>Ga0163203_1000604_pt1 | contig 9889 bp, 11 predicted proteins | sample PL_2010_330m_FD_113534 | JGI IMG/M metagenome (GOLD analysis project Ga0163203, IMG submission 113534) | Freshwater microbial communities from Powell Lake, British Columbia, Canada to study Microbial Dark Matter (Phase II) - PL_2010_330m | ecosystem: Environmental > Aquatic > Freshwater > Lake ... | reverse complement strand
TCATATAACCCTTAAAACACCCCTCACAAGGCAACCTGACACGCTACACGCTAAATTAGCAGTCAGGTAGATAGATTGATAAAAATGAAACTTAATCTTGATAAATTAACAAAAGGAGTTTTAATAAAACTATGAGTGATTTTAACATTACACTTTTTGAGGCTTGCGAATTTTTAAATAGAAGTAAAAAATCTATTGGCCGATACATTAGGCGGGATTTATTACACCCTGAGCGAATTAGAAGTCAGCAAGGGACGCTGGAGTATAGGTTTAGCAAAGCCGATTTAGAAATCTTTAAAGAACAAGAAGCACAAAAGGCAAAGCAGAGCAGACAGGACAGACGGGACAGAGCAGACAAGACAGAGGAGACAGACCAGACAGGACACACTAAGAGTGGTTTTATTGAAAATAAAGGAGAAAATGACCAGAGCAGACAAGACAAGACAGACCAGACAGGACAAGACAGCGAAGTTATAACACTGTTAAAAGAGACAACAAAGTTTTTACGAAACCAGCTTAAAACTAAAGATTGGCAGATAGGGAGTTTAGGCAACAAGATAGATAATCTTATAGAACGAGACCGAGAAACAAATATAATACTTAAAGGTTTACAGGACAGGGTGTTTATGCTTGAAAGCCCCAAAAAGCCACAAGAGGCAGAGATAAAGACGGAGACGGGAGAGAAGCCACAGAAAGCAGAAAACAAGCCCACAGAGGCAACAAAAGACACTACAAGCGAAAATAAAGCGGGGGTTGGAAAGAAACCAAAGAAAAGAGGGTTTTTTAGTAGGCTATTTAGCGAATAAGGGAGATACTACACCACCCCATAAATTAAATTATTTATGTTTAAAGCCAATCTTAATATCACAAATAAAATCACACGCTACTTAACAGAGATAGCAGAAGCACGGGCTATTATATTTAACGCACCGCTTATACCAAAGTGGGAGATAGACTTAAGGCGTCAGGCTTTAATAAACAGCACCCACGCCTCTACCAGCATAGAGGGCAATAAATTATCTCTAAAGGAAGTAAGCGATTTAATGATAGGGCGTAAGATAACGGCTACTTTAAAAGATAAAAAAGAAGTTTTAAATTATTTTGAAGCATTAAGATATTTAGATAATTTAAAGAAAAAAAAAGAGATTACCAACAGCGACATTTTAAAACTACACAAGATTATAAGTAAAAGAGTATTAGATGACCCAAAGAATAGCGGGCATTATCGCACACCAAAAGACGAAAAGAAAAAGGGCAGGGTTGTAGTTGTTGAACAATTAGGGCGATTTACCAGACAGATTACTTTTACACCACCACCGGCCAAAGAAGTGCCTGAACAGATGAAAGGATTTATAGCGTGGCTTAACAGCAAAGAAGCACAGGATTTAGACCCTGTATTAGAAGCAGGGATTACTCATTATGAGTTTGTAAGAATACACCCATTTGTAGACGGCAACGGGAGAACTGCCAGAGCATTAGCAAGTTTAATTTTATTAAAGAGAGGATTTGATACAAAGAGATTTTTTACTTTAGATGATTTTTATAATGCTGATAGACTACGCTATTACAAAGCACTAAAGAGTGTTAATCAAAAGACTTTAAATTTAACAAAGTGGCTTGAGTATTTTTGCGAAGGTGTGGCAGTAAGCACAGGGGCGGTTAAAAAGGAAGTTTTAATTTTAACTGGTGGCCAGAAAAAAGAAGAAGAAGCCGAACAGATAGCATTAGGTTATAAGCAAATAAAAGTAGTGGAGTTTTTACGAGAAGAAGGGAGAATAACTAACAGACAGATTAGAGATTTATTAAAGGTATCTCACCAAACAGCACACGAGATTTTACAAAACCTTATTAAAAACAAAGTGATAAAGCGGGTAGGCAAAGGCAGGGCAACCTACTATATCTTAAGTGTCTAAACACTTAAAATTAGGTTGACGATTAAAATGATTTTGGGTTGACGATTAGCCAGAAATGGCTTAAAATACTTATAAATAACGGGTGATGATTTAATTAAAATTATGCCAATTACAGAAACAAAAAAGAAATGTAAGTTTATAAAACCAGATGGGACAAAGTGCGAAGCGTGGGCTATGAGCGATAGCAATTTTTGTTATTTTCACAACCCAGATATTAGCGATAAAGAAAAAAGGGAAATACAAAGCAAGGGTGGGGCTAACCGAACCTTAATACTTAAAGAGCCTTTACCCGAGTTAGGTTTAGCCGAGCCAGCCGACACAATTTTGCTTATAGCAGACACGATTGGCCGAGTGAGAGCGGGAACGCTGGATATACGCACTGCTAATTGTTTAGGTTTTTTAAGTGATAAGTTATTAAAGGCTTTTGAGGTTAGTAAGTTAAACGATAGAATGGAGAGCATAGAGCGAATTATTTCAAAAAGAAATACCAAGTATTAAAACACTATGAGAAAAAATATAAGTAGTTTATTACAAAAAGGAAATCTAACGCCGAAAGAGCGATATTTGCTTTTGATACAAAATGATGTGATTAGGGAGACAACAGGTAAAGAACCTTTAACCGAAGCTGACAAGAAAGGATTAGAAAACTGGCAGGCAAAAACCAAAGAGGAAGCAAGAGAGTGGAATAAATATAATGAGGGTTGGAAGTTAAGCGGACGGGCAGGAATAGAAGCAGAGTTTATTTATTTTCAGACTTTAGCCGAGCATTACAGAAAATCTTTTATAAATATGAACTTAAACTTTTACCCGTTTTACCGAGACGCAAGACAGCTTATAAAAACATTAGAAAAAATTAAAGTAGTGGATATAAAAGAAGCAATAGAGATTACCAACAAACAGCGAGAGCAAAAGTTAAAGGACGGATTAGATTTTGATTATGCTGTTTATGACTTAGCTTTTGAAAGTTTAAGCAAGGATTTAAGAAAAGATATTTTAGCTTTATATCCAGACGCAGAAACCGAGACAGATTATTTAGGCGAGGAAGAAATTATAGCTGACTTGCTTAATGGTAAAGACGAACTAACCAAAGAAGCTAAAGAAAAATTAGCAGAGTTAGTGGCGAGTAAAAGCTATACCGCATTTGCTAAAGAATATCAGCTCTTTCATTATTTTGCGTGTATACCGATTTTAGAAGTGGTAAGGAGATGGGCAACAGAGAAAGGATTAAAGCCGACAAAAAAATATAGCGAGAGAGAGAAGGAAGCATTAAAAAGAGTAGCGAAAAAGGTAAAAATGAACGAGGACGAAGCTAAAGAAAGATTGTTTTTAGAAGATGAGTTAAAGGATATTTTAAAGAATTACGCCAGAGACAATAAAACAACGGTAGAAACGATATTAAAAGAGGTCTGTTTAAAATGGCTTGATGAGGATTTATTTGAGCAACACACGCCGTTAGTTATATGCGAAAAAGAGCTTTTTAATAAGTGGTTAAAAACCAAAGATGAAGCCAGAACTACACTTAAAAAACTTATAGACAAAGGCAAACTAAAAGTCAGAGAGCGAACAGCAGACGAGACAAGACAGGACATTTTTATTAACGAGTTAAAAGAGCGGGAATTACATAAAAGGGTTTTAGGCAAACAATATATCAGCAATAAAATTATTACAGGCGAGAGCCTTTATGGCAGTCTTAATGAGGGCGATTATGAGTTTATTAAAGATTTTAAAAAGCGAACAGATAGATATGACGCAAATTTAGGGATAGTTTATGCGGACAACGACCCTAAGCATAAGGGCGACAATTTAGACCGAGAATTTTTAATAGCAGACAAAAACAAAGCGGGCGAGTTAAATATTTTTAGCATATTTGGCATTACTACGCAGAGATTAAAAACGATTTTTGAGGCAACGCAATTTATTAAAGAGGCCGAGAAAGACGGTGAGATTATTTTAGATTTTAGCAACGAGAAACTTAAAAAGATTTTTAAAGAGATACGGGAAAGTTTAATTGATGGCTATGCTAAACTTTTGGCTTTTGAGGAGATGTTTAAACGACTATCAAAGATTTATGAGATAGATTTAACATTTTTAATTAGCAAGCGATTAAAGAACGTTGGCAACTTTATAGACCAGCATAACGACGCATTAAGCACGGCAACGGGACAGAAGCTACACGGCAGAGAGGACAACGAGAAAATAGAAAGTTGGTTTATTGACCCCAAAGAAATTTTAAAAATGAAAGACGACTTGTTTATTGATAAAGACAAAATACTACCTGACATAGAAACTAAAGAATTATGGACACAAAAGTTTGGCGATATTTTTACAGAGTTTTAATTTTATGAGCAACCAAAAGAAAACAAATAAGAAACAGGAAGTTTATAAGAACCCAAAATCTCTTGAAGAAATACAGCGTAGCCTTTTTCAAAGCACGGGATTAAGAGATAAAGACTTTAAGGGTTTTACAAAAGAGGGGCAAGAGGAGTTGGCCGAGTGGGAGATTATGGGTGGAACGGCAAAATACCCGAAAAGTAAACAAAGTAAAATAGACAGAAAGAAAAAAACAGAGCGAGGTTTGAGTTTAATACCAACCCCACCAAAGTTAGGAGTTAGTCAAGCAAAAAACATAGACGCTTTAGGACTTATGCTACAAAGGGAAAATTGGAAACGGGAGAAAGCAGGAGAGCCGAAAGAAACTGAACTGGACTTTGCTTTAAAAGATTACGCAAAAATGAGAGGTTATAAAGACACACAGATAGCACGAGGTGGGGAGTTTTATAATGAACTCAAACGAGATTTATTCACAGGGGCTTATACAACATACCGATTAGATAAAGTAGAAATAGACGGCAAGATTTACACGGCACACGGATTACCAAACATCTATATTTTGCTTGAGCCAGAAAACAAAAAGGATAACTGGAGAATAATTTATAACGAGCCATACAAAAATTATTACTTAAACGGCAAGCAGTATTACCCGATTTTGTTAGAAGCGATACAAGACAAAGGCACAGATAAAGAGAAAGGCTTTTTATATTTTTTCTTTAAGTTAGTGATGAGCTATACCAGCACTACCGACTTTAAAACGCAGTTAAAAGTTAGCACCTTATTAGACAAAATTAAAATTAGAGACGCAGTTAAAGAAAGACCACAGGAGAGCTTTAGGGTTTTATGTGAGTGTATTTATTACACCGCAACCAATTACGAAGCAATTAAGGAAGTGAGATTTTTTGATAGCGGAAAATGCGAAAAGGTTAAAGTGATTACCGATTTAGAGAAGTTTAAAAGTTGGAAATACGAGGATTTTAAAAAAGAGGTTTTAGCCGAGTTAGGTTTAACCGACATTAGAGAGGCTTTAATTAGCTTTAATGCCCCACTACAAGACCAGCCAGAGGGAACAGAGGAGACAGGACAGACAGGACAAGACAGGACAACTTTATGATTTACATACAGACGACGGACAAACTACATACAGACGACGGACAAAGTGTTTTTAACTTTAACCAGCATTAAAGCAACAAAACGCCGATTTAAAGAAAACCCCTATTAGTTATCTATTATTACTATAAAGAAAAGAAAAAGAGAAAGGTTAAAAAAAAATTAAGGCGAGCGATTTTTAAAAAACCTGACAACCAGCCTAATAAACAAGGCATAACAGGCTTTAAGAGGGAAGAAAACCCCCACCAAACCATATAACTAACTTATGTTAATAGACGACATTAAAAACAGAATAAATATAATTGAGCTTGCTAAGAGCGAGGGGTTGAAGTTAAAGAAACAAAGCAACCGTCTTTATAAAGCGACTTGCTGTTTTCATAACGAGAAAAAAGCCAGCTTGACCTTTTATGCCGATACTAATACCTTTAATTGTTTTGCTTGTCAGGCCAACGGCGACGCCATTAACTTTTATGCCAAGAGGCACTACCCTAATTTAAACGATAAAGAAGCAAATAGAAAGGCGATTAAAGAACTTGCCGAGCAGTTAGGGTTTAATTTAACTCGCCAGAAGCATAGAATTGGCGTTGTAGGCGATAGAACTGTTAGAAATAAACCCCAGCCTATAAAAGAACAATTAAACCGCAAAGAGAAGGATTTTACGCACCCAGACATTATTTACAGGGCTTTAAAGAAGTTTTGTGGAAAGTTAGACCAAGAAAGTCATAACTATTTAACCAGTCAAAGCAGAGGATTAACTAATGAGACTATAAAAGAGTTTGGCATTTTTAGTATTAAAGACTACAAAAAAACGAGAGAGTTTTTATTAGGCAAGTTTTCATTAGAAAGTTTAAAAGAGCTTGTTTTATTTGACAGCAGAAACCGATTTTCTTTTACCAAGAATAAAATAATTATACCTGTTATAGAGGACGGCAAAATTATAGCTTTGCGAGGCAGGTATTTTGACAGAGGCATAAGCGACCCTGATTTAACTAACGCCAGATATTCCTACCCGAAATATAAAAGCACAGCAGGAGTGGCAGAGAAACTTTTTAACGGCGACATTTTAAAGACGCTTAAAAAAGGTAAGAGGATTTATTTATGCGAGGGTGAGTTTGACACTATGATTTTGAGCCAGCACGGCCATAACGTCGTAGGAATTTTAGGGGTGAGCAATTACAACGACGAGACGATTAAGAGGCTAAACGATTTTGATTTAGTTATTGCTTTTGACAACGACGAGCGAGGCAGAAAAGAAGCACTAAAGATAAGCAACATTTTTTATAAGCAGACAGGGCGGGAAGTGATTAGAGAAAAACTACCCGACGGCATTAAAGACATTACAGAATTATTTATTTTCAAAGCCAAGCAATAAATCAGAGGTTTTAATCCCTGTTTAGTGTTAAAAAAAGTTTGGTTTAAAAAATGAGCGGGCAATAAAGATAGAGCCAATTTAGGCCAGAAAGCCAAAAAAAGTTAATCGGAAAATAAGGGATAGAATAAAGAGTTTAATAGGGACAAATAGGGACAAATTATAACGACAAATAACGACAAATTATAAGGAACAATAAGGAACAAATTGAAGAAGTTAAAAACAAATTAGTAGATGTTTAGTTGAAGAAATGTTAGTATTTGTTAGGAATTTAGAAACACTACCTCCCACTAAAGAATTAAGATTTTTTAAGAGAAATTTTTAAGGGGGGTATAAAGAATATCAAAAACGATTTGACTACAGAGCAAGTCAAAAGGATACCCAACCCTACAGGTAAGGAGGGGGGTTGTAGAGAAAACTTAATAAAACTTAATAAAAAATGGCAGAAGATATAAAAGAACCTGTTAAAACAGGTGATAACAAGTCAGAAAGAGATAAAAGAAGAAGATTTGTTAAAGATTTTAAATAATTTAATAGGCCTAACCCTCTTAAAAGGTATGGCACAAAAAACCGTGTAAGGTATCAAGCTCCTCGTCAGAGCAACCTTACACGGTTATATCCCGAAAGGGGTATAGGTGGCGAAAGCCATCGCTGGCGGGGAGCTTTATGTTTTTACGCCAGCGAGCATAACAATAAAAACCGTGTAAGGTATGCCTAATCAAAATAAACTCTGGGAAGTTAATAAACTTATTTGTGGTGATAATTTAGAGGAGTTAGCAAAACTTCCTAAAGAGAGCGTAGATTTAATTTATATTGACCCACCATTTTTTACCCATAAACAATACGAGGTAGTCTGGGGCGACGAGGCAGAAGTTAGAAGCTATAAAGATAGGTGGGAAGGCGGGATAGAGCGTTTTATTAGTTGGTTGAAGCCAAGAGTTAAAGCGATGTATGAAGTTTTAAAACCTACTGGCTCTTTTTATCTACACTGCGACTGGCACGCTAATGCTCATATAAGAATTATGTTAGATGAGATTTTTGGCGAGGAGAATTTTAGAAACGAGATTGTATGGTATTACACAAGTGGGGGCGGAAGACCTAAAAAATGGTTTAACAGAAAACACGATACTATTTTTTATTACTCAAAAACAGATAATTATTATTATGACGGTTTATCTTTGGGTGAAAAAAGGACTATAGACGAAGGGACTTTCGGAGGTTATTTTAAAACTGATAAAGACGGAAGACGATATCAGGAAGTCCGAGCAAATGAAAAAATTTATAAATATTATGTTGATGACCCTAAAAATCCAGATGACGTTTGGTTAGTCCCTAACATTTCTCAACGAGATAAAACGGAACGAGTAGGTTATCCTACGCAGAAGCCAGAAGCACTTTTAAAAAGAATAATAAAAGCGTCCTCAAACAAAGGAGATATAGTAGCTGATTTTTTCTGCGGTTGTGGAACGACAATAGCAGTAGCTCAACAATTAGGTAGAAGATGGATAGGAATAGACATCTCACCAACAGCAATTAAAGTAATTCAAAAACGATTAGACAAAGGGGGAAAATTAGACAAAGAGGCAAGGGGGCGGACTTTAGGAGCAAGGGAAGGTGTTAATTATACTGTTATTGGTATGCCAAATACGGTGGAGGAAGTAAAAAAATTAGAACCTTTTGAATTTCAAAACTGGGTAGTGATAGATAAAATGAGGGCTAATTTAAGCAGAAAGAAAGTTGGAGATATGGGGCTGGACGGCTACTATCCCAGAAGCGTTTTGACCGAAGAAGCAGGAATACAAGTTAAACAAAGCGAGAGAGTGGGACGAAATGTTGTAGATAATTTTGAGACCGCACTTAAAAGAGCAGATTATAAAAAAGGCTATATTGTGGCTTTTAGTTTTTCTAAAGGTGCTTACGAGGAAGTAGCAAGGATTAAAAATAAAGAAGGATTAGAAATAAAGCTAATTACAGTTAAAGATTTATTAGAAAAGAAAAAACCTATTTAAAAATCGTGGGAAATCGTGGCAAACAGCAAAAAAAGTAGGAAAGAAACCACAAGAGAAAATGCTAACAAATGCTAACAATTTAGAACCTAAAAAGAGCAAAAATAGCTTCTTTTTCTCTCTATATAAAGAGCATCTGTAGAGCGGACGATAGGTATAATGATAGATTTTAAAAGTGATAATGTTTTATATGGGGGGAGGGGTGTATATACTATTAAACCAACAAACCCCCAAAGATACCCCCCTTAATCGTATATATGAGAAAATAGATAAGGGTATTGGGAGGGACTAATGTGTATACTTCACCATCTCCTTAAACTCTCTTTCTCTCTCTAAACCCTCCTCCTCTCTCTAAACTCTCTTATCTTTTATGCTTATATTAGGCATTTAATAATTTTAGAGAGGGTTTTAGGGGAAATGGTATAATAAGAGTAAAAGATAAGAAGGGAACTGGATAAGATAATAAACAACTTAGTATCTATGACCTTGAAAATGGAATAGAAATTAAAACACCATACTATTATGAAAATACCTATAATCTTAACCTCAACGAAGGGGAAATCCAAAGAAGAATTGGCGAAGGAAATTATAAAAGCTACCAAGAATTTCTTCAAAGTAAAAGAAAGGGCAGACCAGAAGTTAGCCCCAAAGTCTTCACCAAATACAGAGAATAAATATAGGGCTATTTTAGTGCCTGAAAATGAACAAGAAGACAAACCAAAGGAGTATTTATTGATAATTTTTGATGACAAAGAACAGATTAGAAATGCTTTTAGATTGACACGAGACGAAATGTCTGCGGTTATCGTTTTAATGATAGATTTAATTAAAAACACAGAACACAAATGAAAGGACAAATAAAAGAAATAATACTCATTTTAATAGTAGTATTTTGGTTTGGTGTGGCCATCTACGAAATGATAAAGAAAGCAATTAGCACAATTAAAAAAGAACAGTCTAAACCCAACTTAACAAAAAGATAAGGACACGGTGTGTCTATATCTCTTAATAAAATTATGAAAAAGAAAACTTTACTAATAGCAATAATAATATCATTTCTCTTTTTTGTCCCATTAGCAAGGGCGGAAACAAATGGAGTGATTTCAACTCAAATAATAAATCTACTTAAAGAGATGATTTTTTTGCTAACAGAACAGATA
>Ga0163203_1000603_pt1 | contig 9895 bp, 12 predicted proteins | sample PL_2010_330m_FD_113534 | JGI IMG/M metagenome (GOLD analysis project Ga0163203, IMG submission 113534) | Freshwater microbial communities from Powell Lake, British Columbia, Canada to study Microbial Dark Matter (Phase II) - PL_2010_330m | ecosystem: Environmental > Aquatic > Freshwater > Lake ... | reverse complement strand
GGCTATACACGTTTACGCGACATACAGGAAAAAGTTGAGTGGGTGTCATACGGCATCCCGTGGCTACAGAAACTAAATGAGATTCAAGGTGATATTCGCGCAATCGAGGCAGGACTGGACAACCCGATCGACGTATGCGCCCGCCGTGGCAAGAACTTTTTTGACAACATCGACAAGATTGCCGCGGCAAATCAATACGCCAAGGATAAGAACGTATCCATATTCATGGGGTCGCCTGGGTCGCGAACGATTGTCGAGGTAGATAACGCTGAAAACGATGGAGACGAAGATGCACCAGTCTAATAACACACAAAAAGACTTTTCAAAGATTCCTGCCAACGCTTGCCTGATGCACGTTGGCGAATTTGCACTTGGCAGCAACGGCGAGAAGGCCAAGACCGTGCCGGTTCGTTTGCTTGCCCGTAGCTCTCAGCCTGTCAAACACTGGTTCTGGGGCCGCATTGTCCATGACATAAGCGGATTCAAGAGCAAGACCCGCATCCCGATTGACTATGCGCATGATACGAAAGAGGTTATCGGCTACCTTAACCATTTCGAGAACGAGCCGGACGGACTGGCAGTATCCGGTGCGCTGGTCCCGTTCAAGGATAGCGACCGCGCAACCGAGATCATTCACAAGATGGGATTGGGCGTGCCATATGAGGCGAGCATCAATTTCGGCGGCGACGGCATGAAGATCCTGCAGGTTGACGACGGCGAGCAAGCCGAGGTCAACGGGTTCATGTTTGACGGTCCCGGTGTGATCGTTAGGGAATGGCCGCTCCGGGGGGTGGCTATCTGCCCTTACGGTGCGGATGCGAATACCGATAGCGCGATGCTTTCGGAAGACAACAAGAAAACGTTTTCGGCTGAAGTCATCACTTCAAAGCCGGAACCACAACAGGAGGATAAAATCATGGCAGATGATGCGATTGTGGTTGAGGCCAAAGAGCCGAAAACCGATGAAGCAAAGGCAGAGGAAACGGCGGCGGAACCTGTAGCGGAGGCCGCGCAAGCGGTTGTCGAGGCTGCTCCCGTTGTCGCTCCCGTTGAAGCCGCGGCACTGGCCAAGGAGCCCGATGCGCGCAAGGAGTTCGCTCGTATGAAAACGGCGTTCGGTCTTGAGATCGCGTCGGAAGTTTTCGAAGCCGGGGGCTCGTATGAGGATGCACGCGACAAGTTTACCGCGAAGATCGTTGCCGAAAACGCATCGCTGCGGGAGCAAGTTGCGGAGTTGGCGAATGGTAACGGCGGCGGAAAGCCTGCCGAGTTCACAAGCAGCGACCGCGTATCAGTCGATCCGTGGAAGGCTGCACAGAAGAAGAAATAACACAACAACACAGGAGGATTAAAAATGGCTACCAATTCCACGAACACACTGGCTGGGCTTCTGATGCTCAACGACGCGAACATGGCTGACATCTACCCGACAAACCTGCTGGACGACGCGCCGGTTCTGGCTCGCGCTCTCGCGATTCCGGCGTCTTCGGGCGGCACGCTTCACAAGTATCTGCGCCGTAGCGCGGCCGCTGGCAGTGCCTTCCGCAAGATCAATACCGGCGTGACCAATGCCGCCGAACAGTTCGATGACATCTCGCTGAACTGCGAGTACTTCGATCCGTCGTTTGACCGCGACGTTGCGCTGGCCAAGGGCTACCGCAATGGGCTGTCCGAGTACATTCGCAAGGAAACGCTCGCGGCGCTCAAGTCTGGTTTCGCGAACATCGAGCGCGCCGTGTTCTCGAATGTCGATAGCGGTTTCGCCGGGCTGTTGCAGTTCAGCGATTACGTTATCGACGATTCGGCAACGCAGATCATCAACAAGGGTGGCGCGAACGGGGCTTCCCGTTCGGTGTGGCTGCTCCGCTGGGCCGAGGATGGCGTGGCGATGGTTGCCGGTAACGACGGGCGCATTGACATGGAGTGGGAGGACAGTGCCCCGACTATTGTCAAGGTTTCGGCTTCTGGCGGTTCCTATAGCGCATACCGGGTGACTCTCGGTGGCTGGCTTGGTCTACAGGTCGGCAGCAAGTACGACGCGGTTCGCATCTGCGGGCTTGACGGGACCAGCGGCAAGGCACTGGATGATGACATCATTGCCGATGCGATCAGCCGGTTTGCCAGCGCGCGCCAGCCGAACATGATCGTGATGAACCGCACTTCGCTCAAGAAACTGCGCGAGTCGCGGACTGCAACGAACCCTTCCGGCAAACCGGCTGACTTCCCGGCTGATGCGTTCGGCATTCCGATTGTCTCGACGGACCTGTTGCCCGCTACTGAGGCGACCGCGAACAGCACAACCACCCCGACGACCACGACAACCACTGTCTAATCGAACGGGCATAACGCAAACAGCAGGGGCGATGACTTCAAACCTGCTTTAACGGAGGTACTATGAAATATCTGAATCTGATTCTGGCGGCGGTGCTGGCAAGCATTGTCGCTGCGCAGGCGGCACAGAAGGTTGCGTTTACGCAGCGTGAGGTTCGTGATCCAAGGCAGCTTGAGGCGGCTTTGGAGGCAAACGCCGCCGACGCGCAGGCACAGCTGGCAGCGGTCGAGGCGGCTGGTGTTGGCAGTGCGCTTGCTTCCGGCAAGATCATTGTCGGCAACAGCGGCGGAACTGGCACGGCGGTAACGGTGACTGGCGACATCGCCATCAGCAACACCGGCGCCGCGTCTATCGGTTCCGGCGTTATTGTGAATGCGGACATTGCCACCAATGCGGCCATTGCCGGATCGAAGCTGGCGCAGGCGGTGCAAGACTCGCTGTCTCTGGCAGATAGCGCGGTGCAACCGATAGACGCAGATTACACCAATGCCGTTGCGCTTGCGGGCAGTGCTGTTCAATCCGAAACCGATCCGGTTGTTTCGGCCATTGTCGGCATTGTGATGTCGGATGGTACAAACCTGTCTGCTGCTGTTGCTGGCGCTGATTATCAGTCTCCGATTACTGTCGGAACTGACTATCTTGCGCCGGATGGCAATCTGACCGGTTCGATGGGGACAAGCACGACTGCGGTTGCCACGGTGGTATCCGGCGCGGCTCTCGGTACCACGTCCTTACAGCCTAACGCGGTTGCCGTGACAAACGTCATTGTCGGAGTTGGCGACATTACTAATACCATCGTCGTTATCGGTGGCCAGGTGATTAGCTGGACTGTTGAACCGTAAGGAATGGTTGAAATGAACCAGCAGGCCGTCAAAGATGATTTTGAAAGCATGATGCGCACTTTTGGGTGTGCTATTGTCTCCGTCCGCGTCGGTTCCCGAATCTTTGACGGCCTGCTCCCTTTTGTGTCTACCGAACGTCGGCTGATGATGCAAGGCTCGGACCCATCTTGGGCTGGCACGCTTTACATCCGCAGGGATAGCATTAGCAAGGAAATCATTTCCGGTTCGATTATTGAAGTCAAGCGACCGAGCGAGAAGAACTTTACCGAGTACCGAGCCGGTATGCCGTCCGATTACGCGGAATCATTCGTAGCTATCAACCTGGAGAGCAAACACCGTGGCTAAACGAGTCATGCAGTTCAAGTTAAGCGCAGACTCCCACGAAGCGTGGAAGCAGGCCGTATCGTTTGTGGTTCGCAATACCGAAAAGACAACACCGGAAATCTTGCGCAAAGCTGGCGTTGCATATTGCATAGCAGGACGCAAAGTTACGCCTCACGCTAAAAAAACAGCCAAGCGGGAAACCGAACAATTTATCAGAGGCAAGCGCGGAGAAGCATCAATCTACCGCGCAAAAGTATTGACGCAACACAAGCCGCCAAAGTGGGTCGTGTACGCTGTCAAAGGTGGAATTCAGAACGCGCGTAAGCATCCGGTAGCGCAGGTTCCGAACAAGGGTGCCGCCAAGGGTTCGTGGAATGGAATCATGCGTATGATCGGCGGGCGCATTGACTCGCTCGGAATCAGACAGACAGAGAGGCTTGGACGGGCGCAGTTCCTTTCGCGCTATAGCCTGATGCTTGTAAACCGGCTTTCTTACCTGTTCAAGATAGCCAAAAACGTGACGACCGTTGCGCGTATGAACGCGGCAAAGCAGATGATTCTTTCAACAGAGGCAATGATGGAACGTACAGCGAGGGCATTTTAATGTCAGTAGAATCAGACATAGAGAAATCCGTAGAAGCTCTAGTAAACTTAGCGGCAAATGGTTTTGGCTATCCGTTACATATCGTTACGTCTTGCACGGAAACAGACAATCCAGAGCGCGACGTGGCGTATCCTTGCGTCGTTATAGCTTGCTCCCCGTTCGTAAATGATACGCCTCGTTCCCCGCTTGGTTATTGCGCGCTTTCAGTTGTGTGCATGACTGACCAGAACGACGACAAGCGCGGCGTGATCCTTGACGAGGTTTGTGCATTCACGTTTCCGCTAATCGACAAGGACTTAATCGGGCCTGCTGTTTATTCGCCTTGGCTGCTTTGCGGCATAAATGACACAGGCGTTTCCGAAGTCAACCAGGACGAGGACGCCAACCTGAATATCAGGGGCAGGGAATTTCAAATTGCGCTTGCCGACATGACGGACGTAAGCACGACCACAACCACGACCACAACAACATAGGAGGACAAAATGGCAGTTGCATTGTATGGCACGCTGACGGCCCCGAAATGGGGATGCACCGATGAAAGTTCATTGGGGATCATCATTACAAACTTCGACCTCACAACTGAGCGCGAGGAAACCACGCTTAACAGTGGACAGAACGACATTGTTCATGTCGCCTATCACGCGGAAGCAGGCGAGGCCACATGTGACTTCAAGGTATCCAATACCGGCTACCCTGATGACGCTCTTGTGGGTGGCGCGGTCACGATCACCGATCCCGAATTTGCGGGAAAGTACATCGTTCGCTCTGTTGGCAATACCAAGACCAGCACGGACTTCATGACGGGGTCTATGACTCTTCGTATTTTCGAGCTGTTTGATGGTGACAACCTGATTGCCACGACCACAACCACGACCACAACCTAACCAGTAAAGAAAGGTTCACCACAAGTGAGTGCGAAACAAGACCCTATCAAGAACGCCGGGCCTGACAAGATCAGGGAGGCATCGCTGAAAGCCGAAAAAGACGTGCGCGAGCTTGACGACAAGATCGCCATGAGCATGTGCGGTGCTCTTTGTGTGCATCCGCTTAGCATGGCGCGCAAGCTGGCAATCGGGCGCTTTGTCGATGCGTTCCCTGATGCGGACGAGCAGGAGGTGGCGATGGTGTCCACCTACGTCTTGTCGCTGCCAAAGGATAACTTCTGGATCACGGCACGCAACCCGAAGAACCTGCTTTCAAAAGCGGCTGCATTTGCGGACGAGTGCAATTCAGAAGAATATGAACGGCTGATGAAAGATACGGTAATGAAGATTTCGCACTTGCAGGAAACCGAGGCTATGCAGGGCGGTGGCGGTGGTGAAGTGCAATCGGGAAACGGGGACTGCTCGCCGGAGTGATGCACTTCGCTCTTGGCGAGCTTAACCTGACAATGGATCAGTTCTTGTGGGAAATTGACTTTGCGACCGTGATTGATTTATCATGGGCGTCATACGAGAAGAACACCGGAAAGAGCGCACCGTGGACGAGGACTCTACTAGACAGGATCACCGACTACATGATGGAGGGCTAGGCAATGGCGAGAACCCTTAAAACGATACTCTCGATCGACATGACGCGGTTCAAGGCAGGCTTGAACAACGCCAAGGGGGCTGTAGCGGGATTCGATAAAAACCTAGTTAAGTCTATCAGTGCGATGATTCGGCATATTACCAGGCTCGGAATCGTTGCAGCCGGAGTCGCTTCGGTTTTTACAGCGTTCGGTTTGAAAGCGGCTGCTGGCATACAGTCGGCGCGACTCAGGCTTGCAGGCGTATCCGCCGGAGTCAAAGACTTTCAAGATTCGTGGAAATCGGCCTACGAGGTATTCGTCCGTTCGCCGCTAGAACTTGATGAATCAGTTAAGTCGATGATTATGCTCAAGAACGCCGGAGTAGGATCTAAAGATGCGCTAGAAGCTGTGGGCAGTGCAGCAACCGCGCTAGGCAGACCGGTAGAGGAGCTATCACGTGCTGTGCTTTCAATGGAGTCAGAAACGCTAAAGAGGCTTGGCTTGCGAGCAAGGTCAGTCGCTAAAGGAATGGAGACTGCATTCACAATCGAAGGGCTAGACAAGAGCGGTCGCAAGATTAGCCGATTTGCCAATAACATACATGACGCACGAAAAGCCTTACTTGAAATGCTGAAGATAAAATACGGCGGCGTGCTTGACGCTATGTCGCGTTCTTTTGAAGGCGTAATGAGTACGTTCCGTGGCGTTAGGCAAATGGCATTCTTTGAGATATTCAAATCATCGCTTACGACGCTTTCTCCGCTTATCATGGCGTTTAACGACAAGATTATCCAGTTGTCTGAATCAGGCGCGTTGGCGAGGTTTGGTGAGCGTATAGGGCAGTTTGTTGTCCGTGCGATTTCAGCATTTACCAGGCTGGTAGAGTACATACGCAATTTTAGCCTGCGCGCGTGGGTAATGGAGAATCTTGGATACGTCGTAGGGTTCGGAAGCGTGTTCACAATGATTATAGGAGTGAAGGCTGTATCTGCCATAATGAACCTTATAGCGGCATTGCAACTTCTTCCAAAGGTAATGGCAGGTTCGCTTGGTGTTATTGGCGCGCTTATTGGCGCATGGAGCCTTGGGAAACTGTTAAACAAGGCTTTTGACTTAGAAAACTTCGGCGTAAGATTTGTCCTGTGGTCTGAGATGATCGGCAAGGTTATCAAGGGTCTAGTAACGGCCGACCAAGTATATATCGACAAAGCAGTAATGGCGTATGACCAGAACATCCAGTATCTTAAAAAAGAACACGAAGATTGGAAAAAGTCGAAAGCTCCAGAGGACGAAACCGCTACATGGATTAAAGACGCATTTGCCAAGTATAAAATGATTTCTGCTGAAGAACTTGCCGGAATGGTCGGAGGCGGTGCTTCTGGCTACGAGGCTAATATACCAGAAGAAGCCGGTACGCGGCGCAACAGCATTGACGAGGTAGCGAGGCGCGGTATCGGCAAGATATTTGGCGGCGGCGCATTGGGCGGAGGTTCAGAAGAAAAACGCACCAAGGCGGCGCTTGCAATGGTAAAGAAGCAAGGAACCACAAACGAGCTATTGCAGCAGGTTGTTGCTGGATTCAACACCAACATAGGAGCGTTAGCCTTTTAATGAGTATGCAGGAATACGGCACAAAAGACGGTTCGACTATTGTATGGTACGCTGGTCAACCTACGGCGGAACGTGAAGGCGCGATTTGGTCTTATCGCTACAAAGGCTGGTGCAAACGCGCTTCGATGTTTTCGCTTATACCAGCGAACATAACAGCGATAACAGATGCGGCATTTCCCGGAATAGACACTACCGGAATCATCACAACAAACTTAAAACTGAATGGCGTTTCGCTTTCGGCAAACCAATCGCCAGAAAAAATGGATTTGGAGTTCATCTTCAAATACACCGGAGGAGTATCGACCGGCTCTTGGCTCGGTCATTACGATGGAGAAGTCGAACAACGGGCGGAAACAACCGTGCGCGACGTTCCGATAGGTATTGCGTGTGCGGGTGGACAGCAAGAAGGATTGGAAGACATTGCGATTATGGCCTGGGCTGCCGCAAAGGAAAAGAAAGACTCCATACCAGTTCCTGGTCTTAAATACTTCTACTCGCTTTACCTTAAAAGTTTTACATGGAACGAACTTTCGCTGATTAGTGTTAGCGCAATATCTATTGGAGCGGTTGGTGCGCCGACAGGGTTAGTCGCCACAAGCGATCCAGATCCAATAACTCCAACAGTCAACAAATGGATACTGCAAGGAAAGTCAATCGAGAACGTAGGCGCGGGCATGGTCAAAGTTTCCGAGGAATGGGAATACAGCCCGGTTGCGTGGAATCAGATACCTACATGCGCACTTGACGAAGAACCCTAAAACATGAACATCAAGATACCCATAGTATCATCCAGCGAACCGCGTTTCTGGTCCGACCTGAAAATGTGGTGCCAGTCGGTTGCGCGGAGGCTTAATCAGAACGAGAAGCGCATTGAGTCGGTTGCGGCATCCGGCGCAAAGGCTCACCCACACCAGGTGCTTAATACGTTCGACCCTATTGTTGTATCATCGGCGTACGTCAAGTGGCAGGCTCGGGCCGGTTACGTCTACATGAACGGAACCGCCTATGCGCACAAGGATCATGTTGCCGGAAACTTCTTTGACCCGATTATCGACGACGACGAAAAACTTGACGCCGTTGAAACCTATCCTGTCGTTTCGGTTTACGCGGTAATAAACGAACTGACCGGCGAATGGTTTTATGATGTCCAGAAAACTCGGGTTGTCGATCTTTTGGATACATACGCCGCTTTCACGAAGATTGAAGTATGCCGCAAGGTCGGCATTCAGCTTAACCAGAAAATACACAGTCATATTGTTATCGGTAGCAGCGGTGGCAGCGGTAGCAGCGGTGACACCCAACTAGACCATTCGTGGCTTCCTGTGCAAACTAGCGAAACTCAATTCAGTATAACAAAAGGAACAATCTATGTCGGTTCGTTAAAGACGGCTCTTCTTCCGACAACCGCTACAGGACTGACAATAGGAACCAACTATTTTATCAAGGTTGATTGGTATAGCGATATAAACAATCCTGATGTAACATGGGAGACGTCAGGAGGTACAGACACCGACGTTATAAGATACTATCCGATTATCGAATTTACTGGAAGTACTTGGGATACCCTTATTCGTCGGCAGACAAACAATCTACACATACCGAATTATCCAATACCAGAAATGGCAAATACATACGTAAGCAAAGTTCTCGTTTTTAATGCGGTTACTGGCGTATTTGAATGGGTATCTGCTGGATTATCCTATAGCGTTCTTCAAACGCTTAGCACTGGCGCTATTGGCTTCGACTACGTGAGGGTAATGGCATGATGAAGTGGGTGTCAATTCTGGTGATATGGTGCGGGGTCTCTTTCGGGGCTACGTTCACGGACGTGACCATAGAGGGTACTCCTTATTTGACAACCAACGTCATGCACGAAATCAGTGTAATGGCGCAAGCTATTGCGGCTGTAGTTGGATATGGTGGCGGTGATGTCGTAGAGGGTGATATAGCAAGCAGAGTTGAAGGTGGGTTTGGAAGCCTTGTGCATAGCGTAAGAAGAATGCTTTCGGAGCGCTTCGAAGGCACGACAGGGAGAGGGAGGTTTCTCTTATATGAAGTGTCTACAAATACGTTTGTTGTGGAAGATATAGGCGATTACCAGGATGCAGGCGATTACCAGGATGCAAAAGAATTTCTCATTGCGGCAGGTTTTTCAAGTAATGGGTGGAGGACTGCCACCAACTACAATCCAGCAGTCAATGACTGGAGGGATTGGGATGATCCGATGTACGGAACGGGGACAAATTGGAGTAACGACTTATTGGTTGGTGAGCTTCTCGGCCCTTGGATAATAGATGATCTCCAAATTGCCCTTTCCACGGTAAAGGCAGTCAGGTATAAAAGTCCACTGGATTACTACGCATACGACCAAGAGTGGGTCAGCACATACAGGAACACGGTGTGGGACGACAGCCTCCCCACAAACACCTGGGCCGGGGCAAAGTCTTTAACCGCAGCGCTATTTGCAGGGGGCGGTTTTATAAACACTAACCTTGTAAGAAGGACAGGCCCTAATGTATTCACTATCGGTACTGGACGGCCTACATTCGACCACTATACTGCGGGGATCTATACAGGGGAATGGGCCATCAGAGTTTTCGGAGACAGCACGAACACGCCAGCTATGAAATACGGTGGCTCTCTGCATTTTGCTGCGTACACTGTAGGGCCGT
>Ga0163203_1000601_pt1 | contig 9909 bp, 17 predicted proteins | sample PL_2010_330m_FD_113534 | JGI IMG/M metagenome (GOLD analysis project Ga0163203, IMG submission 113534) | Freshwater microbial communities from Powell Lake, British Columbia, Canada to study Microbial Dark Matter (Phase II) - PL_2010_330m | ecosystem: Environmental > Aquatic > Freshwater > Lake ... | reverse complement strand
TATCGGCGGAAAGGGAGGCGTCTGGCGTTCGCGTCCAGCGAATTCCCCCCGTTCGGGGCTTGTTCGTGATTCGCGATACGCCGTCGCCAGCCCCTCTCGCTATTTCGCGAAGTGTCAAGGAATCCGCCCATCGCATCGAGCCGAATCGTCACGCCTGTGCCGCATAATGATGCGGCGTCGTGATCGGGGACCGTTCGCGTCAAAACCGCGTCCGGGAAGTGGACCGTTCCGGGACCGCTTCGGACTCCGGCGCCGGGACTCCAAAAATAATTCCTGAGTTTTCCCTTGACTTCACCATAATATTGGTGTATAGTTTCCTCGGTATCACCACCGCATCGGGCGTGAACGCTGCCCGATTCCCGACACTTGCCCGCGTCCCGTCCCGGACGGCGTGTCCCCCACGTCGGCGTTCTCCGGGGCGGGACATCTTCTTCGGAGTCCAGCCTATGGACAACGCAACGGTCGGAAGCATTGTTTGGACGTACGTTTCGTGGAAAACGTTTCGCCCGTACCGCATAGTCCGAGAAGAGGACGATAGCGGCACACGGAAGTTCTTTGCCATCAACGGTTCCCAACTAGTCCGGTTTCGGGCAAGTTCGGTTTACTTGTCATGGTACGGTTTCCGAGTTCCCCGGACGATGGTGGAGAAAATCTAAGTGACGACACACACCGTCAAATTTACCTGCACCTGTCGGCCATTCGCACCGCAAGAAGTTGCCATCAAGGGGCTCTGGGCCGGGCATGGTACCCCAAAGTGGTTCATCCCGGACCGCGATGCGATTCTCTCTTGTCCGTTTTGCCATGGCAAGTGGCAAGTAGAAAGTCCATGTGTCCTTTCCCCGTGGCCGCCATCAATTTGCGTTCGGTCCGCTCAATTGCGGGGAATGGACCAATACTATATTCTGAAACCGGCATGGAGCGAACGGAAAGGGACTTACGATGTCGAGTTTTGACAAAGGCTTGATTTGGGGCGTTGTCTTTTCGGTCGTGGTGCAAGCGATGGTTTTGCTCGCTATCCTGAAACTGTGAGGAACGCCGCGTCAATCCACCTGTCTGCCGTTTTAAGGCACTTTGCTCCCGGAAAGGATACAGGATGACGAATCTGCTCACTAACTGGTTAGAGACAATCGTCGGCGCTATCTGCGAAGATCAGCCGGACTTCATCGGGGCAAAAATCGCTATCCGGCGCGACCGCGCTATTATGGCATGGGGGAAACATGTCATCGGCGCACCAATTGACGAGCCGGAGCCGCCCGGCGCCCGATGGTTCATGTTTCCGAACGTGTTGACGACGCCCGAGAAGTTCCCGCAAGCGGTCGTCGTTGTTGCCCGTCATTGCGGGATTTATTGAAAGGACGATGTCATGAGTTGGACTGATTGTGACCGAACCGCAGCCGAATCCGACTGGTTGAAACTGGAAACGGACAAGGCAGCCGCGCGTGTCTGCGTTCTTGGCGCACCTGTCCCGAGAGTATCCGAGTTCAAAGGGAAGGTCCGGAAGCAAATCGTGTTCCGCGTTCTGTGTGAAGGTGAAGTCATTGCATGGTCGGCTGGACTTCGGACCTACAAAAAGGTTCGGGCCCACTCGGATGTCTTGAACGAAAAGGCTTTGCTCGTCATCCGACACGGCAAGAAAGGCGACACATCGACTGAGTATGACGTGACGACGGCAGACATGACCGACGACGAACAGGCACGTGTCGCCGAATGGGATGCGGTTGGGGGGACAGGCCCGGACATCGAAACCGGGGAAATCCCGTTCTGACCGTTTCGGTGCCGCCTTGTCTCGCATTCTGAGCAATCGGGGCAAGGCGGCGTCTCTCATATCGAAGCGAGAAACAAAATGCCTACAGACGCCGCCCGCATCGCGTCAGACGTCCGAGAAGCGAAAGAATGGATTGCCCGAGCAACCGGTTTCCTTTCCATCGCGAAGAACGGCATGGCCGGGTCGATAGACTTCCGGCTTGAAGCCGCGGCCGTCTCCGATCAAATCGACGCCGCGCGTCAGATCACAGAAGAACTGGAGAGAATCCATATCCTTATTTCCGCCCGAATCTCGTTCCCCCTAACGGATGACTTGCCATGCCGAGATCGACACGCGAATATCTGAAACGATACGCCGCACAAGCGGTCGGGAATCAGAAAACCAGTAGAGAGTACATGGACAGGCTTCTTGCCGCATACGAATCGACGCCAACCGGCACCCGGCATGTTGCCATGCTGAACGCGCTAATGCTCGTTCAGGACGAACTCGTTGCCGGATTGATTGCGTTAGAGGAGGTGGTGTAACCGATGAAAATAGCATTCAATCCACTCCGCTACGCCGTACAGGAGATCGCCCGGAACGTCATCGTCAAGGGCGTAATGTCGGGCGCGTCAAGGTCCGAGATTTGGGGAACATTAGGAGGAATTAACGCCCAATATTTACAAGGGCTGTTCAATCAAGATTTTAACGCCGCACAACGAATCTACGGGATTACGTCCCGTCTACAGGACTTGCCGGACAACAAGAGAATCCCGGCATCGGCTCAGCTGGAGGTCGGATGGCATCAACCGACGCGGTATAAGTACGTCGGGCGCGTCTGGACTACGAATCGCGAAACGGGGGAACAGACGGCCGACTATTTCACCTTGTTTCGGGAATCCAACGTCAGTAAGGCAACAGCAGGCGCCGAGATCGGCGCCGCCTACACCGCCGGGGGATACAAGTCCGACGACACCGACGTTACGGAAGTGGAAATCGTTCAAGTGTTTTGTGCCTGAAAGGTTTCCCGAATGCGGCATGCCCACCAGCTCCGCGTGTGCGAATCTTCGTCAATTCCTCGAGCACACTTTTTCTTTGATACCGAAACCACTTCCCGCCCCGGTCCCTACGGCGAATCGGTTCACTTACTTCATCTCGGTTGGTGTTGCCGGGTCCGTTTGTCCGACACCAAATCGAAGCGGTCGGAAACATGGTTTCAATTCGACGACGCCGGAGCCCATTGGCAATGGATTCTTGCCCATTTGTTGAGCGGTCGTAAGAACGTCGTCTGCGCCCATAACCTGATTTATGACTTCGCCGTAACGCAAGGATTCCGCTTCCTCACGGCCGATGGTTGGCGTTTGCAATCCCTGGCTGCCAAAGGTCTGATGCTAATGATGAAATGGCGAAAGGACAAGACGACGATCCTCTGCCTTGATTCGGGGAACTTTTTCCGCGAACCGCTTGCCGCCATCGGCGTAAAACTCGGAACGCCGAAATTGGTCTGCGATGTTTGGTCGGCGAATGTCGATGATTTATCGGCGTACTGCCATCGCGATGTCGAGATACTTCGGGACGCGATGCTGAGGTTCTACGATTTTGTTTCTGATAACGACGCCGGGCGCCTTGCCGTGTCGGTATCGGGGCAAGCGATGAACGATTTTACGCATTCAAGAATGCGGCATGCCGTGATGATTCATGATCGCGAAGATGTTATCCGTTTGGAACGTCACGCCTACAAAGGCGGTCGGTGCGAATGCCTGCGTGTCGGCGTGTTTGACGACGGACCGTATTACAAACTTGACGTAAACTCCATGTACCCGGCGGTAATGCGGGACGAGGCGTTTCCCGTCGCTGTCGATCGACGTTATGACAATCTGTCGGCGCGCGGCTTACAAGCCCTTGTGCGGTCGGCATCGGTCATCGCCGTTGTGGATGTCAGGACAGACGAACCGGTTTACGGAGTCAAGAGCAATCGGGGCTTGATATTCCCGCGTGGAGAGTTTCGGACCGTGTTAACGACGCCCGAACTGCGATACGCCCTGGATCATAAGCACATCCGCCATTGCGTTCGTGCCGTCTCATATCGGTCGAGAGCACTATTCACGGCTTATGTGACCTACTGGTATCGCAAGCGATTAGAATACCGCAAAGCCGGGAAGCGGCTTGAAGAGGAGATTACGAAGTTGATGCTGAACTCTCTGTACGGGAAGTTCGGACAAAAACTTGACGTTTGGGAACCGGTGGTCGGGACTCCGGCGCCGGGCGACTATATCGAAGAAGGATTTGACTCCGATTCCGAACGATACGTTACGTTTCGTTCCATCGCCGGACGATTTGAGAAACTCATGGGGGAAACCGAGTCATTCAATGCCTTTCCTGCCATCGCCGCACACGTCGCCGCGTTCGCCCGTATGCGTCTTTGGGAGCTCCGTGTGCTCGCGGGATACGGAACGGTATTCTATCTCGATACGGACTCCTTGATCGTCTCACAAGCCGGGATAGACGGCCTGCGGGGGAATATGGATGATGACGAGTTAGGGAAGTTAAAAATAGAACAGATTGCCGCGCGGTTGGACTTGCGAACGCCGAAAGATTATGCCGCCGACGACGTGAGGCACCTGAAAGGAATCAAGGCGAACGCAAAGGAAGTGTCGCCGGGCGTTTATGAACAGACGATATTCCCGCGCCTGAACATGTTGCTACGCCGGAAAGAGGTAAACGAGTATATCACCATTGATATGACAAAGGTCGTCAGCGGGACGTATCGGAAGGGACTTGTTGACGAGTTGGGGGTGGTGTCGCCGTTTCGGTTCGGCGGTCGGATTGACGAGGATTCCGGGGAACGGCATCAGGTCGAAATAGACGACGTGCTGAATTCATCGCCGTATGAATCGCGTCCGTTTCTTTGAACTTGTCTGTCATGCTCAGCCAGCCGTTTCCTCTTTAAGAGATTCCGGGAAATACAACGCGCGGAGTCTCGCAACGTCGGTGTCGAGATAGTCACGGTCCAACATTTCCGTTTCCCATTCTTCGACCGTCAGTAGTTCCGCCGTTACCATTTTTCGTAGTTCGGCCATGGTCGGCGTTTTCGGTTCGGGCGCCGCTGGGGCCCTCGTCGCCTCCGAATCGCCGACGACGTCGGGAGTCCACAGGGTGAGATAGTAATTCACTTCGGCGGTGTCGAGTCCGAGACGATAGAGGGTGTCCCGCGTCTGAACAGCATCCAACACACGTTTCTTGTATTGGCGTTCAACCGCGCCAATTTCCTTTTCCCGCACTTCCATCACGCGTCGCAGGTCTTCGTAATTCAGCATATACTCGGCGGTATCGGCGTCAAAGCCGGTTTCGGCCAAATAGGTTTCAGCGTCACTGCGCGAGATCATCCGCACTCGATACCAGCGCAGAATATCGGCTTTCGAGGCCTGCCGCGTGGTGTCGGCATTATCGGCTTTCGTGAACTGCAAAAGGCTTTCGGCGCGGTCCGCATCGTAGCCAATATCCATATACGCCGAGTGCACTTCGTCGTCGTCGAGAATGCCGAGATTATGCATGCGGCGAACGTCAACGCGGGTAAATGGCGAATATGAAACTTTGGTGAGTTTGTCGCGCCACCATGGCATAATATCGAGCGCGTAGAGGAGATCATCTAACTCCGTTTTGTCGATGACGCGTCTGTGTAGCATTTCAAAGCCGAGTTGAATTGACGGTAGTTCCCAATGCGAACGCCAATAACGTTCAGTCCAGAAGCGAGAGAGACCTTGTTTCGCGCCCCATTCCGCAACCGCAGGCGGAAACTCGTTGTCAGTCCCGTATCGAGTCGAATAGTCGTCGTCGAATGCTTCCCGAACGGCGAACCGAATCAGATCATTCACGCCGGGAATATCCCAAAGCACCTTTTCGATCGCTTCCGACGCCCCGAACCCGTAGCCGAGTTTCGCAAGGGCCGTTTCAAGCGTTATGGCTGTCTTCGGATTGTCGCCCGGACTATCCCATTGAAACGCCAACGGAACGCCGCTGTCCGCGTCTGACGGTATCTCTCCGCGAAGATAGAGAGCCCGAACCGCGTCAAGCGGCAAGGCGGATTCCGTCGCCGTGAATAACTGTTCGGCGCGGTCGCTATTGAATCCGAGCATTCCCATGTCGGAGATATAGTCGAGACGCCCTATCGTGTCGAGACGCCGCAACCGCTGTAGCGTCTGAACGTCGTGAATGTTGACGGGAAAGCGGGAATTCGCCTGCCGTTGCATCAAGCCGAGTAACGGGGCATATTCGATCTTTGATGACTTCCCGGCAAGCCCGAGAGAATGCGTGAATTCGAGAAGGCCCTGAAAGGTCATCTCCAGAAGCCCGGCATTGTCGAGGATTGACTGAACATCTTCGTAGAGCAATCCGGCGCGGTTGATTTCGGCGCGTAAGGAAGCGACCGCATTGTTATGGGCAAACGGAAACAGACGCCCGATGACGGTCTTGAGATATGCCCAAACGTCAACCGCGCCGTCGCCGAGACGGTCCAGAATCTCTTGAATAACGGCCTTTGCGACGCCGACGAACAAGGCGGCGATAGTCGCCACCGAATCCGTAACCCATGCCCAAAGTTCGCGGCTGAGTTTCTTGACGTTCTCGTAAAGCCAATTCACGCGTTAGACTCCGCTTAGAGACTCGGACGCGAAGATACGCCCGGCAAGTGTAATGAACTCGTCCGGGCGTTCTTCGGCGTGTTTCAGGAACTCGTCAATCACGTCGATGGCTTGCATCGCTTCGGGAATATCCAGGATACTGCGAATCCTGTCAACACGCGCGTCCTTCTCTATCAGTGCATCCCGGAACCGGCCGTAAATCTCTTCTTTCGGCGGTCCGTTCAGTATGCTGTTGGGAAGCCATTCAAGCCATTGCAAGTCACCGAAGCCGATGAACAACGCGGCAATGGCCTGTTGCATTGGAAACAGGCAATCCCACAAGCTTTCGCCGTCCATCATGCCATGTGGTATCAGCTTCAAGGCGTCCCGGGAATCCTCAAGCCGATGCCGAACGGCATCACTCCAACCGGCGCCGTCGATTATCGGAGGAATCCATTGGCCGAAGTGGGTCCACCATTCACTATACAGACTCTTAGGCCACGTCATGCGAAACCCCTCACCCCATGCCCGGCAGATTCGGACGTGTCGCCTGAGTCACTCCGGGACGAATGTCGGCGGACTTTACGGACAGGTTCGCATCGACGATGTTCTTGACCTGCTCCCGGATTGCGGTCTTGAGGTCGGCAAGCGCCGCCTCTTCTATCGAGGGAACTTCGACGACGATGATCACGCGCTGTTTCGTGTCGTCAGGCATGCGATTCACTCCATGTTTGGTGATGTCGAGTCGGGAGGTGACTGAGACTTGAACTTCGTCAAACCGTCTTCGAGAGCACGGCCGACGTTATGACTGGTACCAGCGATTCCGATTGCCGCGATAATCCACTTCGCGAGTTCCTCGGGAATCACGCCACTCGTTGTCAAGGCGCCGACTAAAGTCGAGATCGCGCCGGTCCAGATCGTGGTCCAGAACAATCGGCCGCGATGCCTCTTGAAGAGCCCTGAGATGATGCCGGAAACACCAGTAGAGATAAGCCGTAACATAACCATCTTCACTCCAATTTCCACCGTAGTTTCGCGCCGCATAGTTCAGGAACAACGATGTTCCCGAAACAAGCGGGACGCCGCATCCATCGGGAAACATTACGCCTAACATACCCTGAGTCGAGTTCCATCGCTTCCGGGCATGCGGTGCTGGGATTACCGACAATCCTGTAGAAAACGTAATGCCGTAAATGGATTGCTGCGCGTCCCGCGTCAAAGCCGCTAACGAGACTTCTGCCGCAACGAGAGACAATGGAGGTACCCCAGCATCGAAGTACACGCCACGCAAAACGACATCGGCAGGGGCCCTCCATTCCGCCGCACCTGTTATGTCGATGTCGGCGCCTGCCACTAAAGCCGTGATTGTCGCGTAAGTCCGAGCAATTCGGATGGGAACGAAATCCATACCCTATATCACCCGAACCGCATGGTTTCCCCAATCCCAAACGTCGGCGATGAAAGTCATGAGGTTCGTCAAGTCAACCTTGATGGCTGCTGTGACCATATCGAGCGCGGCGGTATCGGCGAGGATGTCAACCAACTTGTTGAAATTGTTAATATCATACACGTCGATACGTGTCCCGCTTGACATGGAAACCGGAGTCCAGACGCCGGACTTGTTCGCCATCGGAAACGCAATGCTTCGGTCGATCCGATTCGACGTGAAACACTTTCCCTCAACAGGCGGATTCGCCGAGAAATCATCCAGATTGAAGACTTCATCTACCAATGCTGAGAAGGCTTCGTCGAATTTCACGGTGTCGCTACTCCAAAAACGACAACGCCGACCTCGTTGCCTGCCGCTGAAAGGTCAGTGACACCCACCAGAATGTCTTGTCCTGAATTGACGACAATCGGATCCGCCAAGTCTACCGGAACTTGATTCATTCCAAGAGCACCAGAATGAACCGGATAGGACGCCGACGCATGCAACACGTCATCCGAGTTGACGATGTCGCATGACGTTATCTTGAAAATCCCGGTTCCGCCGAATCCGATTCTCGATAGTCGGGCGTTCTGCCCGATGCGAATCGTAATAGTTGCCGACGAACGGGACGTGAGAGTCGCCGTTCCGCCTGCTATGTATGATGCCATGTGAGATCACTCCGATTACCGTTGTGTTCGGTCGCTACAGACGCCCTGAAACGCCGTTACTCGCGGACTTGCTCATCTCCGTAGAGATAGATAGTCGTCGTCGCCTTCTCCACCGGGAGCGTCGATTCCAGGCCGAGCATGACCGTAAAAATCGTGTTCGCCGGAATGGTGAACTCGAAATTACCGCCCATCGGCTGCGCCGGATCATGCACACCGTCCGATTCGGTCTGAGTCGTGTTCGTCACGGCCGTGGTAGCGTGAAAACTCTGGAAGTACATCCGGTTACTCATCAGACACGCCGCAACCGGAAGAATGACGTCCGCGCCGCCCTGAACATCGATGTCGATGAACGCGCCGGCAAGGATTTCCAGCCAATCTACGGCTTCGTCAGCGGCAGCTGCATCGCCCGCTGTTACCTGATGAATTGGGAACCGAACGCCGACATGATCAACCCTGAACTCGTTAGGAAGTTTCGCTTCCAACGGCATGTTCGTTCCACTCTTGCCGTTCGTATGCCCAGCATACGTGTTCGCGAAAAACTGTAGCGACGTGAGAGAGGTAGTCACGTTGCCACGGTCATAATAGCATCGCCGCATGATCTGTCACTCCAATTCTGAGACCTTGTGTCGAGAATAGGCAGTCCGGGACCACCTAACGCTTGAACGTCGCCATGTGCCGAGAGAACGCGACCATGCGGTTGATGCGGTCCTCGAAGGTCACGTTCGGCAGTTTGTCGAGATCGGCCTGACCCTTATCCACATGAGTCAGAAGTTGTGTCGCGAACGCTTCGACTTTGGCCTTTGCCCCGTCCGCGCCCATTGCGACGCGCCCGATTCCCTTGTTGATGTACTGCGAGCGCCACTCGTCAAGCGAAACCGCGCGAAGCCCGCGTTCCCACTTGCCGTTTGACGCTGCATCCGTGATGCCCGCAACCCAACGGTCTTTGGCCCGCGCCGCCTTCTCGGTCGGCGAAACGGTCAGACGTTCAACGCCCTGCCGCATCTGAGTCGAGGAGCCCTTCAGACGCGACGCCCATTTTTCAGTAAACTGTTCCGCTGTCACCTTAGCCATTGCGAGAAACTCCTTTCCCGTAGGAATGATCGGCCGGACACGTTGTCCGAGACTATGCCATGAAGTATACCGCATAAAAATGCGAATGTCAAATGTTTTCTTCATAAATATGAGGCACGAATGTTGCCATCGGCATACTACCCCTACCTGATATTATGGTGTTTGCGTGGTTAACATGGTCTCGTAACGGGTGATACGGTGCCGAGCGGTGTCATGTTCCGGGCGACACGTCCGGGACGCGGGGCTGCATAGTTATGCGGATGATCGTGGAGGGAAGTGGCAAATCGTGGAGAGCAATGGAGGACCGGGGCATTGCTATTTGCAAATAGCGAAGCCGCCCGGCGCGGCGGCAATGCAAGATATGCGAATGCGTTAGGG
>Ga0163203_1000600_pt1 | contig 9913 bp, 8 predicted proteins | sample PL_2010_330m_FD_113534 | JGI IMG/M metagenome (GOLD analysis project Ga0163203, IMG submission 113534) | Freshwater microbial communities from Powell Lake, British Columbia, Canada to study Microbial Dark Matter (Phase II) - PL_2010_330m | ecosystem: Environmental > Aquatic > Freshwater > Lake ... | reverse complement strand
GCCCTCTCTGCACCATGCGGAGGTACCCACCCTCTAAACACGTGCCGTTCGGTAACCGGAAATGCTGCGAACCCATGTCTGTCATATTTTCTTTTGAGTTCCGGATCGCTTAATATTTTTTGTGCCCTATCCAGCTTGTTATAATTTACCTGATTAAACTCATTGCTCCACTCATGTTTTTTCATCAATTCGATAAAAGCTTTCTTCAATTCATTAGCGGTAGGATCCTGGCTTTTTCTAAAGCCCAAGATCAAATATAGTATCTCTTTATCCAGGAGCTCTCTTGCCCTGTCTTGTAGATCCAGGATCTTACTAAATATCTTTTGACCTTCCTCTGCATTTTGCGGCATCGGCTCTGTACACATTTTTTTATAACGTTCAACCAGGGAGACATACTGCTGCTTCGTTTTATTAAATTCTTCTGAAGACATTTTTTCCTGCAAATACATCAGGACTTTCCGCGCCTCGCGAAAAATCATCCTCGTTTTGGTATCAAGCTTTGGGGATGCAGACGGCTCCATTTCTCTTTCCACTCTCGCCAGAGATGAAGCCAAGTCACCACTGCTGTGGTATGCGTACATGGCCGTCGATGTCCTGCGGACAAATGCAGGCAACCCGATCCTGGTTTTTAACGAGCATGCCTCCTCAACCTCATTTTTGTATTCCGCGACCTGGGCCTCAATATGGGTGACCTCTTTCTGTAAACGTTCATATGGTAACGTTGACAAGACTCCGTTTAGCTCCCGTATTTGAAATCTGCTTACATCTTTGTAGTACTCCGAAAATTCCGGCATAGCCGGCCGCAGAAGCACCGTATCGTATTCTTCAATAAGTCTTTCAAGTTGCCTTATCTTTTCGCGAATCACTTTTTGTTCCACGGACGATAATGTTTCTCTGATGTTTTTTATCCTTCCATCATACTCATCAAGCCGGTCACGTGTTAATTTCTCCGCATTTTTAAAAAGTTTCTTCTGCTTCAGATATCTGCGTAGATAGTATAGACCTACGCCCGCAGTTACAAGGATCACTGCGGCCACAAGTATGTACACAGGGCCTGAGCCGATGTCACCAACAAAAAATCCCGCAGAAGCAGCGTGGATGGATAGCCCGCCTGATCCATCGGGAGAATCATCCATCCCGCGTTCATACACCGCGTATTCCCGTCCGGCTATGGTTATGCTTCTCGCGCTCTGGCGGACGTCGCTATGTGTTTTGGAAGAGTGAGCTTCATAGATGATCTCTATTACACGTCCATCGGAAACCTCGAGCTCCACTCTTTCGGCCCCCTCAAAAAGCTTCTCAAGCACATTAACTACAAGTTCAGGTTTTGTGAGTAACGGCGCATTGCCGCCAATGATCTTAGCCGCATCTATTCCAAGCCCCGTAAACATACTGAACATCGCCATGGTGTTAGGATCACGCATAATATTCGGCGAATTGAATCCTCGATCTCCTCCCCCTGAGCTCGGTAAGAGGACTTCCTCAATCTCAGTCGAAGCACCGGCCAACAATCGAAAGTATGGATTATCCTCACCACCCCCCATTTTGGGGATCACGGATACATACGAATATCCCTCGTTTCTCAGGAGCTGCCCAAGATCATCCGCATGAAAGCCCCCGGTAACAACAACTAAAATATCGCGATCATGAGAGTAACGCATAATGTTACGCAGAAATGCTTTATCGCGCTTGAACGCTATCCCATAGAAGCGCGCCATGCTTTCGCGGTATTTATCGAGAATGACCATGCCTCTTGTATCCATACCGTGAGTTTCTCCGCATCGTTCTTTAATATAGTTTCCAAAATTTTCGGCCGAAAATATTTCAGTATTTTCAAAGTAATAATCGTACTCGCCCCGGGTGATCGTCATGTTCAGAAAATTCTTAAGAACGGTCAGATGCTTTGAGTACGTGTAAAGTTCGTATTGATCTTCTTTAGAAGAAAGTTTTTTTGCGACCGTATCTTCGAGATTATTGACCTCCACAGCCAACCGGTCCCGGTCGATCGTCTCGTCTGTGTCGAGATATCGTTTGTATCCGGCAAGGTCCGGGTATTCAACCGGTACGCTTATCCTTAGCGCCGAGGCTTTCCTGAAAAGATATGCGTAGAACCCGGTCGTCTTTATGGTGCCGCGCTTTAGAGAGAGAACATTCCTGACGAGAGTTTCCATCTCAAGACTACCGAAGCGCTTGGATAACCGGTCAATAAGGATCTCTCTTTCTGACTGTGCTTTCTTGAAATCAACCAGCTTTTCCTGCCGGATAAGCCTGCAACCCTTCTCGAAGTTGGGGAAAACGGACATATCAACATCCAAACTCCCTGACAATGCAAAAAGAAAAGCAGCATACTCATTTAACTCCATGCTTTTATCTGAATACTCTTTACTTTTTGCATCAAATTCCTTAAGAGGTTCGGAGTATATCTGTTTTTTAAGTTTGTCCAAATTAAGTCCAACAAGATCCACCACTTTTTTTGCCCCGTCGGCGTATTTGAGAGATTCGGTGTAGAGCTTAAGATTTTCCAGATATAATTTCGAGTCTTCCAGCCCCTTCAACTCAACTCGCCCTGAATTGTTTATAGCAAAAAATTCCGCACCGGCCAGCCGTCCCTCTTTCATAAGATAATCGGATACTTTCTCACGCACAGCATGGTTCTCTATATTCTCAAAAACAGAGAGATCATAATCACCTGATCCGCCTTCGAGAACCGCCATATCTGCACCATATTGCTCATTTAAATATCCCAACATTGCGGCAATGGACTGCTGGCAGGAATAGCTTCCATGCGCTTCCTGGACATGGATAACTGTCTTTCCATTTGTGCCGGTATGTGCATTCTTAATATCCCCATATGCGGATGGAATAGAAAAGGAGTCGAGATCAAGAGCGGGGCTTTCGTAAACTGTTTTCCCAAAAGTTTTGGATGCAGCCGCACCACCGGCTTCCATGGCATGAATGGCTTCCACACCAATGTTGCTGACAAGAAAAGCCGCTAAAGTGATCACACTAATTGTCACCTTTAGCGGCTTTTTGAAGAAATATGATATATTCGGGTCGGTTGTCTCCATAAGCTATCTTCTAATGTGTCCCCTTTTTTTGAGAAAATCGGACTATCCACATATCTAGCTGTTTTTTGGGCTTACAATATTATACTATAAAGCCATAATATTGCAAGTAAAATCGAGCACGACTACCCACAACACCTACGAGGTGCAGTATCACCGCGCTGCACCTCGTAGATGTTGTGTGGGTTAGGTATGAAATAGGTGGTTTTCAAGTCTTGCTTTTCAATGGTTTTACGGTAAGCTTGTAACTGTAACTATACGTGTGCTCTTTGTGAATAGAGCAAGAACTCGACAAAGGCAAACTATTTGAAAAAATAGGACAGCAAAGTCGCGAGCCTAACTTCCGGTAAAAAGGAACACGGCCGTCGGACTACCGAAATCTCATTGGGCGCTCTTTCGCCCTCTGGCCTGTTTTAAAAATGTCTGTTCTTTGTCAAATGAACATTTCGGGCCGGAGGAAAAAATGCCTTGCCTCGCCAAAAAATATGTCTCCAGCAGCTTGCGCGCATTGATCGCGCTCGTTTTCTGGGCGTCTACTCTACCATTTTCGCGTGCATATGCCGTCAGTGCTGCATATGACGCACCGGTTTTTCAAAAAGGTATGTGCTACGTTACTTGGGATAAAGACCAGTTTTCTTCGCCTTATTCGGAAAAATCGCTTGAACTATTGCGCGACATGGGTGTTGAGTACGTCCAGGTAAACACTACGCAGTACCAGGATACTTTTAATTCCACCGAAATAAAAGCTACCAACCGAACACCCTCCGATGCCAGTGTCAAGCACACGATAAAAACTGCTCACAAACTCGGCCTTAAAACCATGCTGAAACCTCACATTGACCTCGTGAACGATGAAAACGGGTCATACTGGCGGGCCGACATAGGGTTCTACAACAATGAGGACTGGGCCACATGGTTCAAGGAATATAAAGAGTTCATTGTTCACTACGCTAAGATCGCCGAACGCAATAAGGTTGAGATATTCTGTGTGGGAACTGAACTGTCTTTCGCCTCTCAGAGGACCGACGAATGGATCGATGTCATTTCTGCCGTAAAAAAAGTATACTCCGGCAAGCTTGTATACGCCGCCAATTGGGACAATTACAAGAACATAGCGTTCTGGAAAGATCTTGACTATATAGGAATAGATGCTTATTTCCCTCTTTCATACGATAAGAACCCGACGGTGGAAGACATGAAACAAGGCTGGAAAAAATGGATACTTGAGATAGAATCCCGGTCGATCACCGAAAAGAAACCGGTAATATTTACCGAAATAGGTTATGCCAGCACCCCGACAGCCCCGTGTGAACCATGGAAAGGCGGTACACACGGAAACGCGGATGTTGAAATGCAGGCAAAGTGTTACACCGCTTTTTTTGAAACGGTCTGGGATCGGCCGTGGCTCGCGGGCGTATACTGGTGGAAATGGAGCCCGACGGTGTATGGGGGCGGAAATAACAACCGTCGGTTCACCCCGCTCAATAAACCAGCGGCGATAATACTGGCAAAACATTACTCATCCCGGGTCACGACGACAGATATACGCCAGCATAAACGGATCAGCGGTGACATTGAACAAAAACGTAAGGTTCTGCGTTTGAAAATGAAAAACCGATCAGGAGGGACACACGGAATGGCCGAAGAAAAAAAGGACAGGGGCATCAAACCTATTGGCCGGCAATAGCCTGATCATTCGGGCTCAGGGATCTCCCCTCTTTCACTCTCTTTGGGAAAATTCCCTTCGGCCCACTCCGGGGGTATTTTCCACCCGATCAGCATTTCGTCCAGGTCAAATATAAGGTATATTTTGTATTTCTCAAAAAACGTGGCGTTGCCCGGCTTGTATATCCATTGGATGGTATTTGTCTTTTCGTCGTACAGGGTTATAACAGGTTCGCCTATTTTATCAATCACCTTGCTTCCGGCATCGCCTATATTCAATTCTCCCCATTCGATCGCTTTTTTCGCTCGATCGAAATTTATCGTTTCCTGCTTGGCGGCATCCGCCATTTCTTTATTGCTTCGATTGATCTTCTGGAGACTGCTTACCCCATCCTTTATCTGTACATACTTAGTTTCACTGTTATTTTTCTCCTTTTTCGACCGCGCATCTGCTTCCGGCCCGAAAGCCGACAAAAGAGCTATGCACACCAGAGCCGTGAATATCCGACCTCTATTACTGATCATTGCGAGTTCCTCCGCCGTCGCTTCTTTTTCCGTGAGTTTTACTGTCCAGGAGCGCTTTCTCAAGCACGGTCCTTAAATTGTTCAACTCGGAACGTGTCAGCAAAAAATGAGCCCTGAGCTTTTTATCGATCGCCTGAAGCTCAAAAATGTCGCTTTGTTTTATGTATTTTATCTTTATCTGCATTTTTCACCTTTCCGAGTCTGCGAAATCATACGATCCTCCCCATATCTTTATGGTCTTACCGTTTTGGCCTGCCGTTCGTCATAGTTTAGATCCCTCGACTCCTCTGCTTCGCCCTTTCCCTCGACTTCGCTCGGGACAGGCGGGCTTTCTGCTTCGCTAAAGCTTCGCAGGAACTTCGTCGCAGAAGTCGCTCAGGATGACAGAAATGACCTACAAAAGTTCAGCTGCAAGAGAAGCCAAAGCACTTCGCTCGCTTTTCGTCAGTGTGACATGTCCGAACATCTCCTGACCTTTCATGCGCTCCGCGCAATATGTCAAACCGTTACTGGATGAATCCAGATACGGGTTGTCGATCTGGAACGGATCGCCGGTCAGGATCATCTTGGTCCCGGTGCCGGCCCGGCTTATTATCGTTTTAACCTCGTGAGGTGTGAGATTTTGCGCCTCGTCGATTATAATGAACTGATTGGCAATGCTCCTCCCTCTCATGAACGTTATGGCCTCGAGCTCGATGAACTCATCTCTAATGTATTTATCTATCAAACCCTTCACTTTCCCTTTCATGGTCTTGTCGGATTTATCGCCCGTAAATATGTATTCAAGATTATCAAAGATGGGCCCCATCCAATTCTCTAATTTCTCCTCCTTGGTTCCCGGAAGAAAACCTATATCCCTGCCAAGAGGCATCACCGGACGCGAGACCAGAAGCCGTGTGTAGGTTTTATCTTTTATGACCTTCTGCAGGCCGGCCGCTATCGCCATAAGTGTTTTTCCCGTACCGGCCTGTCCTATCAGGGTAACGAGGTGGATATCATCGTTCAAGAGAAGCTCGAACGCCATAGCCTGTTCTTTATTTCTCGGACGTATGGACATTATGTTTTGCCGGGTATGGATAAGGGGCATAACGATCCCAAACTCTTTCTTGTAGCGTCCTAAAGCGGTGTGTTTTTTCGTTTCCTTATCAAGCATGAACGCAAATTCGTTCGGAAAAAATTCATCATCCTCGACCTTGCATTCCTTATTCTTATAGAACCGGTCTATCCCTTCCTTGTCCATCTCAACTGTTTTCCAACCGGAATAAAGTTTATCGAAATCGACCTTCTGTTTTTCGAAATCCACACACCTGAGGCCAAGCGCGTCACCTTTTATCCGGGCATTGATATCCTTTGAAACGAATATTACCCGCTCTCCCCTCTCTTTCATGATATATGCCGTAAAGAGTATCTTGTTATCCACGAGATCCTTTGAAAGCCCAAATTGTTCGGACATGGCCTTATAGTCTACGTTCGTGACAATTTTTAACAGACCTCCGTTCTTAAGAGAAAACCCCTCACCAGGCTTGCCATGCCTCCTCAAACCGTCAAGCAGGCGAATGGCTATCCGGGCGTTGCGTCCGTTTTCGTCATGGTTCCTTTTAAACCTGTCAAGTTCTTCAAGCACTTCGATCGGTAAAATGACCGTATTGTCGGCAAAAGACAACAGGGAATCCGGATTATGGAGGATAACATTTGTATCAAGAACGAAAGTTTTTTTCATGCATTATCCTAATTGTTTTGTAAGAATGGCTACCCGCCGCCCAAGTTCACGGCACTGCTCCCGGACCCTATCGTCCGGATTCCCGATCGACACCGGACCAAAATGATCTCCGCGCGGATTGCCCTGCACGACCATACCGTGTACCAAGAGCGCATCCAAAATACCGCGAATAGTTGTTTCATTGCCACCGCCTATATTCGCAGCGGATGTAAATGCCGCGCCGACTTTTCCGTCAAGCTGTCCATGGAATTTTACCGTGCGGTCCAGAAAATCCTTCATCTCACCCGCCATAGACGCATAATATGTAGGGGAACCCAGGATAACACCGTCATATGCCAGTAATTTATCTTCAGAGAGACCAACGACGTTACATACGTCTACGTCCACTCCGGATTCGGACCGGGCGCCTTCAGCTACAAGTTCAGCCATTTTTCCGGTCGCACCCCCACGGGAATAATATATCACCGCGATCTTTTTCATAGCGACTCCTCACACCGTGAACCGCACAAAACATGACAATAAGTTTAATCCATTATAGTTTAATTCCCGCGCCGTTGCAAGTCCTTCGCCGTTGAGTAAAAAAAAAGGACCGCTTCTTATGAAGCGGCCCTTTTAAAAACCGGGAAACCGTCGCTATTAACTGCTTTCTTCCGGGTACCAGAAAGTGGCGATCTGCCATACACCGCCCACAAACCGGGCTATGCCCCTGCCAACATCGTCATTTGTCTTATCAGTGCAATTCGGGAAAGCCGGGGTGCCTTTTGTTCCTGTCTCGTCAATACTATCGGGAATCTCTATCTCCCCGTATGCTATGTTATTCAACCCCGAGCCCAGCCTTTCTAAAGGCTTATTTGTAGAAGCAAACGCGCTGACACTACACACCATAACGAAAACGACCATAAACACAATAATCTTTTTCATAGCACTACCCCCCCCTTTACGCTTTGTTGGAGTATATCTGACATAATCAAGGTTGTCAAGACCAGACAAAAATTCTTTGCCCCAGTCATGCGATACCGGCAAGGGCCAAGGCAGCAATGGTCTTTGAATCCAATATCCGGCCATTCCTCAAGAGCTTGCGGACATACAGCCGTTTCATTCGCCTCACACGTATAACCTCATCATGATCCCTGTTGTGACTCCCCTGAACACCGCAAACCGCCCTGTATACATGTATGACCTCATCGCAAAAACCGGGAGAGGTATATATTTTTCCCAATTTTTTTATCCCAAGTATGGCATACCCCGTCTCTTCAATTAGCTCTCTTTTTGCACAGGCAAGAGGTGTTTCACCCTTTTCCAGGATACCGGCCGGAAACTCCCACAAGTATTTACCGATCACGGCCCGGTACTGCCTGATGAGCACTATGTCTTCACCCAGAAAAGGAACAATGAGTGCAGCTCCGGGGTGCCTGATCTCATCAAAACGCCCGGTTCGCCCGTTGGGGAGTTTTAACCGCGAATCGAAAACCGTTAACAACCTACCTTTAAAAACTTTTCGCCTCATCTTTCACCTCTTCACACCGTTGTGCAAAAAAAATAGCAGCAGATACTGAAACCTGCTGCTATTCTAAACACATACAACAAAAAACACAATGTTAGTTTTTTAGATAATCAAGTATGGCTTCCTGCTTTTTTTCTTTCCACTGTGCCTTAAACGCATCCGTATCTTTCGTCTTCAATTCAGGAACCACAGTACATGTCTGCGCCACTCGAACACCCCGCGGCTCTACATGATCTGCTTCGCCGGAAGAAACCGTGCGCAATAGAAATGCAGAAAAACAAAGTAGTATAGCCATGCTGAGAGCGCCACATCGTAACATCCGGTGAGCATTCAAGGAAACAGTCCGGCACTTCATATCTACACCTGAATCGCATGCGCTACGCAGATATTCTCCCGCCGTATGAAAGGCATCTTCTTTATCCGTGGCGTCACAAATTATTTCGATCGTCGTCTTGTATCTCATTTTCCCCCAAACCTCCTGAAATAACCATCAAACCAATGTGTTAACATTATAAATGAAATCTTCTGTCCTGTCAACATCATATCTTACTTTTTGAATCTTAACGAAGGTGAGCTATAAGAATGTGCACTTCTCCTGCTCCGTTCGGAGAACGGAGCGTACAATTTTTATTTAGAAGTTGTACGGCCTGTTCTCCGAACAGGCCGATATAAAGCTTAATTCGAAACAGCGTTCAGGACCTCAAGCAACTCCGTATGCACCCTGCCGTTTGACGCGGCTATCTTTTCGAAGAAAATACTGAATTCCTTTCCATCGAGTGTGGTCACTTCTCCTCCGGCCTCCGAAACTATCAGCTGCCCGGCAGCCATGTCCCACGGTTTTAAACCGAATTCCCAGAAGCCGTCGAGTCTGCCGCAGGCAACATAGCAAAGATCAAGCGCTGCCGAACCCGCCCGCCTTACAGCCTGTGCGCGTTTCAGCATATCACGAAAATACGGCAGAACCTCTATCCTGTCCGAAGGCTGATAGGCAAAACCTGTTGCGACAAGTGAATCCCTTAATTCATCTATTCGGGATACACTTATTCTTTTTTTGTTCAGGAACGCTCCTTCCCCTTCTTCGGCGGTAAATAACTCATTTCTAAAAGGATCAAACACAACCCCGGAGCGCACTCTACCGTCTATCATTACTCCGATGGACGTGCAATAAAAAGGAAACGAGTGCGCGTAATTGACAGTGCCGTCTATCGGGTCGATCACCCAGGATATTTCTTCTTTTCCGGGATCTTTGCCGCTTTCTTCGGCAATAATGGTATGTGAAGGATATTCCTTGCGAACGAGATCGATTATTATCTGCTCGCATTCCCTGTCGACATTTGTAACAAGATCGGTATATCCGCTCTTGCGTGAAATGTTTCCAATTTTGTTAACCTTGGAAAACGCGTGTTTTCCGGCCTTTCGGGCCGCCCTTATGGC
>Ga0163203_1000599_pt1 | contig 9919 bp, 6 predicted proteins | sample PL_2010_330m_FD_113534 | JGI IMG/M metagenome (GOLD analysis project Ga0163203, IMG submission 113534) | Freshwater microbial communities from Powell Lake, British Columbia, Canada to study Microbial Dark Matter (Phase II) - PL_2010_330m | ecosystem: Environmental > Aquatic > Freshwater > Lake ... | reverse complement strand
CTGAGTAGTGAGATTGATTGAAGAATAATGATAATAGCATGCGATCCTAAAATAATAGTTTATCTCGGAATCATATTGGGCATTTCGCTTCTTCCGGTTTATCTCTTCAGGAGGAGATGGAGAGAGACGGCCGTGGTTGCTTTTGTCATGGGCTGTTTTCTTTTTTTGAACAGAGAGATCATTAATGGCAGCATCGGGGCCTATCATGATACGGGCGGACAAGAATATTTAATGCTTACAATAAAGGAATGGTTTGAGAAAGGTATCCCATTGGGATGGAACCCATATATGAACGGCGGCGAAGCGATTTATCTGTTTTCCAACGGTTTTTTGCGCACTCCGTGGGTGTTTTTCTGCTGGATGAATAAGGTTCTTATGATAGATCCTCATGTGTTGTTTAACCTGTTCTGGATTTTTCGGTTTTTGTTTTTTTGTTCAGGAAGCATGCTTTTGTTTTTGCTCTTGTATGATGATTTTAGAGCAGCTCTTTTACCTTTTCTGGCGCTCACGTGCGGCGGAATGTTCGTGACCAGCATGGTGCAGCCGGCCGTCATGACGACCCTTGAACTTTTTCCATATGTGCTTTTCGGTGTTATTTCTTTTTTTCGGAAAAAGAACGTCTATGGCGTGGCGCTGGCTCTTGTTTTCATGGGAATTGCCATGAATTATTACCTGCCTCATTATATTTTTCTGGCCACGGCTATTTTTGTTTTTTTTACAGCGGTATTTCGTATGAAAGAAGTCACTTCATTGCTGCTGGTCTTGAAAAATCATTATAAAGTCGTTCTTGTAAGCTTGTTTATTGCCGCGCTTGCGGCGTCACCGGCTCTTTTTCTGTACGGAGAAATGAGGGATTATGTTTTCCCTACGAGGGGAGGAGAGATATCGGTTTCTCCCGGCAATACCGGAGAACAGCCGCAGGTCAACGCTCCATTGGCGGGATACAAGATCCTCTTGGACCAGTTTCTCGCGGGTGATATAGGGGTTCATCACGCGTTCTATTTCGGGATAATCCCTCTTCTTCTGATCCCGATCGTTTTACTGGCATGGCGGAGCGACAGGTTCATATCTATTTTCGCTCTCAGTGCGGCGGTATTCGTGCTTTTGGGGCTTGGCAACGATTTCTGGGGGTATCGTTTGATCGGGAAACATGTTCCGAAGTTTAACATGGTAAGGCACTCTTTTGAGTTCGCCTGTTTTGCGGCCTTTTCTCTGATAGTGCTCGCCGGTTACGGTTTCCGGGAAATATTGAAGAAGGTCACGTCCGAGAGATCCGGTATCAAACAAACAATTCTCGTGCTTTTCGCTTTTGCGCTCATGCTTCTGGTTTCGCGGAAGGCCAACGTGATCTTGTTCGGATCCGCGGGAGCTCTTGTTTTGATCTTTTCAGCAAACAGGAAACGGATATTTCACGGCAAGTTCGGACGTCTAATTTCGAGAACGCTTTATTCGCTTTTTATGCTGCTTTTATTCGCGGATCTTGTATGGGCCTATTCCGAAAACAGCAATGAGTGGCTTATTAAAAGATATCCCGCGAAGATAGCCGCTATAAGTTATCCCATACGAAGAGATTTTTATCCGGAGAGATCATGTCCTAAACCCCCGGATATCGGGCCGCTTATTTTTAAAAAAGCAGCTTTGACCCACAGGAACGACAATTTTATCTTTCATCGGGCGAGACGTCTGGACGACATGCTTGACCGGTTTGTTCCCGGCGCCGGGAATGAACTGGTATTGGGTGTCGGTGATTCAACGGTTTATTTTACGGCCGAAGCCGAGATAGCTTCGGAGAATATCCTAAATGAACGATTTATTGATACTGTTTACGCGGGGTCATCCGGCCGTCTTCCGGGAAAAGGGAGAACCGTATTTTTCAGAGAAGGTGATATCGATTTTTCCGTTGAACCGGATAATAAAACCGTGGTAAAATGGGAGATTGTATTTCCCTCTCATCGGCCGGATCCTAACACGCTTGAGATGCAAGTGCATGCTGATATGGACGGTTTTCTCGTGCGTTTGGAAAACTTTCATCATGGATGGAAAGCGTTTATTGACGGTAACCGCACGCGTATTTACAGGGCTGACTATGCGTTTCAAGCTGTAAGAGTTCCTCAGGGGGAACATGAAATAGTTTTCAAGTTTTCTAGTATTTATCCTGTTCTGATGCATGTCCATGTTCTTTGCGCACTTTTAGCATGGACGGCAGTTTGTTTCTATCTTTTTTGTTTGAATAGAAAGGCCATCAAATGAAGTTATTGAGGCGAAATTATAAGCTCTCGGAAATATGGCGTTTGAGGAAAAAACTTCTGAAGATCATACTTAATAAAGAAAAGATCTGGAATTTTGTGCTGGTAAAAATATCAAAATACCTGAAACTCAAAAAATGTCTGGGCTTGCCAATAAATATATTAATTGAACCGACAGCTGATTGTAATTACAAATGCCTTAAATGTCCGCGCCAGTACGGATATGTAGATGATGGGTTAATAAACGGCAGCAAAGATATTCCCTTCGAACAATATAGGCGCGTTATTGACGAGATTGGTGATAAACTGATAACTTTGCGTTTGTGGCATTACGGAGAGCCTTTTCTTAACAAGAATATTTTTCGCATGATCGAGTATGCTGATAAAAAAGATATTGTTACCGCAATTAGTTCCAATTTATCACTTCTAAACAAGGACGTGTCTGAAAAACTGATCGATTCCGGGTTGGATTATCTATTAGTTTCTTTTGACGGCGCCACGGAAGAGACCTATAACAATTGTTGCCAGAAGAACATGTTTCACACGGTCATGGACAATTTGGAAGCGCTTTTGGAAAAAAGAAAAAATAAAAGATCAGAAACGCCATTTATTGAATTGCAATTCGTTATTATGGATAAGAACGAGGACGAAATGGATAGTATAAAAAAAATAGCGGATAGATTAGGAGTGGATAAACTGAGTTACGTCATGCTTACTCCATTTGGCTGCGAAATGCCAAAAGAAAATAAGTACAGGATGTCTTTACGGGAGGTTAGCCGCATTAATTTTTGTTGTTTACCGTGGGAAGAGGCTATTGTTCGATATTCCGGGATAGTGATACCTTGTTCCATGGATATTCAACAAGCCCATAAGATGGGAAAACTTTTCAATGGTGCGACTGGTAATTTTCGAAGCGTGTGGAATAATGCCCGGTATCGCCATTTCAGAGAACAAATCGCTGATAATATCAACGATGTGGATATATGTGTGAATTGCACAAAGAGGGACAATAACATTCATTATTGTGTGGGGGACTGATGAGCGAATACAACTTAATATCTTCCGAAGATATAAGTAACCTATCTCGGGGAGAGATCATAAAATACTACAAGGATCATGTCAGCCCCGGTTTGGCTAATTTCATGAAGATCCTTGGATTTGACATGGTGGAAATTGATCATGCCGAAGGGATGTATATCCACACCAAATGCGGCAGAAAAATACTGGATTTTTCGGGAGGATTGAGCGTTCTGAATCACGGTCATAATCATCCGCGTATTTTAAAGGTCAGGAAAAAATTTAATGAAGAAAAACGCCTGGAGATATGCAAGGCCTTTATTTCCCCCTATCAAAGCGTACTTGCCAGAAACTTAAGTGAAATATTTCCGGGAGATCTGAAATATACTTTTTTTTGCAACAGCGGGGCCGAGGCGAATGAAGGGGCGCTGAAAAGCGCCTTGTTATACCATGGGAAAAGTAAAGATAAGATCGTTTATACGGATACTGGATATCACGGGAAAACATTCGGGGCGATGTCGGTTTCCGGGCCTGGCGGTTACAAGGAACTTTTCAAGACGATTGACGGTTGCATAGAAGTTCCTTACGGGGATATAGACGCGGTTAAAAAATTGTTTGAAGAAAGAAGCCGGAACGGCAAGAACGATATCGCCGCCATGATATTGGAAGCCATTGACGGAGATCATGTGGTGATCCCGCCCGAAGGGTATCTTAAAGCGTTGGCGCTATTATGCAGGCGGTATGGGGTTATCATGATAATAGACGAGATCTTTACGGGGTTTGGCAAGACAGGAAAAATGTTCGCCTTTGAACATGAAGGTATCATCCCGGATATAGTCACGTTTTCCAAATCGTTGGGCGGAGGAAAGGCCTCGATCGCCGGTTACATTGTCACTTCACGGATATTTAAGGCGACCTACGCTTCAATGAAAAGATGCACGGTCCACACAACGACCTTCGGGGGGCTGGGAGAAGAGTGCGCTACAGCGATAGAAGCCCTGAATGTTATCAATGATGAGGGTTTAGTGGAAAACGCGCGAGAAAAGGGACATTATCTGTTATCCAGAATGCTTCATTTGAAGGATAAATATCCCGGATATATTGAAAATATCAGGGGTATCGGATTGTTGTGTCTTGTTGAATTAAGGAAAGCGACAGAAATTTTTGATTATGAACTTATAAAAAAAATACCGAATATTGACGACATGTTAACCGGTCTGATCCCAGCTCTGATAATTTCCGATTTATTCAGGACATTTGATACGTTGGTCTATCCGGGAGGCCGGAGCGATGTTTTACTGCTGAGCCCGGCGCTTATTGTTACAAGAGACGAAATCGATACTTTTGTTAACGCTTTAGACAGAACATTGAGTAAAAATCTTGTTAAACTGGCCAGCGGTATGATTATCGGTAGCCGTTAGTGACGGATCAATTACGAAAGGAAACAACGAAAAATGAACTGGCGCTGAACGACGAAGAGATCAGAATAGTTTTGCGCGAGATCATCGGACTTAAACGCAGATGAAAATTTTTATAAGCGGCGCATCGGGAGGACTGGGACTTGCGTTGGCGGAAGATCTTATACGCCGCGGCAACGCCGTTTGGGGTATCGGAAGACGCGTGGTTGATACTTTTCGCGCCGAGACACTTTCCCCGGAACTTTTCAGGTATTCCGTGTGCGATACGACCGATGCAACTCAGGTTCAAAATGTTTTCAATAAGATGCTTGAAGAGAACTTTATCCCGGATATAGCCGTTTTTTGCGCGGGAGGCGCAACGGAAGATATTGAGGGAAAAGATTTCAAGATAGATAAGTTCAGAGAAAATTTTAATGTTAATCTGTTTGGGGCGCTATGCTGGGTGGAGCTGCTCTTGCCGCATTTTATCAAAAGAAATAAGGGTATTTTTGCCGGCATTTCCAGTATGAGTACTTATCGGGAAAATCATGAAAAGAGGATTGGTTATTCCGCTTCCAAAGCAGCTCTCAATAAATCTTTTGAGAATTTGAGGATGCAATATATCAATACGGCGCTAAAGTTTGTGATATTTAATATGGGAAGGATGCGCGAGAAAAGAACCCTGATAGGAACGAGTTACGCTGCTGCCGCCCGATTTATATCTGAAGATCTCAGAGCTCGTAAAACTGGCGGGACGGTTAATATCCCTTTTTCACAATATTTTTTGACGCGCATGACGCAATTTCTCCCGGATAAACTTTATCATAAACTTTTCAGGGGGTAGAAAGAGAGTTAAAAAAATGATCTTAATCAACGTGCAGAATGACCGGGCTGAAAAGCTCGGCCTTTTTTCCCGGTATGTTCCGCTTTCAATTCCCCGTGGCATAGCGTTTTTGGCCGCTTACCTGATTGAAAAAGGCCATAAGGTTAAGGTCTGGGATGATGCTATTAAGAATCTCGGGCCGGATGATGTTAGGGAACTTGTGAAGGACACGGAAAAGCCGTATATTTTCGGTGTTTCATGCCTGACGGCCAGTATTGCCAGGGGATACAGGGTAGCCGGCATGATAAGATCCATCTATCCGGATGCCGTGGTGGTTTTCGGAGGCGTGCATCCGACCGTTCTACCGGAAGAAGCGCTTAATACGGGGCTTGTTGATTTTGTCGTGAGAAAAGAAGGAGAAGTGCCGCTTGAGGCATTGCTCCGCGCTTTAAGAAAAGGTGAAGATCCTTCCGGCATCAGCAACCTTTCATTTAAGCGGAACGGCAAAATTATGCATAATCCAGCCGTTCCGGGGCCTGAGTTTGATTCTTTGCCGGCTTTTCCATATCATTTGTTTGAAAAACACCGGGACAGATACGATTTTGGGTTCGTGGTGAATTCCAGGGGGTGTCCTTACGATTGCATATTCTGCAGCCAGCGTAGCATAACCGGAAGGAGAGTTACTTTCGGGAGCCCGGCAAGAGCGGTTAGCGAAATAGAATTGTTAGTGAATAAATACGACAATCACCTTATAACTTTCAATGATGAAAGCCTGTTAACAAGCAAGGAACATATCAGAACGATGTGTGAGCTTATTCGAAAGAGAGGGCTTCATAAAAAGGCCTCTTTTCAGTGCCAAATACGTGGTGATGAGGTGGACGAATCCATACTCAAGGTCTTGAAGGCCACGAATTTTAGTGCGATCTATATAGGGTTGGAAACGGCTTCGGAACGTCTCATGACCCTGATTAACAAGCAAGAGACCGTCAAACAGAATATTGAAGCCATGAGATTAGTGAAAAAACACGATTTTAGTTTGTCGGGAGCAATCATCCTGGGACTGCCGACGGAAACAAGAGAAGAGAGGATACAGTCATACAGGATGGCTGAAGAACACCTTGATTATGTCAGGTTCAATAATGCGACACCTTACCCGGGAACCAGATTATACGAAATAGCAAAAAAAGAGGGACGGTTGAATATTGAAAAAGACTGGAGGAATCTCAACGCGTGCGGAACCCTCGTAGAAGGAATTTTTAGAAGTAAGCGCCTGGCTTATGTGCCGGTGGGAACTTCGGAGCTGGAGTTGAAAAAAGATATAATTAAATATAATTTGTTTTTTTCTTTCAAGAGCAAGGTGATCTGTAAACTATTACGTCATAAAAGCAATACGATAGGATGGTTCAAGATGCCTCCCCGGTGGTATTACAGTCCTGTCGAGTGGGTTTATCTGGTTCGTTTGGGGTCAAGGATTATTTGGTTATGGATTGAATTGGGTGTGGTAACGGTGCTTTTTTATTTCAAGAAAGGAAACAGAAAAAATGAACATTAAAAAACGATATGCTCATCTGAGGTCGTGCGCGCGATTGGGGTTAAATATTCTTAAGTGCAGATTGACCCGTGTTTATAAGCCGCTTGTGGTTCTTTTACACATGACCGACAAGTGTAACCTCCGGTGTAAATACTGTGAAGGGGACTGGTCGGGAAGGCGGATAAAGGACTTTACGACGAATGAGATTCTGAGAATTATAGATGAGTGTAAGGAACTCGGGGCGTGTCATTTTGTTATCCATGGAGGCGAGATCCTTTTGAGGGACGATATCGGAAGGATCGTAGATTATATGAAGGGAAAAGATCTTTACGTAGATCTGGTGACCAACGGTGCTTTATTGCCGGATAAAATTAACGAAATAAGGAATGTTGATAGTTTATGTGTCAGTTTAGACGGGAGAGAAGAGAATCATGACTTTATAAGGGGCAATGGTTCTTGGCGGGCGGCCATGAAGGCGATAGAGGTCGCTCGTGCAGAAGGAATAAAACTTTCCGTTCACGCAACACTTACAAAAAGAAATTTCGGCGATATGAAATATCTCTGCGAACAGGCCCGAAGAATGGGATATTTACAGCAATTCAGTTTATTGCTTAAACCATTGAAGCAGTTTCAAGATGAACTGGTGCTGAACGATGAAGAGATTAAAACGGTTTTGCGCGAGATCATTGAACTTAAACGCAAAGGATATCCCGTGTTCACTTCTTACAGGGTGCTGAAAAATGCCCTTAACTGGCCGTTTGCGTTTGAGAAATCCCGGCTTGATAAAAATGAGATTCCGCGCCGAAGCCGCCTGATAAAATGTTTTTACGGAAAGCTCAAGCTTATGATTGACGCGGATGGTTTTGCTTATCCATGTACATCATTGAACGATGTTTTTAAGGGATTGAACGTGAGGGAACATGGAGTAAAAAAGGCCTATGAACATGTTCTAAGGAACAATGACTGTGAGGCCTGTTTTTATCTTACGCAGAACGAATGGAGTCTTTTGTTGGGGGGTGGGATGGGGCAATTTTTGAATCAGGCCAAGATCCAGGTCAAAAGGATCTTTTGAATTTTAAAAGCGGTAATAAGTTAATGAATGGATTATCTGTGCCTCTGGAAAACAAGTGGGCGCGTGTTTTTTCTTCCGAGGCATTCTGGGTCGCTGCGATAAGCTTCTTATTTATTTTAAGCTTCTTTCCCGTCCTCGTAACGCGGAGATACATGCTGTCGCATGATTCCGTCACCTACTTTGGAATTTTTAAGTTTTTCTCTGAATCCATTTATAACGGCAATTGGCCTTTTTGGAATCCGTATACCCATACCGGCGAGCCGTTTTATTACAATTATGTCCATATTGGGCATCTGAATCCGATCGCTCTCACGGGCATTTTTGTAGGCCGGTTAGTAGGTCTTGATTCTCTCTCTCTTTATCATTGGTGTTTTATTGGACGGTTATTTTTCATGGTCTTCGGCGCATATCTGTGCCTAAGACGGTTTTTTAAACGTACATTTACAAAAATCACGTTATTTGTGGTGATTGCATTTTCGACTCCTTCGGTAATGTCCCTGCGCGTGGAGGCTGTTCCCCTGGCTTTTTATCTGATCCCATGGATATTTTTGTTCATGTTCAGGATCTTTGAGAAAGAAAGCAAGTTCAATTGGATAGTACTGGCAGCTTTTTTGGGATTATCCTTTTATCACTATGAGGTAGTTTACGGAGTATTTTTCTTTTTTATCTTTTTGTTGACGCTTCTCATTAACAGAAGAGAAGATTTTAAGGCCTTATTTTCGATTTTCCGACGGCAGAACCTTAAGGTAATGTTACTGTTCATTCTGATAATTATCTTCCTAAGCAGTCCTATCTGTACGATTCTCCTGTTTGATGTGGACAATATCTTTCTCGCGGTAAGGAGACTGGACGGAACAACAAAAGGACTTTTTTTGTCCATGGAAGAGCTCACCCAAGCAGGGATCTTTTGGCGTTCCGCAGCAGATCCGCGGGATTTTCTGGGTCTTATAAACCCGTTTTCTTCTTACGCGTTCATGCGTGGATGGTACGGTGGAGTTGAGGCCGCGAGAAAATTGACCGCATCTTCTTTTATGTATATCGGTATCCTGCCCTTTTTTCTTGCTGTATACGGGATAATATTCGGCAAAAATAAGTATAAACTCAATTTTCTGATCCTTATGATAGTCATGGCAGGTATGATGATGGGGACGAAGTCCATGGTTTATAGAGTGTTTGTTTTTGTATGTCCTTTTATGAGGTTTACCAGACATCCAGGGTTTTTTTGTACGTTTTTCCTGATGACGCTTTTCTATTTTGCGGGTCTGGGCCTGGACAGTGCACTTGATAGATACAAGAGGCGGAGAATACAGTTCAAAACCGAAGGGGAAAAACACCGGTTTGTTTCCGTAAAACTGGCAGGGAAAACGATGTTCCTGTTTTTTGCGCTGTTTTTCTGTCTTTATTGTTTCAGGGGAAGGATTGGTCCGGACATAAGGCATCTTGTGATTTTTTACGGTCTGTGTATCTTTTTCTTTCTGCTCTTGGCGAGGGCCATGTCAATCGCGAGATTCGGAAAAATGATTCTGATTGTTTTTGTGATAACGGATCTTTTGATTTACAACTGTTCTAACCGGCCGCTGATGCTCATGAAAAGGATTATTCCGTTTTCCACGGTGGCGCAGAAGCCCGTATTTTCCGCAAGAAGGGTTTCGAACGTGGCATACTGGACGCCCATGCCCCGTTATAAGTCCGTTTTGTTCAGAAAACACGCCATTGAGAAGAATTTTAACACAGTGCAATCTTCTTATGTTGAATTGAAAAATTTTAATAAACTCATGGATATTCCCGACAATAATCTGCGCGCGATAGCCGGGGTAAGTCAGCCGATAATAG
>Ga0163203_1000598_pt1 | contig 9921 bp, 6 predicted proteins | sample PL_2010_330m_FD_113534 | JGI IMG/M metagenome (GOLD analysis project Ga0163203, IMG submission 113534) | Freshwater microbial communities from Powell Lake, British Columbia, Canada to study Microbial Dark Matter (Phase II) - PL_2010_330m | ecosystem: Environmental > Aquatic > Freshwater > Lake ... | reverse complement strand
GGGATGTTGACCGATTCAACCGGCCGCTACGTCATCGAGAACGTGCCGTCCGGGATGCACAAGCTGTTGGTGGGTCGCGCCGGTTACGTCAATGCCTACACAGTCCTCCGGCTGGTGGAAGACTGGACCGTGACCGTGAACCTGTACCTGCGGGAGCCGACGCTGCGGCCCCCCGGCAAGTAGCCGGCGGGCTTCGACCCCGACTCTCATCCGCCGGACGCGCCCATGTAGAGAAGCACCACCGAAACGAACACGATCCCGAACGCCGCGACGACGACGGCGATCGTGAACAGGGTGCAGCAGCCGGCCTTAGACGTGGGCGAGGGCGAAGATGTCGAGGGTCGCTGCAACCGACCAGTGAAGGATGGTGCCGGGTATGAAGCTGCGGTTCCGCAGCGCGACGATACCGAGCACGATGCCGGCGACAATCGAGCCGATGGCCTCGGGACCCGGCTTGCCTACGTGCATGACGGCAAACGGGATGGTCTGAATCGCAATGGCCGCGGGCCCGCCGACCCGCCGCTCGAATCCGAACAGCAGATAGCCGCGGCAGATGAACTCCCAGGCGAACATGCCGATTGCCCTGATGCCGAGTCCGAGCAGCAGGCTGCCGAAGCCGAGACGTTCAAAGGCGAAGAAGGGATAGGCGCGCTGGAAACCGACCTGGCGGGAAGCGAGGTACACGAGCGGCAGCATCACGAGGTAGAGCAGCAGGATGTCACGAAGCCAGAGCCACGGCCGACCAAGGTTGAACCCGACCTTTGTCGGCGGCAGTCGCAGCAGGATGAGCGACAGCAGCGGCAGCGCCAGGTAGAACGCGCTGCGCCAGAGCACTGTTATCGCGCCGGGCCATCCGGGGCCAAGACCGGACGGGCGTGGCCGCCAGTACTGGGGTAGGAGCACCGCCAGCGCGAAGGTCGCGGCCACGAGCAGCAGATCGGGCCCGGCCGTGACGTTCTTGCGCGCGTCGTTCCAGAGCCCGCGGAGATAGTCCATGCGTGAAGATAGGCGCGGTCGGCTCGGCGGTCAAGCCGGGCGAGGAATTGACAAGCCGGGCTGGGGCCATAAGCTTGCAGCCATGCGTATGCGCTGGACTGCGGCAGTTGTCTCCCTGCTGGTTCTGGGCGGTTGTTCGAAGAACCACACGCCGCTGGTCCCGTCGCTGATTGTCCCGGCCATCGCCCAGCGCGGCGATTCAGTTCGGGCCCGGGTATTCTCCTACGACAAGGACTCCGATTCGCTCTACTTCTTCGTCGAGTGGGGCGACGGAACCGAATCCGGGTGGGTCGGCCCGGTGCCGTCCTGGACCGAGTACGATGTTGTCCACGCCTACGGCGACACGGGAGTGTTTGCTGTCCTAGCGAAGGCAAAAGACGAAACCCACGAGACGGTGTGGTCCGATACTTCCTTCATCCACGTGGGCGAGTTCGGGCCGTTCGTTCCGCACCGGCCGTCCGGACCCGATGCTGTGTCGGTCGGCGATTCTGCCACCTACGTCACCGCAGCCGGCCATCCGTTCAACCGGCGGGTCGCCATTCAGTTCGACTGGGGAGACACGCTTGGTGACTGGAGCGAGTACATCAGACCAGATGCATTCTTCAGTGCCCGACACGCCTTCTCGCACGCTGGGACGATGCTCGTGCGGGCGAGAGCCCGCGACACGCTTGATCACATCTCGGACTGGTCCAAACCGGAGTCGGTCCTGGTAGTTGATACGCTCCGGTTCAGGTAGCGGCGTGCCCGGCAGCATGGGTTTACACTCATCGGTCGATTGCTAGAATTCAGGCTGACTATTACCCAGGAGGCAATGTGAAGAGACTGGTCTCGTTCTGTCTGATTGCGCTGGCTGCCGCGCTGGTCGCACCGGCTTTCGGCGTGAACTTCCTCGACGTTGTCGAGATGAAGGTCAAGGTCTACGCGACGCCGGAGCAGGTCGCGCGCATCGCGCCCGACGTGCTGGAGTTCTACGGCGCCGGCGAGGGCTGGTTCGTCGGCGCGGTAGAGCAGCCGACGTACGAGGAACTGGTAGGAGAAGGTTTCAAGATCGACGTGCTCGTTGCCGACGTGCGGGCTGAGGCGATGAAGTACGATGGGTTCTTCCACACCTACCCGCAGCTCCGCGATACCTGGGCGACAATCGCCCAGAACCATCCCAGCATCTGCCGGCTCGACACCATCGGCCTGTCGTATAACGGCAACCTGATACTGGCGATGAAAATCTCGGACAACGTGGACGCGATGGAAGGCGAGACGCGCATCTGCTTCGACTTCTCGATTCATGGTAACGAAAACAACGGCTGCGAGATCGCCCACTACGCGCTGATTCAGATCGTGGAAGGGTACAACGTTGACCCCGATATCACGCGATGGGTGAACGAACGGGAGATCTGGCTCGTCCCCATGGATAACCCGGATGGCTTGATTTCGCGCTCGCGCTACAACGGCCACGGCGTCGACTGCAACCGCAACTACGGGATGGGCTGGGATTTCGGGTCCAATGGCGGCTCCGGGCCTTTCTCCGAACCGGAGACGCAGTGCTACTACTTCCTCAGCGAAGAGCATCCGATGGCGGCCTGGTCCCAGTACCACTCCGGCGTCGAGACGGCGATGTGGCCGTGGGGCTACACGAAGAGGGCGACGATGGACTCAATCGTCCACGCCTACGAGATGACGCGCTACGGCGAGATCTGCGACCTTGAGGCATTCCAGATTTCGCGCAACCTGTACCCGGTCACCGGCGGCTCAATCGACTGGTACTACGGCGCGCGCGGCGCGCTGGGTTATGCACCTGAGGTGTGCGACGGGCAGCCGAGCCCGCCGTCGGAAATAGACACCATCAACCATGCGAACTGGACCGCGATGAAAGAGCAGATTGAGCGGGTGATGTGGGGTATCAGCGGCCGCGTGCTCGATTCGGTCTCGGGCGAGCCGGTTAGCGCCCGCGTGACCGTGAACCCGCCCAACTGGTTCACCTACACCGACTCGATGGGCTATTATCACAAGAACGTTCACGCTGGCACCTACGCGGTCACGGTTGAGGCCAACGGGTACCGGACCAAGACCGTCAGCAGCGTTGTAGTTCCAGCCGATACATTCACGGTCGTCGACGTGTCGCTGGCCCCCGACACTACGTCCCCGGCCTGCGCTTTCAAGGTCATCACCTGCTATCTGAACGAGAGCTCGCTCAGCATCAACCCGACCTTCCCGAGCTACGCCCTGGGCCAGGCCGATGGCATCCGTCTCTCCATCGGCAACCGCGGCTATTGCAGCTTCGATATGGGCGCAGAAACTCCGATCATCAACGGGGCCAGCTCGGACTTCTACGTCATCGAGGGAGACACCAGTCCGGAGGCGTGCAGCGTCTTCGTCTCCAACGACTGGAACGGGCCGTGGCACTACGTCGGGTTCGGGACCGGCACGCAGGGCTACGATCTCACGGTGGCCGCCATGGACACGGCCCGGTTCGTCCGGATTTTGGATGACGGCAACGGCGGTTCCGGGCCCTACGCGGGGTTCGACCTCGATGCGATTGAGGCGGTCGTGGTCAACGCACCGGCTGTCTTCTACCAGGGGCATGCTGTCGTCGACTCGCCGCCCGGCGGCAACGGTGACGGCAAGCTGGACCCGGGCGAGAACGCCGACCTCGTGGTCGCACTCAGGAACGCCGGGCGTCTGGGCGTCGATAGCCTCCTCGCGGTGCTCAGCACCACCGACGCATACGTCTCGGTGTCGGACTCGACCGGCTACTATGGCTCGATTCCTTCGGACTCGACACTGGACAACAACGCGGACCGGTTCCACATGGCGGCCGCCGCGAACACGCCGCAGGAGCACCAGGCCCAGATGCGGCTGTATGTCACCGGCACGGGCTATTCCGACAGCCTGCTTTTCACCATCACGGTCGGCGAGATACTCGCGACCGACCCGATTCCGGACGGGCCGCGAACCCCGGCACTGTACTGGGCGTACGACGATATCGACACGCTCTACCCTCAGCACCAGCCCTACGACTGGGTGGAGATCAACAGCACCGGGACTCGGCTTACGTTCTCGCAGAATGACGACGTCGTCCGGGTCAACCTGCCGACCGAGTTCGGGCCGCTGAAGTTCTACGGCCAGAGCTATGCGCAGGTTTCAGTCTCGGCCGACGGCTGGATTGCCTGCGGGAACTACACACAGGGCAACTACGACAACAGCAGCCTGCCCAGCACTGCGGCCCCGCGTGCCACGGTTTTCGCCAACTGGGACGACCTCTACCCGCGCTCGGGCAGCGGCGGCGCCGGCTACGTCTACTGGTACCACGACTCGGCGAACCACCGATTCATCGTCGAATACGACAGTGTCAGGTACTATTCGGGCTCGAACCGCGACAAGTTCGAGGTCATCTACTACGATACCACCGTTGTCACGCCCTCGGGCGACAACGCCATCGTGGCGCAGTACATGACCGCGGCCGGCTTCAACAGCTCGACCGTCGGTATCCAGGACCCGACCAGTGCCATCGCGATTCAGGTCCTCTTCAACGGCACTCTTACCCACGGCGCGGCGCCGATTGCCGCGGGCCGGGCCATCAAGTACACGACCTCTCCACCCACCGGCGTCATCGAACAAGTCTCGGGCGGGATGACCAACCGGCTGACGCTGACGAGCCTCGGCAACCCCAGTCGCGGCCGCGTGGCGTTCGCCTACAGCCTGCCGCTCAACGGTCTCGCGAAGCTGGCGGTATACGACAGGGCGGGCCGGCTGGTGAAACAACTGGCGAACGGTCCCGGCCGAGTCGGGACGCACCGCGTGGTCTGGGACGGCACAGACGTCGAAGGCCGTAAGGTCGGCGCTGGCGTGTACCTGATTCGACTCGTCGCGGGCGACAAGTCCGTTGTCCAGAAGGTTGCAGTGATAAGATAGATGGTGAAAGGGACGAAGGACAAAGGACGAAGGACTAAGAACAAAGTTCGGAGTCCGTCCCCAGTCCCTAGTCCCTCGTCCCTAGTCCCTGGTCCGCGGAAGTCCTGGGACCACTACTTCATGGACATCGCGCAACTGGTGAGCGAGCGCTCGACCTGCCTCCGGCGCAAGGTCGGCGCGGTGCTGGTGCGCGACCGACGGATCCTGTGCACCGGGTACAACGGCGCGGCGCACGGCCTGCCGCACTGCGACGAAGTCGGCTGCCTGCGGGAAAAGCTGCACATCCCTTCCGGGGAACGCATCGAGATCTGCCGGGGCATTCACGCGGAGCAGAATGCACTCGTGCAGGCCGCGACCTTCGGCATCAACGTCAACGGCGCGACGCTCTACTGCACGCACGAGCCGTGCATCACCTGCGCCAAGATGCTCCTGAACGCGCGCATCAGGGAGTTCGTGGTGGAGCATCCGTACCCGAACGAGCTCGGCCGCAAGATGCTGGCCCAGGCGCGCGTCAAAGTCCGCAAGCCGGTCTAGCCGGCTGACACGGCAGTGTGGCGGCGGCCTCCGGGCCGCCGCGTCGTTTCGAGTTCCTCGCTTGCGGCAGTGGCGGTCCCTGCGTACTCCGCCCTGTATGCTAGTGCCGTGCATGTCAATATTGACAGCGTGTGGGTAGAAGTTACAATTGCATCAGCGACGCCGAGCACGGCGACGCAGAGGGAAGCCGTGCAGGTTCGGTCGGCGCCTGACAGTCCAAGGTTCTGTTCCGTTCGGGAGGTGCGCTATGTTGCGTTACTCCGTCAGTGGTCCGTACAAACGGGCCTTCAATGCAAACATCCGGGCCGTGAGACCCCTTGGGATGATGTTGGCCATCTGTTGCTGCCTATCTGCCGTCAGCGCGCAGTGGCTGGAAACCACCATACCTTTGCCCGACTCGCTTGGTCCCTTCGAAGCCAACGGCTGTCAGGTCTGGGATTCGGCCGACAACAAGCTCTTCCTGGGCGGCGATGGCGGCGTGCTCATCATAGACGGGGCTACAAACGAGCGGTTGGCGATTGTTCCCACCAGTGGTTCGATCCGCGCCTTCTGCTGTAGTCCCGCCGAGCACAAGGTCTACTGCGCCACCGATTCCGGTACGGTGGTAGTGCTCAACGGCGCGACAAACCAAGTGGTGACAACGATACCAGCCGGCGAGTATCCCTATGCCGTCTGCTACAACTCGCAAGACAACAAGGTATACTCGTCCAACCGGAGCAGTAGCAGCGTCACGATTATCGACTGTCATTCCGACACGGTGCTTGCGACTGTGTCGGGCGTGCCGTATCCCGACTACTTCTGCTACGCATCAGGCAGCAACAAGGTATACTGCGGAACGTACTACGGCGGCGTGAATGCGGTCACGGTCATCGACGGCGTGGGCGATACCGTCCTGATAGACGTACCGATTGGCGACGCGATGAGCTCGTTCGCCTATGACACGCAGGATGACCGGGTCTATGTCGCGACGCCCGGCGACACGGTTGTCGTCATCGATTGTTCGGCCGATACGGTTCAGGCCCGGATCGCCGGAGACAACGGCCCGCGATTCATCTGCTACGACTCTCGCGACAACAGAGTCTATGGCGTGAGTTGGTATCTTCCGGCGACCGTGACGGTCATCGACTGCGCCGCAGATACCGTGCTGGCCTCTATTGCGGCTGGTAACTTCCTTGAGCAGGAAGGCATCTGCTACAACTCGCAAGACAACAAGGTCTACTGCGCGGTGGAGGCGAGCGATCCGCCGGTCGTACAGGTGATTGACTGCGCGACGAATGCCGTGATTGGCGAACTCACCGCCCACTGCGCCAATCTCTGCTTCAACACGTCTAGCGGAGTGCTGTATTGTACGAGTAGCGATGGCATGGTCGCCATCTTTGATGGTGCGACCGACGGGTTGGTGGGCGCGATCGCGAGCCGAGACTTGCCCTATGCGTTCTGCTACGTGCCGGGACATGACAAAGTCTACTGTGCCTGCTACTACAGCCACGCGGTGGTTGTCATCGACGCCGCGACTAACGCTCTGCTTGTCCGAGTGCCTACCGGGCTCGGGTCCCGCAACCTCTGCTACAATCCGACGGGGGACAAGGTCTACTGCGTGAGCGAACTGAGCGGCTCCCTGGCGGTGATTGATCCTGCCGCAGACACGGTCCTGACCACAGTCGCACACGCGGGATGGGACAACGCGTTGTGCTATGACTCGCGGCACAACAAGGTCTATTGCGTAGGCGACAGCGCCAGGGTCTTGGTGGTTGACGCCGCGGCTGACACGGTGTTAGATAGAATCGACGTCGGGATCTGGCCCGCTGAGCTTGAGTACAATGCTGAGAACGACAAGGTCTATGCGCGGTTGGGCTATCCAACCAAGGGGATTGTTGTTATCGACGCGGCTGCCGACACCATACGGACGCGACTCGACCTCGGCATGGTCGGCATGCAGTGCTTCAGTTCCGTTCACAACAGTATGTACTTCGGCTGCTGGGACAGCGGCTACCTGGCAGTCGTTGACGGCGCGAGCGACTCGCTGCTGGCCACTGTCCGCATCCCAAGTCCTGGTTTGCTCTGCTTCGATTCCGCCGACGACATGGTTTACTGTACCTACCGCGGCGCGCTCTATGGACCTGACAGCTTGGCCGCCATTGATTGCGCCACCAACGTGGTGATGGCAACACTGGCGATTCCTCAGTCGACTCGAGGGATCTGCTACAGCCCAGAGAACAACCGGGTCTACTGCACGAGTCAGTACGACACTGTCACCGCGATTGATGCTGGTACGAGTACAGTGGTGACGAAGGTCAACGTCGGAGGGAACCCCGAGAGCATGGTTTGGGACGCAGCACAGGGTCGCCTGTATGTCACAAATCGCGATGGGTACATATCAGTCCTCCGCGATTCAGGCGGGGGGATTGAGGAGGGCCTCAGGCCACAGGCCGCGAGCTCCGGGTCGGCACCGACGGTTGTCCGCGGCGTGCTGTCCCTGCTGCCGGCCTCAGGCCACAAGCCTCAAGCCACAAGCTTGCTCGACGTCTCGGGTCGGAAGGTGCTCGACCTTCATCCCGGTGCGAACGATATCCGTCAGCTCGCTCCGGGCGTGTACTTCATCTACGAAGCACGAGCCCAAGCTCAAGCGCAAGTTGTGCAGAAGGTTGTCGTCACAAGGTAAGGAGGCAAGATGAAGTCGAAACTGATGTTGCTAGTCGCGTGCTGGATCCTGTGTGGTATCTGTCTGGGGCAATGGTCGAGCCCAGCGTCGCTTCTCGGCGGCAGCACACATACCGAAGGACAATCTCTCGTCGCCGGTGCCGGCGACACGATATGGGCAACCGTGGTTTCGACCGCGCCATGCGCCGTGTACGCGTGCTGGACGACCGGCGACACTTGGTCGCAGCCGGTCGAGTTGGCTCCGCCGGATTCGAACCCGGTCTTCCACGACCCGGGCATGGGGCGAGACGCCTCAGGTCGCCTGTGGGCTGCCTGGTACAAGGACTCCGACAGCAGCGGCGTGTGGACCGCATTCAGGGACTCGGCCGGCTGGCATGCACCGCTGAGAGCCTATTCCGGTTACCCGGCTGCAGGGCCGATGTCCTTTGCCGCCGATGCGCAGGGCAACTGGTACCTCGGCTTCGCGATTCTGATGCCCTATTCGTCAGCCGTCTACAGTCGCTGGGACGGCGACTCCTGGCAGTCAGCGAGCTACATCGCGCAGGGCGTGGGCGACCCAATCGAAACCAACTTCCCTGCGCCGGTGCTGGTGAAGCGACCTGATTCGGGCTTGTGGGTTGTCTACGAGATAGATATCCCGAGCGACTCATTCGCCATGCTGTCAATCCTGCAGGGCGACTCCTTGCACTGGTGCTGGTACGGAGACGGCTTCTGGCCTGCCGCGACGGCAGACTCTCTGGGGCGGCTCTGGATTATCCAGTCTCTACTGGGTGGCTACCTGACGCAGGCCAAGGTCATTGACGACAGTGTCGAGATTGCCTCCGAGCTCGTGACCGACTACTCGACCGGACGGGCATGCGCCACGACCGACTTTGAAGGCATCGTGTGGGCCGCATGGAAGATACGCTCACTCAACTACGTTGGGGTCAACTACTCCACCGGTGGGTACTGGTTCGAACCGGAACAGATATCGACCGTGACCGGCGCCCCGCATGGTATCGTGGCGGACGCGAATGGGCGGGTGTACGTTCTGTTCAAAGCCACGGACGGACAGCTCTACAGCGTGTATCGTACCTCACGGCCCGGGGTTCAAGAACCCAGCCCAGGCCAGGTTGTCTGCACGCGCCTCCCGACCGTCGTCCGCAGCGTGTTCTTCCTACCAGAGCGCCCAAGCTCAAGCCCAAGCTCGCTGCTGGACATCGGCGGGCGGAAGGTGCTGGATTTGAGACCGGGCGCGAATGATGTGCGGGCGCTGGCACCGGGGGTCTACTTCGTCAGAAAGCAGGGATCGAGGACTCGAGGATTCGAGGATTCAAGTATAGACAAGATCGTTGTCGCTAGGTAAGGAGGTTCTGTGAGAATCGCGAGTGTGTTACTAGCATTGGGCTGCTGCCTGTCCGCAGTGAACGGCCAGTGGCTTGAGGCGACCGTGTTCATCCCGGATTCGTTCGGCGGACTCTATTGGCCGCACTGCCTGGCGTATGACGGAACTGACAACCGGGTCTTCGTGGCGGGCGAGTTGACTCAGACTATACTCGTGCTGGACGCGCAGGACGGCCAGCGGCTCGCCCGGATTCCGTTCAAGGCCGACGTCCGTGCCCTCTGCTACAACTCAGTCAGCAACAAGGTATATGCAGCAGGCGCGGACCGGGACGCGGTCGCGGTAATTGACGCGGGGACAATGCAGGTGGTCGCGACGGTTGCGGCCGGGGACGGTCCGGTCGCGCTCGCGTATGACCCGACGCTGAACAAGGTCTACTGCGTGAACCTGTTCAGTCACGACGTGACCGTGATTGACGGCGAGAGTGACAGCGTGCTTGC
>Ga0163203_1000596_pt1 | contig 9939 bp, 13 predicted proteins | sample PL_2010_330m_FD_113534 | JGI IMG/M metagenome (GOLD analysis project Ga0163203, IMG submission 113534) | Freshwater microbial communities from Powell Lake, British Columbia, Canada to study Microbial Dark Matter (Phase II) - PL_2010_330m | ecosystem: Environmental > Aquatic > Freshwater > Lake ... | reverse complement strand
TAGCTGCGCTGACACGGACCTCGGCGGCCGTTGTGAAGCAGTGTGTCCGCGCCAGCCGCAAATACCCGTCACCCGGCTCGAACTGCCGCGCGGCCGGCACTAGGAATCTCAGCCGTGCCAAGTTTGCAGCGTATGGTGCGCTATCCTGCGCCATGCCCTGCCAGTACGGGGCACAGAACACTACAGCGCACACCTGGAACCTGCCCAGACGCTCCCGTGTCTTCGGGCATGCGGGATCGTTCACCTTTCCCTTGACGGTATCGGCCTTCGAAATGCCCGATACCGTTTTGAAATCGGCCAAGTGGCCGTCACCAGAAGCAGCGTAGGGTGCGAGCTCGAATGCCGCCATTGATTCCGGCGGCAGCACGCGGCCGAACGCCTCGACCAGCCGCGGGTACTTAACCGTGTGATCGTCCATACGTCGCGTATAGATACGCACGACACCGCCCGTACCGCAGATCGCGAAGTGGCACAGTCCGTTCGACTTTTCCTGCACAGAAGCTTGTCCGGACGCCAACAGCTTATCCAGCGCCGCGTCAGTAATGGAGGTGTTCGGCTTCGACAGGCAGAACGACGTCGGCATATCATTGAAGTCGACGATCACCTCGTCGGCCGTGCTAGCCGCAATCGCGCGTATGGCACCAACAGCACTACCCTGTAGTTTAGTGAACTCTTCCTCGGAAATCCGGCGGTAGCCTTCCTTCTCCTTCTTCTCCAGGATGCGCGTAAAATCCTCACACGCGGCGTCCTCCGGCGACTTCTCATTCGCCTTACCGACGTTTATCGCTTCATACGCGTTGTCCGTCTGCTGCGTCTTCCCGCCGACCAGACCCCACATGCGCGTCACCGTGTCTCCCGTACGCGACATGTTGATGAACTTGTACCCGCCGCGCGACGCCGACTGCACAATATATACGCGTTCGTGATGTGCTTCCGTTAGCTCACTCATCCGTCGCCTCCACGTTCGTGCACGTCGCCACCAATGGGCTGCGCCTTCCAGCATCAAGGTTCGCGCGCATTGTGTTCGCCCACTTGCTCGCGCACATCCAATATTCCTCATCCACCGTAAATACGCAAGAACCACCAGTCGCGTAACCGGGGACTAGCGCGTCACTGCGGTCTGCCCACGACAGCGTACAAGTAAAATCCATCCCTAGCGCACGCAGTAAAAACTGCATAACGCACACGGCATGCTCCGGTACGCCGTCCCCGTTCGAAGTTAACATGATACCAGCACCGTGCGCGCCCGTATCGGCCCACCGGTAATCCACGTCGCAGGAGCCCTCTTCGTAGACAAGCACCTCACAGCATTCCTGGCATAGCTGTATGGCCTTATCCCGTACTACAAGCGGCAATGGGAGTAATGTGCAAAACTCGCAATGACGACTCATACCGTCCCTTCTATGCTTCCTAACGTCTCCCGCACTGCCTGGACCTCTACGCACCAGGTTGTGCATCGTCATGCCACGCTAGAAGCCCCTTAACTACCCTGCGCAACAACAAATACTTCTGCGGAAATTTACCTACAACAGCCTGCACAGCTCTGCGCGTACGTATCTTCGCACGCGTCAAGTTGCAGGCCCAATTAAACGCGTCATGCTCATTGCGCACAGGTGCGTCACCACAGTTTAACCCGCGCCGTGTTAGCTCTCGATACCGTAATCCTTCGGGTCTACTGGGGGTATAACTTCTGGTTGCCATCGTGCTTTGTCCTTCTTGTACCTTGGGTCGTTCCTCCGCGGTGCCCGGTATCCGCAGACCTTGGCGATGCGCCTAAGCAGCTTACGCATCGCAATACGCTCAGCGTCGGATGACGGCCCCCATCCGTCTATGCCCCTGTTGGAGTACAACGAAAGCGCAGACTTTATTGCATTCGAACCCACCCGACGGTTATCTCGATAGTCATCTCGACGGTTATCTCGATGGTCATCTCGATGGTCATCCCGATGGTCACGTCGCAGGTGACGCGCGATGGCCGCCTGAGACGTTAGCTTTGCTGCCTGACTCCACGCCTTCACAGCAGACTCCGCAGAGTCTACGCAATTACACGCAAGCACTCCGCCTATATCACGTAGCGCGAACCCGACGGCGCGCACTACGTACGCGATAAGGTCTCGCCACGTCGTGAATGTGTGTCGGTGGCACACATTCACGGCGCTCAAACACGCTCTATCGTAGGTTGCTAGCGCATCTTCATACTTACGCACCTTTTGCGCTTGCTCATGCTTCACCACTGTCGCGATAATCCTGGCGGATACGGCAGGGTTGCGGTATAGCCGGTATCCCAGCAGGGGGTGGGCTACTGCCAGCAGCTGGCTATCCCCCAACACAACCGATCTGTTACACGATCGGCTACACGATCCCGCGGTAAACGTGGTACCGTACCGGCTACACAGCACGCGGTATACCGGGTGATCCGTGAGAACATCCTGTCCACCGAGGACTAGCGATACGGCCGCGTCGATATCCGAAGAAGGGCCGAACGGAATTAGTGGCGTATTGGACACCAAAATACCCGGTGGGCCCCCCTGGTATGGGCACACATTAGTCCGATACACACGCACCCCGACAGGTAGTGTATCGTACCGCGACTGAAGCTGCGCGAACACGTCCTCACCGGCAACCACCTCGCGCGACGAGTCCAATAACATGGACTCGTCGCACGTAACGTATACATCCCCCAGAGCTCGTACCCACTTCACGATACTAGAGTCCGTGGGTTGAGCTCTAACATAGTATTGCAACCGTCGCTACTCGACACACGGCAAAGCGGGGATCGCCTGCTTGTACCGCTCGATCGTCGAGTCGATACACGCCAGCAGCTGCTTACCATCGTCAGAGCCGCCCAAGATCTGCCGATCCCCGTCAACGGACATTTCTTCCCGCATCGCGGGAACCTTTTGCTGCTGTTCGCGGAGCTGCACCGCCGTAGCCATGAACGCGGCCCTCTTCTGGTCCAGCCGCTCTATCTCGTCCAGCAAATCACGGTGCGCCTTGGGCGGGGTATACATGAACTTGTACGCTATCGAACTGTCGCGCGAACAGGCATGCGTAAACGCACCAAACGCTACCCTCGCAGAACACTCGTAGACGCCGTCGCTATATGTCATCGTGCGAGGCGTTACGATGTTACGTCCTTCCACACCGTCTGACGTATTTGCGGGCGACAGCGTGTACTCGCTACTCGAGACCAACGCAGCCATAATCGCCACGTTAACGGCGCCAAGGTCCGTACCGGCCTGCCGGTAGATTTCCTTCGTAAGCAGCTCCAACTCCGTTTTCCGCTGCTTATCCGCTTTCTCGATGTCCGCGTCGATAAGCTTCACCGCCGAGCTGACCTCACCCAAGCGCGTATCCAGCGCCTTCTTATAGTCCGACACGGCCACGTTGACAGCGCGCGCCCAGTTGCGTTCCTTGTGTTCCTCCCGCATCTGTCGCACAAGGCTGGCGGTAGTGGCGCCGTCCAACGTGTTTTCGCCGATCTCGTTCGCCAGGGCCGAAACCTCGACCTGCACAATAGCTTCGGTAACCGTGTCGGTAATACTCTTGCGCTTAGCCACTTTGTAGTCCTCCGTCTTATTCCGCACTTTCGGTCGACCCGGCACGCACCGCGTCGAATGGCAATTCCCAATAGGGTACAAACGTCTCGTCGAAATACGCGTTGTTGTATTTATCGCGTACGTAACGGCTGCCGCTAACCACGCTAGCCCGGCAGTCTCATACGCACGGCACCTGACGAATACGCACGGAATCCGACACCCCGGGCACGGCCAGCCAGGTCTCGTGCCGACCATCCTTATCTGCTCGCACCGAAGAATACACTAATTCGATGTACTTCCCGAGCTGTTGCATGCCGGTAATAACCGCCGATACCTTGTCGTATGCGACAAACGTGCGGACGATGTCGTCGTCCTGATACAGCTCCACCAGGAACACGTGCATCTCCTTTGACACGGGCAGCATACTTATTCCTTTCGATCAGCCTCGCGCGCAATCGCTACACACCCTAACCCCGGCTACCTGCACCGATGCAAGTAACATACACGCGCCCCCCCACTTCGCGCATACCGAACAAAATAGAGACAGTTGCTGACTGTCTAAGGACTTTCTCGTCGTCCACGCCGACTCCTCGTCCATACCCGTACGCGTACCGTTCGCACGCCCCATCGCCGCGCCTCCGCATGCGTACCAAACCTTACATCGATCCGGCGGCCCTTAATCGCACCGCCGACATCGTCCGCCAGAATCCAAGACCCGTTCCCGCCAGCCCCACGAAAATATCCCGGTATGTCCACCCTGGCACCAACAGGAATAACTGTCGGATCCACCGCTACCCCCGCACGGTAGGCATTACGGCCCGTAGCCGTGAGCCCATTTGCATACGCGCCACAGCACAGCCGGCAGGGGCAGTACGCCGTAGCCACCACTACAACCCGCCGTGCCTCGTAGGGCGTACTCGTCCCGCCCGTAGCGAACAACACCGCTGCCGCGAATATCACTGTAACGACGATGCGCATCTAGGATCCCCCCATTGTCTACGGCCCACTACTTACCGGTGGTGCGTGCGCTTAAAGAACGCGGCAATAGCTGCGTACAGGCTGTCCTTCAGTCAGCTAGGGCGTATATTTCCACACCCCGGGCATAGCTTACGTGTTTTGCCCGTCAAAATCCCCCAACATAACGTTCAACGTCACTGTCCAAACACACGGCCCCGCCGACCCACCCGGACAGTGTTAAATCCTCCAGCTTACGCACACGGCTCAACGCAACATACGCGAGGCCGTGCCGACCATCCTTTGGAAAGCGGGCCAGCGACCATACGTCCACGTGGACCTTGGGAATGGTCATCCCCTGCGACTTATGCACAGTGTAAGCGTAACCCAGACGTAGCGGGTAGCCCGTCAACGAAACAAACGAGGTTTCCTGCGGGTTGGTAGGCACCTTAATTGTGATTCGGCCGATGTATACCTCCGCGTCCGTACGGTCCAGCCGTACACACACTTCAACCGGTCCGAGTGCGTGGGCGGCCAAGTGCGCCTTGTTACTCGGATCCATCTCTGCCGCGCGCAACACGTTCGCCTCGTCTATCACGCCCGACGCCGAGAAGATTTCACCGGCCGTACCAGGTCGTCTGTACAGCACGTCCACAACGTCGCCAGTGTCCCCATTCACCACACGCCCGGATAGCGTGTTTATGTTATAAGTCACCATCACACGGCAACCTATGGCGATCTTGGTGTTATCCGCCAGGGGCGAGGCCTTCACCAGGTTCTCCGCCACGAAGTCCTTAACACTTCCGTTTACCGCCGACGTTTGCGGCAACACGGCTATGAACGTGTCCCGCTGCACCAACTCCTCGAACCGCTTCGTGTTATAAACATCCACGGCGATGTTCGTGGCGTAGAGGCGCACGGCATGCTCCGGCGGGTCCATGGTTACGCGAGTCTGTAGAAGCTCCGCCGTAGGTGGCGATACCTCACCACGGCGTACCTCGTTCAGCGCCGACAGGAAGTCCCCGTCACCCTGCCGAAAGTTCTCACGCAGCCAGGCCCACTCGGCCTCCTTGAACAGCCGCGTATTGAACGGCCAGTCATCCCTCACCGGCGACGCCTGCGCCCAGTCGCCTACCAGCAACAACCGCTTGTTATGCCGACTGGCCGCCGCGCGAAGAACACCCGCCATCCCGCTACCGATCATGCTGGCCTCGTCGATAATAATGACTCTGCCAGCTGCTGCCATCTGTTTTTCCAGTACTTCCTCACTCCAGACGGACCAATCGCGCCGGCGCATGCAGAAGAGGGAATCCACTGTACACCCACCGACCAGCAAGGCCGATCGGGCCGTCGTCGACGCAATCGTGTAACGCTTCGGATCCTGTGCCATAACGTACTTCACCACTGTGGATTTCCCGCTACCAGCAGGGCCTGTAAGCACCAGTGCCCGCCAGGAACCGTCCATAATCTTGACAACGGCCGCCTCCTGGCTGGCCGACAGTTCCAGCGTATCCGCATCTGCTAATTGTAGCATCTTAGTCATTATGTCCCCTACGACGACACGTCAGCGCGCAACTCTGCCACCGCCCTTGGCACCCGGTACGCGGGCGCCAGGGTGAACAAAAACTCGAATAACTGGCCCATGCACGCCGTACCCGCCGCCACGTACAGATACGCTAACCAAGCCGGCATACCCTGGACCGCCGGCACGTAAGAATACACACCGTACGCGGCGACCAAGGACCATAGATGCACCGACGCCACGGTCGCCAGCACGACGGCCAACACCTTCGCCCGTAACGGTGGATCCCACGGGAGCCGCCCAAGGTGGTACCTTTCCGCCAACTGTATGTGCTCGGCAGACGGTCTTGTGGCACCCCTCGCCGCCGCGCGTATCGCGTACATTACGGGGTTACGGGCCAGTACCGTCGCGGCAGACCCGGACAACAAAAGCAGCATAATGTCGTGCACACGCTTCTCCTAGGGCAGGTCGTTGTCTACCAGAACAACCCGAATACAATGCTCCATCCCGTTCGCGCCGAAGAATGCCTCCGACGGGCTAGCGGACCGTATGTCAGGCCCGTCCGAGTCGCTGTTCCAGGGCCGCCACCCGCTTTTGTCCTCCAACACTTGCAAGTGTTGCGGGCACCGAGCGGCAACCCCGTCCAGGTACGTGAATACCTTTCTTCGGTCCCATCCGTACTCGTGCTCGATCTCCGCCGCGGTACTATAGCCGTCGTTGAACTGCACTAACTGTTCTTCCATCTCGGTCTCCACGCTACGACGCATTATAATAAACACGCCGTCCGCATTAACTCCGCATTCCACTGACAAGACAACATACCGCTGCCCGTCACCACATCTAACTCGTGTTTTTCCTGGGACAAGCCCATAACGCCTTATCTGTCCAACACTTTGAACGTCCACGACGTAGTAATCACCTACACGGGTTGGAACGATTCCGCCCCAGTGCAGTTCGTCTGTATTACGCGTCATCATAACATAATCCGCCGACGTCGCAGTCGTCCGGTAACCTACGTGCGTTGCGGACGCGGGCGCCCAGGGGCCTAGCGGTAAACATTTGGGGCCGCAGCACAGGGTTAGCACACCGTCAATTACGCGCACAGATGCCTTAACCCCCTTTCCAGTGAAGCCACTGACCACGCATACCTCGTCGATACGCACCGTATGCGCCTCGTCGACCGTCGAAATAAGCGTCGCCGACTCCCCGTCCGTATCGTACAGAAACAGGCACCGTGCACCGTCCCCGAGCGACATGGCGGCACGCGTACCCGGCGACGCCCGTATGAGCAACGCCGGGTACAGCCTACGCAGCTCCGTCAAGGATCGTGGTGTCACTTCGGTGTGGCGGCTGACTTGCGCGCCTTCTTTGTCTCCACGCACAGCTTGCGCTGCTTGCCGAGCTCCTGCCGGACGCCCTCGATCTGCTGGGTGTACTCGCACAGCAGTGCATCAAGCTCGTCAAACAGCGGTATTGCCTCAACCCGGTCTTCCGCCAGCATATCCGGCACGGCCGCCAGGGCGGCGTACAGGTCGGTGAACTTGTCCATCGACTTGCTAACAGCAGCGATCGTCTGGTTCGCCACGGAGATTGCGTCCGTCTTCCGCGTCTTCTCGCGCGACGTCTGCTGCTTTTGTCGCGTGGTAGACCCTGGGGACAGCACATCGCTCTCCCCGGAGGACGCAGCGACCTCTCTTATTTCCGCCGACAAGTCCTCCACCGTCAAACCCTTGTCCACGACCTTCGCTTCCAGGCGTTCCCGCACCGCCTTGTTCGTGACGCCAGACAGATAAACCATGTGCGACATCGACAGCGGATACCGGTTCAACAGCTGCTCCAGGTACTCACGGGCGTACGCCTTACGCAGGCGGGCAGACCGCAGGATAAACTCTACCGCCTGTTCCTGGATACGCGCCATGCGCTCCGTGCCTTCGCCGACACGCATGTCAGCTACCACTTCACGCACCGTCTTCCTCGTGACGTTATCGTCGCCAAGTAGCGTAACGACCATATCCCCCATATGCCACGCCCGGGGTACGGTCTCGACGTTGGCGTGGGCTTTAATATCGTGAATCTGCCCCCACACATCCCACATCTGCGCCAGCCGGTCACTATACTCCGCGCTGGTCACGCTGTACCTGTCGTGATCCAGCAGATAGCTCGGCACCGCGTCGACCTTTACCGGCGCCCTCGCTGTCTTCTTTGCCCCTTCAGCCATCATTGCCCCTTCGCATTGGTGAAAGCGTGCCGCACTCCAGCAAGTACCGTAGGTACTCATCCGCACGCGCAAGCACCCAGTCCCCATTCTTTGCCGTGATTAGTACGGAAAATGGACGTAATGGCCTATCCGGTATGATAGGGCCGTACGCCAGCACCGTCTGCTTGTCCGCATAACAGGTAAACAATAACGGCCGTAAGTCAGGCGCCGCGTCCCGGGCATCCGCCAAGGCCAACGCTTCCACGGACCGATGAAACTTACCTGCCCAGGCCGCCGATAACACGTCAGCCAAGGTTCGCTTACTCCCGAACCGGCAAGCCGAAACGTATACGGGCCACCCCAGTTCTGACCGCTGCCAGTCGTTCCACCACGGCACCATCGACGCGCCGCTACCGGTCTGCCCGCGTAGCAGCACCGACGCCTCCGCACACGATGCACCAGCGAGTACCAGCAGCTGTCGTAGCACACGCGCTTCAAAGGATTCCTGCCGATCGTTCTCCAACCCCTGAAAATACTCAGCCTCGGAGAATTTACCGAAGTGATCATTCATCCGGGCACGCCACGGCCCGCAACGTTTGCAACATTGCTACACCCTCCTCTAGGCTGTCGCAATCGGCTGGGGCTAACAACAGGAACGGCTGTACCTGTAAAGCCTCTGCCACGGCGCGAACAAACGCACCGGCGGGGCAGTCGGACCGGCGCTCCCAGTTGCTGAGCGTAGTCTGGGAAACGTTAAACCCAAGACCTGCCATACGCGTGCACAGCCCCTGCTGTGATAAGTTGCGCGTCTGCCGCAGCCGCCGAATCATTCTGCCAACATGGATATCGGACTGTGCCATATGGCACAGCGGTACCGCTATGGCCCGCGCCGCCTCTTTTGGCATAGCCCGGTATGGGTCCAGCCCGTCGGCGATCAGGCTGTCCGGTTCCGTCCAAAAAGATCGCCGATGCCCCACCCATCGAATAGGCACACGTCCGTACTGGTCCTGCCGTGTCGGCAGCTTATTCGGTAACGCGTACCCGTGAGTGCCGGCGCGTGCGACACAACCCCCGCCACTGTTCACTACATCAACACGCGCAATCACGTGTAGCTCGTCCATGCTATCCCCTATCCTGCGAGTTATTCACTCACCGAATAATACGCAAACCGGGGCGCAGGTCAATCGTCGTCTTCCGTCGATGGCTCGCCGCCCTCGTCGTCATCGTCGAGTGGCAACGGCTGATCATCCGGCGACGAGCTCGGTACCCAGCTTGCCTTGGCAGGGGGCGGGCCAGCCGGCGTATACTCCGCGAGTCCGTAGTGGTTGTACGATAGCTTGTTAAACACCATAAAGGATAACTGGTAATCAAGGCTGGCGTCGACTGCCTTACCGTATGCTACCGGGCTTACCCGTTCCAGCGACAGTGGGCCACACGTAAACGCCGACTTGGTGCTTTTGCGAATTCCTAGCAGATCGCCGGCGGCGGCCGCGTAACGGTGCCCGTCGCTGCACCCGTGGTTATACAGAACCATCGCCGTTGCCTCATCCCAGTCCCAGTAGAGCGTACGGCGCGGGTACCCGTCTTTGTCCCGTAGCGGCGTTCCCCCCTCGTCCAGGATCGTTCGGTAGGTACCGATCAGGTCCATCTTCCGTTCCTCGCCGCCAAAACTGTTTTTCATGATCGACAGCTTAACGGAACGGCCGGCCTCGTTCGTAGACGTCTTG
>Ga0163203_1000594_pt1 | contig 9945 bp, 2 predicted proteins | sample PL_2010_330m_FD_113534 | JGI IMG/M metagenome (GOLD analysis project Ga0163203, IMG submission 113534) | Freshwater microbial communities from Powell Lake, British Columbia, Canada to study Microbial Dark Matter (Phase II) - PL_2010_330m | ecosystem: Environmental > Aquatic > Freshwater > Lake ... | reverse complement strand
CTGTGACACAGTTTAGCGGTATATCATGCTCATTAACCAGGCTGTGAATAATAGAGTTCATGTTATCTATGACGGCGTGATGCAGCCTCTCGAGGCCGCTTTCCTCTTTCGCAAACATAATTCTTGTGATAACATCATCGCCAAAGACTATCTGCTTGTTGTAAGTCGCCTTTGTTCCGAGAATTTCGTTTGTATTCAGGTTTATGAGCTGGCCCGAAACGGTTGTCGTGCCTATGTCAAAGGCAACGCCGTAATTTTCACCTGAAGAATCGCCCGGCTCTATGATAACGATTTCGATTGTCTCATTTCTCTTGCCGAGAGTGGCCGTTACCTTCCAGTCGCTATGCCGGAGAACGCTTCCAAGCCTTCTTATGTTGCGAAGCCCGGTCTGCATTATCGGAACGTCATGCTTTTTCTTTATTTCCCTTATCAGCCTTTCGTAATCGCTTACGCTATCCTCGAGCGTAGGCGGAGGAAGCTCAAGGTAAACCTTCGTCGATATGGGGCTGTGAGTAAATACGTCTTCATTGATGATGGGCTTGCCCTTATCAATCTCTACGGCCTCGGAATAGATGCCCCTCAAGCGCTGCTCTTTTTCCTCTTCCCACTTGTCCCTCTTTAGATCAAGTCGGGATTCCTTCGGTATATATACTTCAAGAGGCCCCTCGACCGAGGTAAGACACGCCAATACAAGCCCTTTTTTTCTCTCCTCGCGGGAAACCCTGCCCGTAGGCTCGGTTCTGAACTTTCCCTTTTTGATCACAACCTTGCATCTCCCGCAAACACCTTCCCCGCCGCAGCTTGAATTTATATACACCCCGCAGGAGACAGCCGCAGAGAGAAGATCCGCGCCCTTTTTGACTTCGACAGACTTGCCGTCAGGCTTAAATGTTACTTTGAACTTTTCCATTTCATTTTCCCAAGTTTCGCAAGAACGCCGGTATTCCCGATGCCTCGCGCGGGCCGACCGTGACCTTCCAGCCCGATTCTTCTTCAAGCTTTCCGGAGAGAACCGAAACATATCCCGGAATTATCACCTGCTTATGGCTTACCTTCTCTTTTATGCCGCATTTTTCCAATGTCTTTGCGATGCTTTCAGCCGTAAATTTATCGGCCGCCCATGCCGTAAGAACCGACATGCCCTCCGAGTCGCAGGTAACAACATAGGCAGGAACCTTGCCTGCTTCCACTTCGGCTTCCACCGTATAATATGTAAGTGAAAAATTCGTCGTAACGATAACGGGTGATTTATCCGTAACTTTTCCTATTTCGTATATTTTTGCCTCGACCTGCAGAGGTTTTTGCGGATCCGTATATATGTTTTGCCTCGCCGTCAAAATCGGCAGGATCTGCCAGGGTGCTCTGCCCTTCATGACAATAATGCCGGCGTACTTGGCAACATAAGTCACTGCTTCCGCGGCTTCCTGGAACGTATTTTCGCCGCCCGTAAAGGCGAGTGTGGGATAACCGAAAATCCTGAATGCTTTTTTAAGAGCAAGCCGCCGGATTTCCGTCATGTCCCACAGCTTCTCCGCCAGGTTTTTTTCGCCCGTATCCAAAACGATATCCCGCACACCCTCAGTATTTAAGTTTTTTACAAGGCTTTCGAGCTCTTCCAGGGTTCCGGCGTTCGCCACAAGGGGCGCGCTAAAGGCCTTCGAAAGTTTGGCCATGTCTTTAAAATTGGCATTCGTGGCCCTGTACATAAGAGGCGCTCTTTCCTTCAAAAGTTCAAGAGCTTTTCCCATTAGGCCCGCGTCTTCGGTCATGGGCATAATCGCGAGACTCGTTCCTGCCAGTACTGCTTTTAGAGCGGCTTCAAATTTAGAGGCATCCTTGCTTTTGCAGGATACCGCTACTAGATTGACGTTTATCCTCTGGCCGACCCTCTCGAAATCCAGCTTCTTTATCTCCTCGAGCGCCTTACCCATTTCCTCCGCGGATAAAGTGTCTTCCAGCAAGAGCCCTATCCCGGACGGGTGGTAAAATTTTTCTTCATGCCTAAAAAGTACGGTCTCGTTTCCGACTTCGAGCTTATCATCACCCTTGCCGAGGGTGATAAGCTTTATCGGCGGCTCCGAAGCGCTCGCAAGGGCCTTTTTCGAATCAGCGGAGACGTCGGGGCATTTGTCAAGCGACACTTTTTTCGCCGCAAGCTGCATCGCAAATGCCAGGCACGTCGGGAATCCGCACTTTTTACAGTTTGTCTTGGGTAATAGCTTGTATATTCCGAGTCCCGATAACGCCATAATTACCTCACATTAATGCCGGCATCGTAAGCGCCGGATGCTTCACTTCTTGTAAAAATTTCATGAGCGGCTCGGATTCGGTCGCGTTTTCCTCTGTCGCGATTTTATCGAATAAGTCCGGCATGCCTTCTTCCTCGCATCGCTTTTTCAATTTACCACTAAGGGCATCCTTGAGCTCTTTCGGCATCCACACAAGTCTCTTGAGCCCACCATCCGCGGATATGAATTTCTTGCTCACGATATAGAGCCTTCCGACACCCATAAAACCAGGCGTTTGGTTGCCGCCTCCGACGGATCCGGCAAGTGTCGAAAATTTCATGCCTGCCGGCGTGAATCCGGGATACTCCCTGCTAACCACCATGAACCCGTTTGCTTCCGGCAGTATCGCAATTATGCATTCAAAACACCCGCAATTGGCAATATGCATCCCGTTAGCAAAGTAGCTGTGCGTATCAGAAAGCGTGAGGTTATAAACATAATTGTATTTGTGTTTTTTTATGGTTTTTACGTTTGATACTATGTCAAGAAAATAATCCGCTTTGATTTTTTCTCTGAGCGCTACTCGATTTTTTTCATCCATTACAGCCAAAACCTTATTAACGTTATCTAAAACAGGTCTTGACCTTCGAGTTTTATAATAAAAGAGTGTGGACGGGCTTAGCGCGTATTTTGCTTCCGGAATACCCGCTAAAAGAGGCCCTATTTCAAAAGGAAAAACCCCTCTCTGGGTTTTGTTAATATCTCTTTTATGCAAACGCAGAATTCGTACAGCTATCGTCTTCTTTCCCGGGTGCCGTATGGGTATTTCTTTTAAAAAATCGGCTAAATTTTCGCCATAGACGATTACTTTATAGACCGATGTTGATTTGCGGACGTAACCTATTATGCCAAACCTGCGCAAAATCGTCTGCAGATGAAATGCCGCGTTCTTATCGTTTATGCAAATGTAAGCTTCTCCCGTATTCCATTTGGAATCATATTTCCTTAACCGCACGCTCCCGTCTCCGTCAAATAGACCTGCAAGAAACTGGGCTATTAATTCTTTCGGAAAACCAACTAACTTATTAAGGCTCCATTTTCCTTTAAGCCCGGCCTTTATTCCGAAGAATACTGCCAGATAGCCAAGTATAAAATTATTTGAATAACAGTCATAGCATATCTTTCGGGCGTTTACCTTTCTACCTCTTATGATGGAATTGGATTTATTTTTAACGCGTATTCCCAAATGCTTATTGGGAAACAAACGCTTATAGGTTTTTCTGTACTCTTCAATCAAAGTTTTATTTGTGTTGATAAAATTAATTCTATATTCCGTTTTTCCCTGCTTGCAAATAGAACCGTCTGAAGCAAGAAGGCCTAGCAGATAAAAGAGATCTTCGCTTAACGCCTTCTCTGAAATTAGGCCCATTTCCGGTATTTTTCTATCAACCTCCAACCTTTTCAAAGAAACAACTCTGTCTTCCTGCTTTATTTCTGAAGCCGGGATCCAGCTTATTCCTTCCCGCGTATCAACACATATTTTATGGTCCTTTGTCAACGTGATTTCTCTGCCCGTTTTTGTTTTAATTTTTACCAGCTCCTTCGGAGCAGGAAATTTTTGCATGGCAACAATATTTTCTTTTACGGTTCTGTTCGAGTTCAAAGTAAGCGCTTTGCATTTGGCGTATTTTTCCCCGCCTCTATGTTTGTTCACGAAATCGCCTATTTTCACTGTTTCGTCATCGATCAATACTTCCGTATCTCCAACACAACAACTCGTTTCGGGAAAGGTCATAAGCGAATACCCGTGAAATCTCTCGAGTGTTTTGTTGGACTTCTGGTAGATAAAATCGTTCACGCCCTTCCATTCGCCCTTTACCGCGTCAAGGGCCTCGCCTTTTTTGACGGGCTGGTTCGGGCCCGTAGGGTTGAGTTCGTAACAGGCCTTCGCGTCGAGCCATGAGTAAGCTCCACACAGGCCCAGGCGCTCCGGTTTTACTATGCACACGTGATTCGGAGCAAATGATTGGCAATTTTTTACCACGATTCCGTTCACTAGATAATTATGTGTACCTGGAACGCTAAAATTGTAAACTTCTTTCTCATTGTATGCTATATTTTCAACGCTTTTCACTTTTTCAAATGTTATTTTAGTTTCCGTCCATTTTAGTAACTCCTGATACAAATGACTTGTTTTCTCTACTTTGTCTTTCAGACTGTTCAGTAATAATTTCAGCTTACTTTTTGAGGCCCGGCGCTTTGTCTTGATCCAGAATTCAATGCTCTTGTAATCAACGGGTAATTTTGTAATTTCAATTTTCTTTTTGCATTCGTTAAGCAATACCCTTAACATTATTCCGCATTTAAAAGGTACGGCATCGGTGCGCACTACATGGTTCTTGTCAAAAGAAAACTTTGTTTTGTGCATTTTCTTTCTTTTTCTCGGGTAGTTTGAAGATATGGTCTCCCGAAACCGGATGTAATCCCCGAAACTTCTTGTTCCAACCTGGTATCCGCGCTTTATCTCGGTAATGTACGTGGAAATACCCAATTTCTTAAAAAGCAACAATATGTGCTGTGCACCTTTATGGGTTCCGGTGGTAATAAGGATATGAGTATTTGTCACGTGCCCATCTCCGTCAAAAAGACCCCTTATGAAAGCGCTTATCAGTTTGGGAGATAATCTTGAAATTTTCTCTCCGGACCAGCTTTCTACTTTTTCGCCTTTTTTTCTCTTATACCCTATGCCTAACCCCATCATTAATTTGCCGATTAAAACATTGTGAATTACCGACACAAAAACAGGTTTCCTTCCAACGATAGTGAGCCCTTTTGAAGAGGATATAATCGGCTTGGCAACCCGTGTCTTGGGGGGCACCCCAAAAAGTGATTTTGTAATTCTGCAAAATTCGTCAACAAGCGTCTTTTCTGTGTTAGTAAATTGAACGCTTGTACCTTCCTGTTTTCCTCTATGTCTTACGCAACCATCAGACGCCACTAAGCCCGCAAAGTACATTATATCTTCATTCAGGATTTTCTTTTTAAGCTGCGGTAGAGACTTGGATTTAAAAGATTTTACCTTCTCGGGTAATAAATCTACCAGATAAACCGGCTTATATTCATTTTGATTCTTGTCCCCCAAATTGGTCGTGCTCGTCGACAATAGCCTGTCACCTTTTTTTAATGCGCGTGCTTCGGTCCAAACCAAACCTTCGCGCTTATCCACCAGAACTTTGTGTTTTGCAGTTAATTTTATTGAATTGTTACCTGTGGTTTTTATATGTGCTATCTTTTTCGGAGCCGGGTGCATAAAAAGTTCGCCCACCGGCTTTTTTACCATATGAGGATTCCTGAAAGATAATATTTCGAGATCTTTCTTGTCCGCTACAGTTTCGATAATATTTTCCACATTATCAAAAGACCCGTCAGCAAGGGTTATCATCTCACCTTTCGGGACGCATAAAGTACACGAATAAAACGTATCAACGCTTTCATCTGTCATGCCCTCAATGCGTTCGTCTCTTGCTTCGTAGGACTTTACGGCTTCGGGTATTATTCTATCTACATCTTTCTGGTTCGTGTATAACGTAATCTCGGCTTTATCGACAATTTTACCATAGGTATCATGAAGCCTGGCGTGCAGTATAGTCCCGAAATGTTTTATCTTAAATCCCTTCTTATGCGCGTCCTTCGAAATCCGTATCCAACACATGTTCCTCTGGCCCATGTGAAATATCCCCATCGCCTCGTTCAGGAAGGTATGCACCTGTCTTTCGAGAATAGGTTCGAAGTCGGTTTCCATTTTTCTGCCGGCCACCTCCAGCAATATACCGAGCGGGTACGCTTCCCCTTCTTTCATATCATCTATCTCGGGGCCCACTACTTCTATTTTCCCGTCTTCAAGCTCGTTAAGCGGTTTCGAACGCGTATATTCGAAGGCGGAGGAAAACTTGCCGCCGAACTGGGCGTACATGTCCTGCCTTCTCACCCTTTCGCCTTCGAATGCGGCGCTGTATGCAACCGGTATCGGTATCTCTTTTACTTTTACCTTTATTTCTCTGGCAAGAAGCGCCGCCGGCACAATTTTTGAGTAATCCTTTTCGCTTATCAGCGCCTCGTGAAGCGTAAACGGTGTCTTTTTTATTTCGGGAACGGCCTGGTCCGTAATTACGGGAAAGCCCAGCCTTATGGCGGCGCATGCGGCGGCAACCTTGATGTCATCCAGCTTGCCTAAAGCCAGAATAAACGCCGGAACGCGCTCCTTGCAGTAATTTAAGTTTTTTTCAAGCTCTCCCTTCTTATTACCTCCGTATGAGAGAGACGCCCTTATGGCAAAATTTGCCGCGTGAATAACCGATGTTGTTTCATTCCCCACGGGCACAACGTAAAAATCGAGACCTACCTGGACTTTTCTCTCTATCAGCTGGTCCCTGAAATTTTTTCCGTCTGAGGCGCCTACAAGAAGCGAGAGAATGTTTTTCTCCTGAAGTTCGCGTATTATTTTCTCTGCCGTCGTGCTGTCCGGGGCGGCCCCCACAATAACGGCAACACCGCTTATCCTGCCGTCAACAAGCTGTATACCCATGCTCCGCAAGACGGAATCCGGTATAAACCCCTGCCACCCCTTCTCGGGCAACTCCCCCGTTGCATATCTTATCGCTTCTATCAGCTCGGCGGCAAGCGCGGTCGCAACACCGGAATCCATCGCATCCCCAAGGAGCGAATCCCACTTATCGCCTTCGGGCACTTTTTTAAGCAGTGTTTTAGCTATATTGATGACTTCCCTGGCGCCCTTTAGATTTTCGATTTCCTTTCCTAATGTAGCGTATATTAAGGGCAGGAAATACCCTGTTTCGGGAAAGCTTATCTTGAAATTTTCTCCCTTTTCTGCGATCAACTTATCAATCAAGCCATCCGCCAGATTTACCGCTTTGTTTGAGCCGCTGACCGCTAATTCGCCTACCACTCTTGCCATTTGCCATTCTCCCTTCATCATACTTACCATAATTATAAGGATATATATCTTATAACACCGTGTAGACTAAGTCAAGGGAAAGTGGAGAATCATAAGAAAAAGCACTCCCTGTTCTTCGCATGGCAGCTGACAGGGGGGCGCCCTTTCCCGCCGTTACTTGCGCATGGCGGGACCCCGCCATGCAAAGCATGCGGCGGGGCCGGCGAACTCTTGTGGCAGCTGGCAATTGGTGTGGTGAAGATTTTGCCACTCAATTGCCGAAGCCGCAACACAAGAGTTTTTCGCCTCCAGGGCATCCCCCCTATCAGCTGCCTACGGAGTTAGAGTGCTTTTTCTTCTTCTTGTAGAGCTGGAAGAGGAAGGATGAAGAAGGAAACAGGGGTTCTGGACGCAATTAAAAAATTTTAGCCTTTTCTTGAGATTTTTAGAGGTTTCCTTTGTAACAAGCTTTGATACAAAAAGGGCGGCTGTTGTTTGAGCCCACACCTTGTGTGTGAGGCGAGTTCAGTCGCCCCCTCTAAAAATCGAGAGAAAAGATGGTCCGAAGGAAAAATTTTTGGCGGACAGAACCCCTGTTTCCTTCTTCATCCGCCCTGCAGCAGAATGAGCGCCGCAAGACGGTTCCTGTTCCCTTAAAAGGATAGAATAAAAAAACCGCGTAAGTTGCGGAGCAACCTACGCGGTTTGAATGGGCTAGTTTATGCGCTTACGCGTACGTCAATAATACTCGCATAATCCTGATTTGTTTTCCCAGATATTCTACCCACTTTACTATTGTACCCAGGAAATAATTTATTCTGTTTTTTACCTGTTCATCAGTTTTGCCTTCATCGGACTCGCCTAATCGGTCTAAGAATCCCTTCAGGTCATCAATCTTGCCCTCAAAGAGGTCTTCCAGAATTCCTCTTCTCATAAGGGACTCCCGTGAGCCGTCGTTTTTGTACGATCCCGCACAAACGGCCTCCCAAAACTTGCTAAGCTGCCACATGACTCTCTCTTTGCTTTCCCTGCCCCAAGTTTCATAACCTTCGGGAAGCTCGGAACGCATCAGCTTCTTGTTTCTGAAAAGTCCCGGTCTTCTGTTTAAAAGTCTGGCTACGCCGGCGCTTACCTTTTGATCCGTCAAAATTATTCTGTTTACATTCGGCGCACTTTTGTCTCTTAACTCGATCATATGTTCCAGGTGGTTTTCATCGGTGAACTTTGCGGTTCTTACTAAAGTTGCCCCGCCTTTTTTGCGCATCTCTCTTAATAACGCTTTTACCATTGCGGCCTCTTTCCAGTGATCGGGCATAAAAATTTCTGTCTCTGTTTTATGGAAAAAGTTTATAAATTTCAGGATAGCTTCGGTTTTTTCCGCGCCGAGCGCTTCCTTTTCTTTCTCCACCGACCCCGGAGCTTCGCCTCTTGCGATCCGCATGAGCCATTCGTAAATTTCGGTTATAAGCGCTTCATCAGCAACATCAACATCTCTCGACTTAGGTGGCTCTACCTCTTCTCCTTCCTCTACCCTATACCGCTCAACTGCCTCATCGTCCAGACGTTCATCGGCGGGTCCCGTGAGTTCCTCTAAACGCGCGAGTTCGGCTTGAAGTCCAGTTACTTGCTTTTCTAATTCTTTAATCGTTTTTCTCACAGCAACCCTTGCACCGTCGTCAGTTGGCCTAACTGCTCCTCCGATTGCAGCCCCCGCCACTATGCCTCTCTCCTCCGCCCTTGTTATGGCTAGGTCATTCTCGAACATGGCAATATCAGCTTCGACACGAGCTATCCGAGCTTCGACATCGCTTTCCGCTCTCGGACCTTCGTCTCGGCCGGAAGGCTCTATCGGCGGTAAAAACTCGGAACGTCCCTCTTTAATTCCGTGTGTACCCGGGCCGAAGCCACCTCTGAATAAGTCATCCAAATCATCACCGCTACGCCAAACGCTTAAGGGCTCGCCCCATTCGCCAAACACTTCGGTATTTTCGCGCATTATCTCTTCTTCGTCCATCCTCCTTCGTTCCTCCGCCTCCCGGCTTTCGGCTGTGGTCTGCGTGGACTGGCGTGCCTCTAGCTGCCCTTCTTTCATTGCTCTATCAAGTTGTCTGAGTTTAGATAAGCGATCCTGTAATTCCCTTGCAAGATCATCTAACGCATCAAGGTTGGGCTTTTGGTCGGCTGTGGCAATCTCTATTTCTTCTATTTTTTCAATCGACAAATCTATCGCTAACTTCAACGCTCTTTCTTTTCCGCTCTGTGTAAGCTTATATCGGCCACGGCCAATATCTTCTAAATAACCTGCTTCCTTCAATTTTGCTCTATCTCTTCGCCTTGTACGTCTGCTTACATTGGCTGCATATTGTCTATGGCTTTTGCTAGTGAACCCTTCTTCTGAGAAAAAAATCTCCGCATGTAAACCGAATATAGTAAGTGCGGCTTTCGGGCTCCCCTGTTCTTTCTCGCCATATCTACCGTCCGTTCCTCGGGGCTGGTCATCCGCCTCACTTTCCGCCACCGGTCCTTCGACGCGGCCGCCTTCGGCGTCCTTGCTCAGGATCGTCCTTAACGGCTTGCCAGGGGACGATTGTGTTGGCGAAGCGGCAACAGCAATTACTCTTTGAGCTATACCACTATCAAGGGCTTCCTCTAATCCAACCAACATATTACCTATATCGGTGTACCCAAATGTAACATTGGTTCCCAACTCATTTCGCTTCACATCGTCTATCTCTTCTTCAAATATTAGCACAAACCTTACAT
>Ga0163203_1000593_pt1 | contig 9946 bp, 4 predicted proteins | sample PL_2010_330m_FD_113534 | JGI IMG/M metagenome (GOLD analysis project Ga0163203, IMG submission 113534) | Freshwater microbial communities from Powell Lake, British Columbia, Canada to study Microbial Dark Matter (Phase II) - PL_2010_330m | ecosystem: Environmental > Aquatic > Freshwater > Lake ... | reverse complement strand
CAATTTTAAGTAGCGCCAAAGCCGGCCCTTCCGGCATTCTTCGGCCCTGCTCCCAATTCTGAAGTGTATCCACACTCACACCGATCATATGAGCAAAAGCAGACTGAGAAGCACGAAGTTTCAAACGAATGTTCCTTACCATAACAGGGTTGAATTTTGTGATCCTTCCAGCCTTCATCTTACCGGCGTGGATCTTCCTTGCCTGGGAAATACCGAATAATAGATCTTTGAAATCTTTATTCTTCATAGCACACCGTCCTTTATATAATCATGCAACATTTTCAACTGCTCTTTTGTCAGGTCTTCCTGCTTTGATTTCTTATATGGAAACAAGAGATATATCTTCGCGTCTCTTGCATACACATAATAGATAATTCTTATGCCTCCCCTTTTACCCTTACCGTTGATACTCCACCGTAATTTTCTTATGCCCCCGCCCCTAGGAATAACCGGCCCTGCCTCAGGATTAATCGCCAAAAACCACTGAAGTTTTCGATACTCATCATCAGTAAGAAGACCAGCTATCTTCTTTGTAAAAACGGGCGTTTCAATAAGCTCCATGCCGGTTCCTTACATTACAAGTATACGCCAATGGCGTATACTTGTCAAGCCCAATCGACTTTCTAGCGCCATCCTCCAGCACCCTACCTGCTCTTGGCATAAAAGCCTCCTTTTTAGCGTTTATATGTCCCCTACTATATAAGACGCTCAAAAGAGGCAAATTGTTGCAAATTATTTTTTTTATTCGACCTTATAGGGTGCCCCCATTATAGGTGGCATCGGGTTACCCGACGGGGATCGAACGTTGCGACTATCTCAATCTGGAATAACCGTTAAATATGAGGTGGTAGCTGCTATTGACTCATGTCGCGAAGCGACACATATGGAAAGAGAATAGGATTGCTAAGGGAAGGGGAAATATTCCCCTTCCCTTAGTACAGATGAGGAGTGTCGTCTTAGAGGAAGTTATGCCCCTCGCCGCCGTGTGTAGTAGCAGGCGGCTCGGGACAAAAGTGTGCCGTTCTATATAGTTTAGGGTGTCTTGGATATGTTGGAAATCGGCGGGATTATTTTATACGAGGACTTTTTCTTCGAGCTTGGTTATGCGCTTTTCATGGCCTTTTGTCTCGCGGCCTGTTTCCATGATAGCCGCATTCATAGAATGAAGCTCTGACTTAATCTCCCGCACATCTGACTTAAGTACATGAACATCTGTTTTTAACTCACCGATGTCGGATTTAATCTTGGAAAATTCATTGTCGTGGTCTTCGAGTTTCTTAATTATAATGCTATGCCCTTCGGCAACAGTCTTGACCTCGTGGCGCATCTGCTCCATGAGTATATTGGTATGCCGCTCGAATCTTTTATCGATTTCGGCTACGATGCCTTTGCTATCTGCCTCGTTTTTCTTTCCGCTCTTCTTCATTTACATATCCTCATAATTATCAATCGCAACTATATCACGCGACAAAATCCCTGTAAAGACATTTTATTCCGGTGTCATTAATTTAATTTCGAGGTGTTCGAGGCCATTTTTATTAAATTCATCAGCATATTTTTCGATGAAGGGATCTTCTTTCAGCAATCGCTCTTTCCAGTTCATCTGCTTTATGGCACTTTCGCCATGCGCTATAATAAAATCGCGTCTTGCCAATCTGTGTATTAGTTCATCCCATAAACACTCATCATCATATTCGTCTCTGTAACGCTCCAGCTCTTCGTCTTGTTCGAAATCGGTATTATGAAAATAGCTCTTCGATTTCGCGTCGTACTCGATGAATTTCCCGCAATCAAAATTATTGGCAAAGGATATTATATATTGTTCCAACTCTTCATATTTTTCGACAACATCATCGGTGCGAATGCCGTTGACCATCCATGTCCCCAGATACACCAGTTTCACCAGGTCTTCATATTGCTGTTTTGTAAATTTTATCTCTGTCATTTTATTCCTCCTTGAAGTCGGTGATATTGAAGATCAACACGCTTCCCGAGATTAGTGTGATTATATCACAGTGACGGCAAAAACTGTACTGCTGAAATATTTTAGTATCTGACAACGACTGCGCCATTTTTGTGCCATCCAATACTAAAGAAGCCCAAGATATACAAAATAAAACAAGACACCCAATATTGGATATCTTGTTTATTGTGAAGCATTACAGTTGGCGGGGACGACGGGGAAGCATCTGTTAAAATCGCGCCCCATTATACATCAATGAGTTACAAAAACTGAAAATAAAACTGTCACGTTCTGTGCCATCCTATATGGGGACAGCCTGCGCATCAGCCAGGGTGTCCCTTTCTGGGATAGCACCGATTTGTGTATATTTAGACTCATATTAGGCCGCCACCAACGCTTTTCTGGCAAGTTCATTGTGTTCTTCTATTTTTTCCAACGGCATCTTGGACGCGGGAAGCAACGGCAGTTTTTTGAGAAACGCCACCAGTTTTTTAAATTCATCGGGGACCACTACCCCGACACCAACGATCATCCGACACTGACGCATGATAAAACCCAGTATCGGCCCGTTATCGGCATCCGCTTCCTTGCTGAGATGACATTCGGCAAGTGCCAGATTAACCATACCGGTAATACGAAGCATAATCCGTTCGACGCTTTTTCCCTCAGGCAGATCCACATCCACCTGCCCCATTCCGATAACGTCGCCGCTGATACCTTTACGCAACACGGTAATCAGCTTATCCTTTGACCCCATCGAGCTCGCGCACCCCCGAGCTCTTACCTTGCAGTCTGTCTTCTCATCTAGTATTTTAGCATATTGCTCGATAATAGCCGCCTGGGACGCGGACAACCTGGAACTGTCATACTTAATAACGTACGAAACATCCTCTTTCAGATACTTATCCAGGACATCGATCCGGAGCGCCTTGAACTCATCAACATAGTATTCATCATGCTCCGTCGCATCCTCGCGGAAAAGATCAAGATCCACTTTGGTAATCCTGGCGGGAGTACATACCCTTAGCGGGGCAAACCGACCGGTAAACTCCTTCCATCTCAGGGATCTTATCCCGGCCTGTGCTTTGAGCACATCAATAAAGGTTATCGTTTTTCTTTTGACTCCGCCATCATCTTGCTTCTCGTTAACTGTGGTCTTTCCGGTTGCCATCAATTCATAAATGTTCCCGACCCGGCTATCCGCGTCGATCTTTGTTTCAAAATATCCGCCCTTCTCCATCAAGATATCCCTGAACTCGCTTTCTTCAAGAACAATATCCTCCTGCCCGTACGATACTTTTCTCCCGAAAATGTCCAGCACCTGTTCCATCAAAAGCGGATACATGGACATCTGTTCCCAGTTAAGTGCCCATTTGTAATAAGCCATCTCCGTGAGCCTGACATGATGTTTTATCGCTTCGTTCATTCGTTCCTTTGTCCGCGGATCGGTGATCAGGTCGAAAAAACTCCTATGCATAAGCTGATACATACTGCCGTCCGCCAGAACCACAAGAGCGCTGCCATGATCCTCAAACCCGCCGGCACCCGATTTCCTGGCATAAACGGGATCCTGAAGAATAATCCTGTCGGCGAAAACACCCACCTCGCTGACATGTCCGCCCACAAAAAGATCAACACCGCAATCTTCCGCCATTTTATCGGCTATCTTCCTGCTACCGGATGCCTTGATATAATATTTCCCTTCAAATTCCACATAATCCGACAGTACAACGCCGAAAACTTCAAAAAGATTACTTCGCGCCTTATCCTCGATCGCTTTCTTGCTCACGGTTTCCCCGCCGATATCCTGGTTCTTTATACCGAGAAACTGATATATCCAGTTATCATCTTCGGACGTACCGTAAAAACTGAACCCGGGAAAATCTTTCTGTTTCATATAGAGTACCGCATCGAGCCCCATAGAAAGTTTCGTATGGACCCATTCGATAAGAGAATCATATTCTGCCTGTTCTGCCACGGTTCGTGTTTTTCCATAAAGATATCTTAGCCTGACCCAGTATTCCTGCGCCGCCGCAAGCTGCGGATATCCCCATTCGATCCTTCCTTCATCATCCATTGCTAATGGAAGAGTATGCATAAGCAGCATCCCGGGATACCCCTGCCCGTCACGCTCAGTCTTCCTGTACAGATCGAATCCGAGAACCCTTTCGATGATATTCTTTCCTTTTCCTGTACTACTTATCTGCCCGGCCATATCTCTCATCCATCCGCCCCATTTCGGCTCAAGGATATCAAGAGCATCTCCTCCGGCAGCGGCAATAGCATTCCGCAAACCTTCCAGATCAGTGATACCCTGGTGCTCTTCCAAAAGAAGCGGCTTAAGATACTTGAACGGTATATCATTTTCTTCACCGTAACTAAAGAACTGGTCAAACTGGCTCGAGTCGATACCGTCAAGCGAAACAAGATAAATCATCAGGGCCGCCAGTTCAGCTTTTGTCTTGGGACCCCGCTCCACAATATTCCCCTTGTCTTTTTCCGTATCTATGAAATCTTTTTCACCGTATGCTTCGTCAGCGGCTTTTTTAAACGCGTCGACAGTCTCCTTACTGACCCCGAGTTCCCTTTCCATAGTTTCCGTAGCGCTCTCCCCGTACCTGAAAGCATGCAACAACGTATGAGCAATATAGTCCGGTCTGCCCATGGCGGCGAGCATGACCCACAGATCATGATTACCCACAAGAGAATCCGAATCACTGACAGTCTTGTCCTTTTTCCATATAGAGGGATCTACCCAGGCCGGACCCCTGTCAAACGAGTCCCCGAGAATAAGGAGTCCCTTCTTAACCTGATCCCAGAAGACCTGCAGCATGGTAGTAAAATTGACCGTAGTACCGTGCGTATCACCTGAGGCAAAAAACATACCTTTACCTTTATTCTCCTCGAATCTTTGCCGGTCTTCCCCGGTCAGCCCATCAAACCTTTCGAGTCCGTCCACACGCTCTACCGTATTGACCTCCAGCCGGCCCTTTGACACAAACCGGAGTATCCGGACGGTGTTATCCATCATAGGCATATCTTCGATATATTCTTTAATGGTAGCGGCATGTTCCACGGTCGCGACACCTCTGTGCGTAACCCTTCTGCCGACAACATCACGGTCAGGGATCCTGCTGTTGAACAAGAACACCTCAAGCCCCTTATCCACCGCTGTGTCGCATGCCCGTGAATCCACCCCCGTTTTGGCCGGGGACATCCATATGACAAAATCATCGGGTTGACTCAGTTTTTCCCTGATAACCCAGCTTGATCTCCGCGACCCGCGGAATCTGGAGGTGAACCCTTCTTTGTCGTAAGACGTACGATCCGCGGTAGTATGCCGCACATAATTGACCCCATTGAGCCCCAATGCATCGATTATATTGCCGGTCCTACCGGATATCGACTCGTCATAATCCAGTCCCAACTGACAAAAAAACCGCTGCACCCTTTCTCTCGGAAGTTTTTCCTGATTGATTATCTCGGTGAACCTTCGCGCCGAAAGCGCTACTCCGGGTTTCCTGCTACCCACCAGAGTTACCCGACACCCGCTTCCTTCACCGATCTTAGCCGCTCTCAACTCAAGGTACCTTTCCAGGACAAAAAACGGCGTCGAAGCCATCCTGTCGCTCATGTATATATGAACCCCCGCCTTCATCAGCATCGTTAATACCTCGTCTATATAGGCAGTCTCCACATCATTAGGTCCGGCTAATCCAAGGTTCTCTCCCAACCCTCCTATAAACACATTGAGCGTCTTTTTCCCATCCGCGGCGGCGCTGTCTATTTTTTCCTGTATGTCATGAACCAAAAGAGCCTTGATCGTATAGCTCTCAAGTAGATCATTAAATACACGGTAATCCCCACCGCTCCGACCGATCACCTCATCGATCAACGCGCGGGCGGTATCAATCCTTTGATATATATTCGGGAACCGCTTTCCATCAAAATGTTTCAGGTAATCCACCCCGGCATCCGCGAAAATCCGCCTCAAAACACTCCGCTCGTATACGTAATAACAAGTTTCCCTGAATTTGTCTTTTCTTTTTTCGGTGAACCCCATTTTCCCGTTTCTAATAAATCTAGCGTCCGCTTTATCAAAGAAACAGAACAGAGTTTCCAGTATACCCGTTAAAACAGGAACCCCTTTACACTTTCCCATTCCCGAAGGACTCCGTCTACCATTCCCGTCCGTTTTAAAATACCCCGGCATCGTCAGAAAGGGCCCGTTCTCTCCGATTAGGTCCATTCCGGCCAATACCAGATTCCTGGCCCCATCTGTCTGGTAATATCCGGGTATCCGGTGATTGAACCCGCTATCCATAAGATATTGAACTCGATCGGAGCTGGACTCCAACTTCCGCGTTTTGTTTAAATGATCGACCCTCTCTTTATCTTTTATTTTGCCGTCGAACCATTTCTGATTGGTATATTTACTATCCGACTCGAACCTCTCGGCATTGATATCGTTTACACGCTCGATCGACAACCCATTATCCAAAGTATCGGCGTCTTTAAGGATATTCGCCGGATAATATTCCTCATATATCTTTTTCCCGAACGTTTTTTTAACTTCTCCGCCGTAATGCGCGTTCGCTATAAACATTACTTTATCCGCGTCCGCCGCGCTGAAGATCTCCTCCTCACCCTCTAGAAGGCACCCGATAAGATAACTGGAAGCAATACTGTGAATATCTCTCGCGACCACATTGGAAAGATCGTGTAAAAGCGTCGCGTATACCAGCGCCTTGTAATCAACCTCTGTCATATCCCGATTTTCTCTGATCTCCTCAGGATCACTTGTATTCGCAATTATCATCAACGACCATTCTAGATCGTTTAACGCGTGCGCAAAAGCATGACCGCTAAGCTCTACACCTTTTCCCGTATAAAACTTTTCAAAAAACTCGTCACGCGTCTTGCTGTAAAGAAGCTGCAAACACTCATCGATCCATTCCGGGATCCTGTCCTCTATTTCCACCTTTGACTCGTTTTCACCGCCTTGTATCTCTTTTATTATGCTGTTTATCCTGCCCATCTCGCGGCCGAACCATTTTTTTCGCTCCGTTACATAGTCCAGATCTGTATAGAGTTCATCGCGCTTGGTAAGCATGTTATAAACAACGACCCTGAGTTTGCTTTTAAGGTTTTTATGGTTTTTCATAGCCGAGAACAACATATCCCCGACTTCTCCCGCGCTGCTTATTGCGGACAAGAGCATTCTCCTGACCATCGGGCCCGCTTTACCTATTTTCTCCGCGCCCACACCCTCTCTGACCTCATCGGTGATCTCACCTAAAACACGCACCTGTCTTTTCCTGACTTCTTTTTCACTAATATGCAGATTATCTATCTCCGTTGTAAGTATCCTCCCTTTCCCTCCGGGCCGCCACCTGTCCGGAAAATAAGGCACAATATACCCCGCGAACGCCGTGACACACGGCACATTAAGCGCGGCCGCCGCGTGCTGCCCCATGGAATCATAACCGACATACTGCCGGCACCTTTTTACCAGCGCCGCGAACCGACCCAGAGACACATTCACCACGATCAATCTTGCCTCTCCCGCTTCCCGTAACGCGACGGCATCCGACTTTTTGTCGACATATTTGACGTCATAACCTTTCTCCCCCATCGACTCCGCGATGGACTTAACACGGGCATTCTCTTTCTCATCATCCGTCGTAAACAACACTACCGACACCTTCTTATCCATCCTCAACAACCTGCTGACCAGATCCTTTTCAAACTCGTCGTTGATCCTTTTCTCATCGTTACCCCCGACCCCGTAATTCACGGCAACAGGATACTTCCCCTCAGGAATATTACTGAAAAATCCCTCAGCAAATTGTTCGTCCTCATCCCGCAGATATAATACAGGAGCTTCATCCAACGCATCTTCTCCCCACGGAAACACCTCATTCAGCCATCTATTCAAGCTTGTCGAAAGTGACACCTTGTCTTCTATCTCCTTTTCCGTCATAATGGAATTAAAAAAGAATGAATATCCGCGCTCGGCATCTCTATCTACCAGCGGCAATAACCCGAACCTTGTGACCCTTGAATCGACATCTACCAGGATATATTCCCCTTCCTTCAACCCTGCTTCCCGAATCTCTGCGTCTATCGCGTCGACTGTATTGACCCAGTTATGTATATCCCTTTTCACGTCACCGCGGCGTTCATACGAAACGACCCTGACCCTCATCCCTCCGGTCCCGCCAAACATCTCATCTCCCGCCTTCGACCCGAAAAACACGACCTCATCCAGGTTCGGGAACCTTTTCCTCGCGGCTTCGGACACCATACTGTTAAGCGCGATATCCGCCCCGAGACTCACCCTGCTGAAAAGAAACACCTTTTTGATCCCGGCCGGATCCCCCGCGAATCTCCGCGGGACCTTATGCTCCGATATCCTGTCACACAACATGTCTTCCCCGTCCATTCCCTGCGGTATATTGAATCGGGACAATAACTCATCGACCTTAGGATCGGCTTTCCTATATTCCTGTATTACATGCGAATAGAACTCGTAGTACATATCCCGGGCGGCCATCTTATACGAATCCTTCAGATTCGTTACGATATTGGACAAAAGAGATTTTGACGCCACGGCCAATTTTTGATCAGGCAGGACCGCGATATCGATAATAGCGTCTATCGCGTCCATCAACGGCTCACCCGTCAGCTCATGGTAACGCATGAACAGTTCCGCCGCGTCTTCAGCCATCTGCGTACAATTTCCGACAGTCAGCGCGCCTTCGTCCTTTAATCCCCTGAGCGTCTCTCTGAGAGTCTTACCCTTGGTCAACAACCGATCCTTATCGGAAGGCATAAAAGCCAGATACTCTCTTTCATGCGACATATTTGACCGGCAGATCCCGCCGGACAACTTTTCGGCTTTTTCGGACGAAAGACCTTTCTCGCGCAGAGATCTTTCTGCCGCTTTCCGCGCGTTCTCAATAAAAAGATCATCTGTATTATGCCCCTTTACCCCTATCGCGAAATTTTCTGCCACCGAGGAAACAAGCGCGGCATGCTCCAGAAACTTCTCATCTTTCAAAAGGTACATGAATTCAGCCAACGCGCGCCCCAACTCCGTAGCAACGGCCGCCACAAACTTTTTCGCCGGCCCGTTATTAACCCGAGCCTGTTTCGTCACTTCCACAAGAAGCGCCTTCTCCACAACCTTGGATTCCACCAGATTCTCCTGCTCGACAACCCCTTTCTTTTCTTTCCCATCGCAAACTTCGAGATATTTCTCAAGCCTGTCCCTGGATATCCCGACTTCACTCATCAGGGCAGGATCATCAAGCACCACCCTCGCAAATCGTCTTGCCAATCCGGGTCCCGCCAACCGATCAGTAAAATGTTCCTCCCCTTTTTCCAAAACCGCGGGCATCTCGCCTCTGGTTACCGGAAGTCTGTTTTCGTAGACATATCCACCGTTTTTCGGAACATAAACAAGATACCTGCCCAGTCCGCTTATGCCTTTGGCAAATCCATGATCCCTTCTCATCTCGGCCCGGCTGTACAGTTTTCCGTTCTTGACCGCCCCGAACCCTATCCCGGTACCAATAATCACACAACAAGCGTCCCGCAACCCCTCGAATGTCCCTTCCCGGCTAACTTCCCCGAGAATAGCCGCTGAACCGTCATTGAGGATATCGACCTGGATCACTTTTCCATACTTCGCGCTCAACACTTCTTTAATTTTGTCTTCAAGAGGATAGTCCTTTAAAGGCAATGCCGTCATTTTCCTTCCGGGTCCCAGATACTTCACCCCATCTACAACATCGACATCACCCTTGATAGATATCCCGACCTTCCCCACCTTTTTATATCCCACCTCATCAATAACCCCGATGATCTCTTCCGTGAGTTTCGCGGCGAACTCGTCCGCGTCTTCCTCACTGCTCCCCACACCAAACCTGTCACACCAGACAAACTCGGGCCGCATTTCAACCAGAGTACCGTCCGTAT
>Ga0163203_1000590_pt1 | contig 9960 bp, 11 predicted proteins | sample PL_2010_330m_FD_113534 | JGI IMG/M metagenome (GOLD analysis project Ga0163203, IMG submission 113534) | Freshwater microbial communities from Powell Lake, British Columbia, Canada to study Microbial Dark Matter (Phase II) - PL_2010_330m | ecosystem: Environmental > Aquatic > Freshwater > Lake ... | reverse complement strand
CCACAAGCTACCTCAAGCGTTCGAGGGCCGTCTACTTCGGGAGCTAATGATCGATGAGTACAACCAGCTCGCCACAGTGGGCAACGGTCCTCGGGCAGAGCCGGCAGGCTGGTCTTTCCCCAACCCACCCAAACACACCCAAACACACCGGGGTCCTCGGCCCGTTCGAACGCACCGCAAACGATGCGATCTGGAAACAGCTCCTCGGGCGTGGCGAGTAGGTGAACACAGTTTTACAGTCGGACTGTAAAAGTGAAACAGCTTGCTGCGAGTGCATACACCAGATAAGATATGCACCTCCGCATAGAGAGGGTAGGTACATGGCCAAGGGCAAGATCAAGATGGTTCGGACGACAGTGTTCTTCGAGAACGACAAGCTCGTTGCGCTGAAGTATGTTGCCAAGTCCCTCAATACGACGGCCAGCCGTCTACTTCGGGAGCTAGCTAATTCGTACGTCGAGGCTTTCGATGAGGTAACGCCTTCTCAAGAGACTGAGAACCAAGCAGTGTTCTCGGCTTCAGACTTCCTGTAGAAAAGGGAAAACAGCATGGTTCAAGAGTCCAGCAGCAGTGCCGAGTCGTATGAAAGCGGGTCTTCAGACTCAAGCGATGAGCACGAGGACAGCGAAAAGCGTGATCAGCTGGCGCACCGTGTCGGTGTTCTGGCCTTTGAGGGTTCTCTCACCCCGTCGACCTGGAACGAGCATTCTATCCTTCAGCTGTTGAAAGAGCTTGGGCTGCTGTACCACACCCGGAGGCAGGTTGACGACGGCGCGAAGCTTGTCGGTTTGTATGGAGTTCCGTAATGGCCTCCTACCGCATTGTTCCGCCGTCAGTGCCGAGAGGCTACTACAAGATTCAGAAGCAGGATGCGAATGGCCGATGGGGAACCGTGGGCAAGTCAAGCAGCAGTGAGAAGGCCCGGGCAAGCATCCGCCACCGAGAAGAAGCCGAAGCAGCAAAAGAGTAGCAATGTCCGATGTCCCAGAAGCAGATGTAGATCCACGCGAGCTTACTGTACAGATCCAGGGGGCCTTGGAGCAGCACGCCAACGAGCGTAAGCCCGTGGACTGGTTTGGGTCAAGCGATCTCGCGGCAGAGCAGCGGCAAGCGCTTCCCGGGGAGTCGGCCTTGCGGCAGAGCATGAAGTTCTTGGCCCGGATGATGCACGGTGAGCTTGAAGAGGACGAGGATTGGGGGACGCATGACGCCAAGCGACGTTCCTGGGCCTTCGACCGTTTCGTCAAGGCCGCCAGTGAGCAGATGCGCATCAGCCTGAAGCTGGATGAAACCTTGTTCCGGGGGGCCATGGATCTGTATAGGATCAATGCGTTCGCCGCCGCCAACCGCTTGGGCGAGGAACAGGAGTCTACCAACGAGCAGCTTGTGATAGAGCTTCTCGAATCAGGGATGAGCAACGAGGAAATAGCGCGAGTGGCTGGTCTCGAGGTGGGCTTTGTAGACGACGTCTGGACGAAGACCACCCTGGCCAAGGCCAAGAAGTAGTGGTCAAGGAGCGAGTAAACAAGCAGCTAAAACTGCTTGCCGAACTTTCTCGCAGGGCGAAGCACCCGCTCAAGACCTATGTTCCGGGCCCCAATGCCTTACGAGTCTTCCAGTCGACGGCCAGATATGTTCTTGTTGAAGGCCCAAACGGCTGCATCCATGGCGATTCGTTGATATGGGACCCGGTAGCCAACGCCCACAGGAAGGTGTCGGCGATCGGCGAAGCGTTTCATGTGTATGCATGGGACGGGACAAAGCTGCTGACAGCAAAGGCCAACAAGCCATTCACCAAGCCCCCGTATCAGATGTACGAGGTGACGACTGATCTTGGTGAAACGATTACGGTGGCTGGAAGCCACAGGTTCCTGACGCCTACTGGGTATCGCCGGCTTGAGGACATGAAGCCAGGCGACGAGCTTGTGCTTCCCGATACCCGTCCCACCTTTGGTGAACGCTCGCAATCTTGTGCTTCCCAAGATCCGCGGACGCCGGGCATGTGCCCTTCGTTTTCAGATCCCACCATCGAACACGCTTCAGGGATACGCCAAGTTTCTTCGCTATCTGTTTCTGGGCTTCCACTAGATGACGAAGCTCCTTGCGATCTACGTTCGTCGTGTGGCCTGTCGGCATCCGTCTCTCCACGGGGCAGGATAGTATCAGTCACACCAACCGGCAAGGAAACCGTTTGGGACTTCGAGGTACCGGAGTACCACAACTACTGGTTTGGCGGGTGCATCAATCACAACACGGGCAAGACGCATCTGGCTGCCATCGATATCAGCCTGTCGCTTTCAGCCATCCACAAATACCGACCAAACGTCACCGGACAGAAGTTCGTGCTGTTTGTGCCGTCCCGTGACCAGGCCTACGACGTGTGGCGGCCCAGGCTGTTGGGCAAAGGAGCGGCTCCAACCAGCTTGGGGTCGGGTGGCGTGCTTGCGCTCTGGGATATGAAGGTGAAGTCGAGCGGCCGGCCTGAGATCTCATGGACGTATGCCGGCGGCAAGCCGGTTCCCACTGCCATCATGATGAAGAACGGCAACGAGCTGCGCATCAGGTGGTCGGGGTCCAACGCCAACAAGAGGTTTGCCGGCGATGAGTACTACGCTGCGTGGATCGACGAACCAGGCAATGACATGGAGGCCACCCTCGATGAGCTTGTTCCACGGTTCCGGACGGCCCTCACCCAGTTTCCTGATCACGGTGGCCGCATCGTGTGGCCGGCAACGGACGTTGAGGGATCTGAAGCCATGGCTACGTGGCGGGAGCGGGCGGCCGACCCGGAACAGGCAGGACGCTACGAGGTTGTGAACCTGACGCACGAGGACAACCCGGCGGTAAGCATCGAGGCGCAGATCGAGATAGCCGAAGGGCTGTCGGAAGAGGGCAGGGCCATACGCGTTGACGGAACGCAGCACGGCGGGGCAAGCCGCATCGTGTATCCAATGTTCCAGAAGTCGCTGCACGTGGCGAACACCCCCTACATCCCAGGGGAGACCGACAACGTGGTTGTGGCCTACGACCCGGGGATCGTTGGTGATGATACCGGGCTGCTTTTCAGTAGCCTGTGCCCCGAGAACCCGGCGGTCTACCATCTCTGGCACTTCCTGGCCAAGGCCGGCATGACCATCTCAGAGGAGGTGGCTGCCATCAAGCAGGTGTTGGGCGGCCGGCTCATGAGAGCGTTCATCTACGACCCGCACATGACCACGCGCATCGAGAAGGGAACGGGTAAGAGCATCCTCACCCAGCTGTTCGAAGCCGGGCTGAGCGATCGAAGTCTTTGGGCCGGCGGCAGAGTGAACGCGGTGAAGCCAAAGATGAAGTCAAAGAGCATCGCACCGAGCATCAAGAGGGTGAAAAGCTACCTGAAGCCAGACCCGCTTGTAAGTGCCTGCCCATTGATCAGCCTTGACCCGCCGAATGAACACAACGGCTTGCGTAAATTCGTAAGAGATATTACAATGACCCGCTTGAAGAAGGGCTTTTCTGGGGTGGAGATCACCGCAACGGCTATCAACCAGAAGAACCAGGAGGCACATGACACCCTACGCATGCTTTGTGTCACCGGCTTTCAGCACCGAGATCTCGGCCGAAACATGTCGGTCTCTCAAGCAGCGCACAAGATATCAAACGACGACGAAGAGGCCAGACGGGTCGAACGCCAGCGCATACGCGCGCTTACCCACAGCATGCGCAACGAGATGGATAGGCCAGCGCAGACGTTAGCAAAGAAGCGTCGTATGATGAACCAAAGCATCGGGGGAATATAAGATGAGCGAAGAACAACGGGTAGCTGATGCACTCGGGCAGGTGCTGGAGACGGCCAAGGCGCAACGACAGTCCTGGGACACCTTGGTACGCGGTATCAAGGAATACGAGGACCTGTGCGCCAAGCTGCAGGACATCGACCTTGGCAAGCGCGAGTTCTGGAACGTGCGGGTCAACATCCCCGAGCAGTTCCGCCGCGAGATCGGTGCGCGCCTGATCAACAGCAACCCCAAAATCCGGTCCAGCGTCAAGGAGTGGGCGGCCAGGTTCAACCCGACATCCGTCGCCCAGGCCGAGATCATTGAGTACATCCTCAACCACTCGGTTGGTGAATCCGACTTCTACGACGAGATGCAGTTGACCCGCGACTCCGGGCTGACAACCGGCCGTGGTGTCCAGATGGTGGGCATCGACCGCAAGCGCGGTACCCCCATCGGCGTCCAGTTCGACCCAATGGACCTGTGGCTGGATCCGGATGCCGAGACCTGGCGAGAGGCGAACATCGCATTCAGGCGCCGCATGCGACCGCGTTGGTGGTGGATGAAGAAGTTCCCGGCTATGGCCGATTCAATTGTGTCTGCCATAGCCGTCGATCGCCCCACCGATGTCATGGCCAAGCAGCGCTCTCGCAACAGCGCACTCGAGATGGTCGAGGGCTACGAGTGCTGGTCCAAGATCGGCATGCACCGGTACAAGGACGGGATGCTGTTCGATACGAAGGCCCAGGACATTCCCCGCAAGTACTGGCTCCTTGGCTCGTCCGGCGCCTACACGCTGCTGGGTGAGACCAGCTGGGAAACACCGTTCCACCGCGACTCTGGCCGCGCCAGCTGGCCGTTCGAGTGCTTCGACTGCTACATGACGCAGAATTCGTTGTACCCTGACCCGCCGCTTCGGCCGGCCTGGCCTTGGATCCAGGCGTTCAACTTCATGGTGGCGCTGTTCGTCTGGCGCATGCGCCGGTCTATGGACCTGAACATCGCGGTCATCGCCCAGGACGGGGTCAAGATCACCGAGGATTCCCTCGTCCAGATGCTCAAGGGCAGCGATGGCGAGGTGATGCGCGTCTTGACGCTTACCTCGGGCCTCAACCCCGAGGAGACGCCTGATATCCGCAAGTACATCCAGTACATGGATGAGAACTTCGATATCGGCAAGTTCCTTGAGTCTCTGGCCTACATCCGTCGGATGATCTCCGAGGAATCCGGTCTCCATGAGTTCCTGTACGCCGGTGACCCGCCTAAGCAGGATCGCAGCGCCAAGGCCACCTCAGTACGCGAGAGCTTCGCCAGCAACCGCATCCTGCAGTACCAGACGAACTTCGACCAGTTCATGAACAGGCTTCTGCGCAAGGAAGCGTTGTGCGCCCGGTACCACCTCAAGGGCGAGGACATCGCTCCGTATGCAGGGCCAGAGATGGCACAGGCCTGGGACCAGTTCAACCTCGAGGACTACTCCACGCTGTTCCAGGAGACGAACTACGACATCGAGCTCGGTAGCACCAGGCGCAAGACACCAGAGCAGGCTGCTGATGCCGCTGACGTCTTGATCAACCACGCTCTCGGGCCGCTGCAGCAGGCGGGTGCCAACCAGACGGTTGCCATCATCATCGAGTCCTACCTCCGTGACGCCATGCAGGTGGACGAGTTCAAGACCCAGCAGGTCAGCCAGGAGTTCACGATGTTGACTCAGCGCGCCAACCTCCGGGGAGAGGTGCAGGGGCTCGAGCAGCAGGCGGCATCGTTGCAGCAGCAGGTCTCAGCGATGCAGCAGCAGGTCGGTCAGCCGCCGGCTGGGGGGCCTCCTATGGGCATGCCGCCCATGTAGTGGACTTATCCATAAATACCAGTAACATATACACCACGTAAGCACAGGAGCTCACCCACCCATGCCTTGCTACGACTACAAATGCGACCACTGCGGAGTCGTCGAAATTTACCATAGGATGGCGGAAACCCCGCCAGCCGAATGCCCATCCTGCGGTCTCACCGGGCTGCAGCGTGTGTATGCGCCAACCACCGGCTTCCTGCGGGACCACGACTATTCGTCTGATAATAATGGTCGTGGACGCTACCACCCTGGCATAGCGTCGGGACCGAACGACCCGAATGCCTTCGTCAAGTCACAGAGCGACTTCCTCGAAAAGTCGAAGCGCGCTGGTCAAGTCTACGTGAAGGACTGATACGATGCGGAACACAACCCAGCTACCCCATAACCCAGCCCCGGTCGGCGTCGACAAGCCGCGGGAAGACGTGATACCAGAAGGCTTCGAGCTGTTCCACGCTCGTCTTCCAAAGATCTACGCCTTCCGCATGAAGGAGCTCGGGCACTACCGAGTGGGCAGCCCGACCATGGGCTATTCGAACAAGCGGGTTCGCGCGGGTCACTGGATCGTTCGTATCCCAGGCCAGCACGACATGAGCATCGATTTCGGTGGCGTGCAGATGACCGACGACGAGTTCCGGAAGAAGTTCTACACTCCGGAAGCCATGATGGAGGACATGCTTTCCATCATCGATCTCGACATCTCAACGGTCGCCAAGAGCACGGACGATCCAAGCAAGGTCAAGAAGTAAACCATTCACTTGAAACCCCGGTGAAAGGGGAGTACAATGACCGGCGATGATAAGGTGGAAATCGAGGAGACCTCGAATCCAGAAGTCAACGGCGACGAGGCCAAGGAGCAGAGCTCCGAAGCAGCAGTAGTCAAACCAGAAGAACCGGCGTCCGGTCGCGAAGACAACAGCTCTTTGACAACCGACGACGGGGATCCTCCAAACTCAAATCAACTCAACAAAACTACGCCAGACCAGAACGACGGCGGGTCTTTGAAAGAGTCAGCGAAGACGCCTGATTGGTACGAGGCGGAAATCGAGAGGCTCAAGCGGCGCCAGGGTGGTGCTGAAAGCGCTTATGAGCGGGCATCGCGCCTTGCCCAGGAGCGTGAGCAAGAGAACCAACGACTGCAGCAGCAGCTTGAACAGCTGCAGCAGACGCAGCAGGCAGCCAGCCTACCAGTGTGGCACAGGGATAGCCCTGGCTACGAAGGCTTCCAGGAGAAGCAGAAGCTCTACAATGTCATGGAAAAGCAGTCCAGGAGCGTCGTCGATGACGAATCCAGGACTGTGTTCCAGCAGATTTGGGCAGATGCTTTCACCAACGAAGAGCTCGACGCTATCCAGGCAAACAGGACGCGCGGCCAGGAACTTGCTGCACGAATCGCTTCAGGCGATCTCTCTGCTCTCGACGAACACATCGAACAAAGGGCTACACTCGTAACGCAACAGCACACGCTTCAGGGCCAGATGCGCGCTGAGCTTGGGCAGTTGTTGGACGACAACAAAGACCTGTGGGAGGGGGACCCGACCGAGATGCATGCCGCCCTTCAGAGGGGCGTCCCGCTGGACTCGTTCATCGCCGAAAAGCGCCGTGCGCAATCGATGAGCACCCGGGATGCTGAACTGGAAGACCTCAAAAAACAGGTCTCCGACATGAAGGCCAAGCAGCAGCTGAATCGAGAAGAAGAGGTTGAGCCTCAACGAGACTCGAAGAAGGCAGCTGGCTTCTGCAAATCGGTGGAGGATATCCAGGCGGAGGTAACCGCGCTCATCGCAGAGCGCAATATCTCTCGCTCCAACTGGGAAGCACAGAAGAAAGTGCTCCGAGAGGTCGAGGCAAAGTACAAGACCTAAAGAAAGGTCACAACCATGGCTACAATGCAAGAGGTGATCGAGAACATCGTCACCCCGAACTTCATGAAGATGCTCTGGGATGCTAGCATCCAGAACAACCCGTTCATGTCGATCATGGCTGCAAAGGGCAGCCTGAAGACCGTGAGCGGTGGCGAAGATCTTCGGTGGCCCGTCAAGGGCGGCCACTTCAACGTCTTCAACTCACAGAACTATGGCGACGCCGCCGATCAGAACGTTCCGCAGCAGCGGTTCTTCCGCCCGGTAATCGCCCCAGGCAAGAAGTCGATCATCACGCCGCTGAGCATCGATGATCTCCAGCAAGCGACCAGCGAGTACACGCAGGTTCAGCTTGAGGACGAGATGATCCCAAGCATGTTTGACGACTTGCTGATCGGCTCGGACAACAGCGTGGCCTACGACGCACTCAACGCCAATGTGACTGGCGTGCCCCGCCCGCTGTACGGCCTCGGCACCATCAACAACTTCACCACCTCCGCCACCAAGGCCGGTACTGTGCCCAGCACCGCATCGTATGCGGGCTACAGCATGGAAGAGGGTGTCGTCGGCGCGCTGATGAACCAGGGCGAGGACGACGCCTGGACGCCTAAGGCCGCGGACAGCACTGCCTCTGTGTGGGGCAGCACGGCTTCCAGCGGTTTCACCCTGAACACCTGCTACGGTATCCTCAACTACCTGCAGCAGGAGGTCACCTACAGCGCTCGCAACATCAAGGAGCGTCCTGACTGCGGTATCCTGACCAAGGAGCACTTCGGCGTCTATCGCGACTACCTGACGAGCATCACCGGTTTTCGCTACGAAGGCAGCCCCGGTGCTACCGATCAGAAGTGGGGCATCGGTGCTTCGACCGAAGAACTGCCGTTCGGCGGCATGAATCTGTTTTGGGACTCTGATGCTCCTAGCAGCATGATCCTGAACATGGATCGCCTGTTCCTCAACGGGTGGAAGGCCAACAAGGACACCATCGACATCCCGGGCACCCGGTTCAAGCTCAGCGGTGAGAAGTATGGTCTTCCGATCATCCTGACCATCGACTACGACATCCTTAGGGAGTCCTACGTCATCCGGCTCGACCTGATGGCCCAGTTCACCATTTCGCCCCGTCACCAGGGCTTCATCATCTAGTTTCCAGGAAGGAGACAATTCACATGTCTAGTCCGAATCTCCCTATGACCCCTGGAACCCAGGCCGCAGATGCCGACGAAGTACAGGTTGGCTGGGTCGGCGAAATCTTCGATCCTGCTGTCGGCAATCGCCGCTATCAGGTCGGCAAGTGCGCCACGGCCGTCACCTTCGCTATGGCGCTTGTCGCCATGAACTACAGCGGAGGCAAGCCCCTTGGCACCTTCCAGTACACGGCCACTTCCGCCGCCAACATCATGGGTGTCACCAACAGCTCGCTGACCGGCATCACGGCCTCGTACGCCACCCTGGTGACTATCGAGGGCGACGGTGTGCCCGTCACCTGCGTCAACGCTTCGACAATTGCCGTGGGCGACTACGTCAAGCCGTCGAGCGTCGCCGGCAAGGTGATCTCGAGCGCCGGCACCGTGGCGGCCGTCAGCGCGTGGCCTGTGTGGCGCTGCGTACGAAGCGCAGTGTCCAACGCCTGCTACATCGCACTGCGGAAGCTCGTCTAGCAGTGCTTTCTGCTCAGACGTTGTTTCCTAACGACGTGAACAGGGAGGGCGTTCCGCTTCAAGTGCGGATCGCCCTCCGCTGCACCCGTACAAATCAGACGATTAAGGACTTCAACACGGATGAGCACCTCGACCTCGACGCATGCCAGCACGCCTTCGGCGCCTATGTCGTCAAGCCAGATGGAGAAGCTCCACGCTGAGAAGCGAGCTGATCTAGGCCAACGACTTGCCAAGAACGTACCAGACGACGCGACACTGAAGATGATCGCGAATCTCGGTACAGGCAATGTGTTGGGTCTCGGACACACGCAGGCACTTGACACCATGCTTACCAATGGTGACGACAGCCTCGACGCTTTCCAGGGTATCTACTGGACGTTGAAGAACCGCTTTCTGTTCGACAAGCCGCTGCTCGTAGACAGCCATGTCGACTGCCCGATCGTCGTGTGCGGCTCCGGGCCCAGCCTACTCCAGCACCTCGACATCCAACGCAAGAACCAAGACAACATTTTCATCGTGGCAGGCGAGAGCACGACTCTCGTCCTGAGCGAGAACGGGATCATGGCCGACATGGTGTGCCCCGTTGAGCGCATCGACACCCGCGACTACTGCATGAGAGCTGTGGAGGACAGCGCCTGGTACGGCGGCCTGCCGCTTGTTCCGCGGATCTCCCAGCGGATGAACAAGCACCTGTCGATCGTCGGGCCGTCGCAGTACATCGACTGGTTGGACCTGGACCAGGCTGACCTGCAGACCAACTGCCCGCTGTCAGGGGCCCAGGCAGTGTGCAACGGCAACTACCTGTCGGTGAAGAAGCAGGCGCCGGTCTACCT
>Ga0163203_1000589_pt1 | contig 9974 bp, 14 predicted proteins | sample PL_2010_330m_FD_113534 | JGI IMG/M metagenome (GOLD analysis project Ga0163203, IMG submission 113534) | Freshwater microbial communities from Powell Lake, British Columbia, Canada to study Microbial Dark Matter (Phase II) - PL_2010_330m | ecosystem: Environmental > Aquatic > Freshwater > Lake ... | reverse complement strand
TAGAAACCGGCTTTTCCCATATCCATAAAAAACGCCCGGTTCTTATATCGGGCGTTATCTTTTATTGACCCGTGGGCTATAATATCATAAGGCTATATCATCGAAGCCTTCTCCGTATACTTTGAAGAAGCTGAAAACAAGGGTAAAATAATAGAATTCGCAAGGAACCAGCTAAACAACGGCAGCCCCAGAACCAGAAAGAAAGCCGAGCAATTTTTAAGTAAATGGGACAAGGAGCAATCAGAATGAAACTGGAAGGGAAAAAAGCAATTGTTACCGGCGGCGGCACCGGCATCGGGAAAGGCATTGCTCTGGAGCTTGCCAGCGCCGGAGCCGACATCGCCATATGCAGCCGCAATAGCCAGAATATCGAAAAGGTGCGCGACGAGATAATATCCCTGGGCAGAGCTTCGATGGCGATACCCATGGACGTGCGTGTCAGGGAACAGGTAGATGATATGGTACGGCAGGTAATTGATGAATTCGGGCGGATTGACATCCTGGTGAATAGCGCCGGAATCAACCGCCCCACGCCGATACTCGATTTAACCGAAGATATCTGGGACCTTCTTCTTGATACGAACCTCAAGGGCCTCTTCTTTTGCACACAGGCTGTAGCCAGGCATATGGTCAAGCAGAAATACGGGAGGATAATCAATATTTCCTCGACCGCTTCGCTGGGTGCCAATGAGCCGGGTCAGGCCGCCTATGCTGCTTCTAAAACAGGAGTGAACGCCTTTACCAAGGCATGTGCCCGTGAGTTCGGTCCCTATGGAATCAATATCAACGCCATTGCTCCCGGGCGAATTCTCACACCTCTGGTTTATGCCAGCCGGACACCGGAACAGGTGGAGAAATTCATAGAGGTCGGTGAAAGCACGGCCGTTCTGGGAAGATTGGGCACTGTTGAAGACATCGCCCATTTAGCCCTGTTTCTGGCTTCAGACGATGCCTCTTTCATCACCGCGGAGATTATTGCCTGTAACGGCGGCAGGACCAATCTGATGGGTCGATAATAATAAAATATATTCAGGAATTAGCGGTATCAACTTTACGCGGCCGTCCCCGCTTTCGCCAGCCAATTGCAGCCAATAGATAGCCGGCTTCCGTATCTTCCCAGCCGGCAGGACTGATGAGGCGGCCTGGGTTGAACAGGTAACGGTTACGTCTGCCCTCGCGTTTCTTGGTTATATATTCTTCTTCGAGCAGGTCATTAATGATATTATGGGTCGCCCTCTCTGAAATTCCGATGATATCCGATAGCTCCCTCGCGGTAATGCGAGTTTGACGCGCGATGTGGCTCAGCACTAAAGCGTGGTTGGTCAAAAATCTGAATTTTGGCATTTATTATCCTGTCCGGTTAAAAACTCCAGCTAAATATACACTACTTTGAACCATAAATCAATACTATCAATTCATGCAAAGTAATTCCTTTTCCAGGCTACACTAAAATATTAAATTTACCCCATAGCTAATGTCGACTTTTCTCCGGAGATTTAACAATATAATCAGCCATATAATGTCATCAGAACCTGTACTGTAAATATCAAATATTTTGTAACTATTACTCAAGCACCAGTCAAAGGTATTGACAAACGGATTATTTCTGAATTATTATTCCTGTAGTGATATGCTCACATATGGTTTCATAATGTTCATTACATGATACATACTTAAAGTAAAAGACGCCTGCGCAAGACCAGTACTTTTGTAATAGCCAAAGGCAGCAGAAAAATTATTATTAACCGGGGGAAGAGATGGTTAACAAGATTAAAAAAGAGCTGACCAGAGTATCTGCCCGGTTGTCAAGATTATTAATGAGGGCCAGCGACCATCACTGGCCAGCAAACGTGCTGGAAACCCTGGAGACAAAATATAATCTGCTTCCCAGGGACCTGCTGCGCCTGTGGTATATTCGCCGCCGAATGCTTTCCAATAAGGCACGCACGGATTCCATATTTATTTATGACTGGGCCAAAGCCCGTGACCAGAATGTATCCATAAGAAGATTTAATGACCTGTCTAAATATCCCGACTTACTGCGTTATAAAGGTTATATTGCCAGCAATGGTGAAGTGAAGATTGAAGAGATAAGAACAAATTAGCCAACTGTTTCTTGAAAGGCATACAAGGGGGGATGTCCAGATTCCCCCCTTTTTACTTTCCGCCGCTATCCGTTGACCTCAAAAGAATACCGGAAGGCTGATTTACGCAGGCTCAGAACAACATCTTGAGCAATAGTGTGATAACGTAACCCAGTATGCCGCAGATGGGAAAAGTGAGTATCCAGGCGGCTATGATATTGCCGGCGAGTCCCCAGCGGACGGCGGAAAAGCGCTGCGTGGACCCCACCCCCATCACCGAGGCGCTGACACAATGGGTGGTGCTGACCGGAATACCAAAATGAGACGCAGTTTCAATCACCGACGCCGCAGCCAGATGAGTGGTGAATCCCTGAACCGGACGCAGGTTTGTCATTTTCATACCGATTGTCTTGATGACCCGCCGACCGCCCAAAGCAATGCCGAAGCTTATCGCCGCTGCGGAGACAACAATCACCCACCACATATCCGGGTTCAATATCGATAGTCTATCCCAGATGCCGACATCGTTATGGTAAATCACCAGGGCCATGGTAATCACGCCGATGGGCATCTGGCCGTCGTTCTTGCCGTGGCTGTAGGCCATGAAGAAAGTGCTCGCATACTGCATTCGGCTGAAAACGCGGCGCATGCGGTCAGGTCGGCTTTTCTGAAATATCCAGTACAGGCCGAGCATAACGACAAAGCCGCCAGTAAAACCAAGCGCCGGGGCGATAATAACTGCGGACAGGACACGCTGCATGACGCTCCATACCACGGCCGCGCTGCCACCTACAGCCATCCCGGCCGCCGCCAGGCCGGCGATGAACCCGTGATGAATGCTGATGGGCAGGCCCATCCACGTCGCCGCCAACCCCCAGATTATGATGGAAATCAGAGCGGCAATAACCGTTTGATAGGAAATCACGTCCTGGATAATGATGCCCTTGCCAATGGTATGCGCCACCGCGGTGCCGGTGGCGGCACCGGAAAAATTGGCAATTACAGCGACGAAAAGCGCCCGCTGTGGCGAAAGAGCTCTGGTGCCAATAGCCGGGGCAATAGCATTGGCGGCATCGTTGAAACCGTTGACAATCCCGAAACCAATCGCCAGAACAATGACGAGGACGAGGAGTGGAAAGGACGCATCAGGCATGCTTGAGCGCTACCCCTTCAAGGACATTGGCCACATCCTCACACCTGTCGGTCGCGCTCTCCATGTGCTCTAATATTTCGCGCCATTTGATTACATCGGCAGTATCGTTGCAATTCTCAAATAACTCCGCCATGGCGCTGCGGAAGACTTTATCCCCCGCGTTTTCAAGTCGGTTAATCTCTATGCAGTGCTCCAATACTTGTTTCAACTTGGGATGATTGCGCAACTGTTTCAAGGCCACCGCCACTTCTTTTGAAGCGGTTACTATGATACCGGCCAGTTCTCTGGCTCCTTCTTTGGGAGCGTCTATTTTGTAAATAAGCATCGCCACTGCTGCAGCATGTATCAGGTCCACAATATCGTCGAGAGAATGGGCCAGAAGCGCCATATCCTCCTGGTCAAACGGCGTGACAAAAGTACGATGCAAAAGCGCAATAATCTTGTGCGTGATATTGTCACCTACATGCTCAAATTCGTCTATCTGCTCAACCTTTTGCTCAATATTTTCCCAGCTATCGACCATGTCCTTCATCAACTCAGCGGTCCTGACCATGTTTTCCGCACTTTCCTCATAAAGCTCAAAAAATATTTTACCCCTGGGCATAATTGAAAATTTAAACAATAGACATACTCCTGCACCTAATATTGAGTGAAATAAGACCGCCCGTACCGGCTTTTGACTGAGGAACGTGAAAAGACATAAAACAGAGAGCGAGAAATATTTTTCTCATAGCCTCTTAAACGTATGTTAGTCAAACCGTACCTCTAATGTCAAGCGGTAAGTTATCTCCAGTACATACGAGATTCATATCGGGCAGTATTTTAAAAGTTTAACAAACGCAAAAATATTAGAATGTATACAACATATTCGACTGGCAAAAGTAATTATGAAAATTTATTGACAAATTTCGCCATTATTGTATACAATAATCCCGTAATGGCAACGCGTGACCAAACGGAAAAGAGAGATGTCCCCGTTCGAAAAAGGGTCTACGAGAACCTGAAAACGGCGATTCTCTCCGGCCGCCTCAGCCCAAAAGAAAGGCTGACCGAGGAGCATCTCGCGGAAACGCTGGGCGTGAGCCGCACACCAATTAGAGAAGCGCTCTATAAGCTCGAAGCTGAAGGCCTGATTCGTCCTCTGGAGACAAGGGGGTTCATCGTCTCCGGAGATTCAAAGGAGGAAGTTGGAGAGCTCTTTGATCTCCGTGCCATCATGGAAGGATATGCGCTCAGAATCATCTCGGAAAGAATCAGCGAAGAGAGTTTTAACCAGCTAGATAACTTCATCGCCAGGGCACAGTCAGCGCTGGATGCGGACCGGATGGGTGATGTCTTCAGATGGAACACGCGTTTCCACGACCATCTGCACGAGCTCGTCTCGGATATGGCACGTCTCTACCGGATGACTGTTGATATGAGAAAACAGGTGCTGCGCTACCGCAAAGAAACCCTGCAATCTGTTGAGGGCGCGCAGAGAACGCTTGATGGCCACCGCAAGATATTGCTGGCCCTGCGCTTAAAGGACCCGGAACTGTGCGAGAAGACGATGCGTGAGCATATCAAGCTGGCCAAGGAGGATGCCCTGCTGACCCTCCTGAGAGAAGTATAGAGAATAATAACCGAGGAGGCCCGGTATTGGAAAAACATATTGAAGTACACATGGAAAAATGCACCGGCTGCAAGCTGTGCGAGCTGGTTTGTTCGGCGGTAAAAACGAGCGCGTTCAACCCCAGGGATTCCAGAATCAAGGTATGCCTGGTCGATATTCCCGAGATACCCGTGCCCATAATCCTCGATAACTGTGATTACTGCTTCGGCAATCCCGCCTGTGTCCAGTTCTGCCTGCCCAAAGCAATCGAGTGGATAGAAACGGAAACCAAGCCGGAACGACCGAAGGTTTCAGAGGCCAGGAAAATCGCCGAAGAATGGCTGAAATCGGTCAGCAAGTAGGTAGATGGCAATGGCCAGGGTGAAGGTAAAAAGCTTCTCCGTGATTCGGGATGTGCTCGGCGCGGAAGTGGTGGAAATAGACGTGAACGAGCCGGCAACAGTCGGCGGGCTTTTCGATGAACTGGTGCGCCAGTACGGCCAGTCCTTTAAAGATAAGATATGGGACCCGAACACCGGTCAAATTGCCCCGTTCCTCATCAAGCTGAATGAATCCATGATACGCTCCACAAATGATATGACACATAAAATAAAAAACGGCGACAAAATCGCCATCATTTTCCCAATAGGAGGAGGTTAACCATGGCGAAAAACTTTCCCTACGGCGGCTATATAGGACAGCTATTACGAGTCAACCTCAATAATAAAGGTATTTCCAAAGAAGAGCTCAGAGAGGACTTGGCCAGAGAATTCGTTGGCGGCGTCGGCTTATCAGCCAGAATTCTCTACGAGGAACTCCCACCCGGAATCGACCCGCTGGGCCCGGAGAACAAGCTGGTCATGATGACCGGTCCGGTCAACGGCACCATGATTCCGGCGGCATCGCGCTCTTCGTTCTGCGCCAAGTCACCGTATACCAAATCGTTCTTCCACAGTATCTTCGGCGGCTTTCTGGGGCCTGAGCTCAAGTTCGCCGGCTACGATGGCCTGATTGTTGAGGGGCAGGCGGACAGGCCGGTATATATCTGGATAGATGACGACCGGGTGGAAATCAGAGACGCCAGCCACCTCTGGGGCAAAGACCCGTTCACGGCCGAGGACACCCTGCGGAAAGAGATTGGCGATGAGGAGATTCACATCGCCACCATCGGACTGGCCGGCGAAGAGAAAGCGCCCTATGCCATGATTCTCTGCGATATCCGGGCTTCCGGTCGCGGCGGTATGGGAGCGGTGATGGGCTCGAAAAACCTGAAAGCCATTGCCATCAGAGGCACCGGGGGCGTCACGGTGCCCAACATGCTGCAGGTCTATAACACCGCCGTCAGAATCAATAAGCTCTTTGTCACCAACCCGGCGGTTCAGGGCCTTTCCGGTTACGGCACGCCGCGAAACGTGGCCGCCATGAACGAAGGCGGCATCCTGCCCACCCGGAACTGGCAGACCGAGACCTTTAAGGGGATGAAGAACATCACCGGCGAGGCGATGAGGGAACAGGTGGTCAAGGGCCACCGCGCCTGTTTCGCCTGTTCCATCAACTGCACCAAATACAGCGTGGTGCCCGGGGGCCCGTATAAATCAATCATCAACGGCGCCGACTACGAGACGATTTACGCTTTCGGCTGCATCTGCGAGGTGGACAACATAGAGGTGCTCTGCAAGGCAGACGAGCTATGCGACTACTACGGAATCGACCTCATCTCAGCAGGGGTGAGCATTGGCTGGGCCTGGAGTGCTATGAAAAGGGCATCTTCACCAAGAAAGACACTGATGGAATAGATTTACGGTTCGGCAATGCCGATGGCATGCTACAGATGATTGAAAAAATCGGCAAAAGGGAGGGGCTGGGAGAATTACTGGCCAAGGGCACGAGGGACGCCTCGAAAATTGTCGGCAAGGGCTCGGAACGTTTTGCCATCCAGAACAAGGGACTGGAGTGGCCGGGACACACCTGCCGCCCCTTTCCCGCCTGCGCCGTCGGCTACGCCACCGGCCCGAGAGGCGGCAGCCACCACGACATCCGGCCCACCGCCGAGAAGAGCGGGCTGGTCGACCGCAAAATACTTGAGGGGAAAGGAGCCCTGGCCGCGGAAGTCAACCACTGGCTGATTCTAGGTGATTCCATGCTGGTATGCCACCTAGCTGAGCCCATCTGGGGGCCGCTCAAAATCAGCGATAGTATGATAAATGCCCTGAATGCGGTCACCGGTTGGGAGCTTGACTACGAGGGAGCCAGAAAAATCGCGGAGCGGGAGTGGAACATGATCCGCTGCTTTTCAGCGAGGGAGGGGTTCACCCGTGAGGATGACCAGCTTCCCATCCGGTTCATGGAAGAACCGGTACCGGAAGGGCCGATGCAGGGGAGCCATATTCCCAGGGAAACCCTGGAACGATTGAAGGACGATTACTTCACCTATCGAGGCTGGGACCTGAAAACCGGCAACCCGACCAGGCAGAAACTCACCGAACTGGGGCTGGACTTTGCTGTGAAGGATGTTTGCCGCGGAAGCTAGGCCTCTTACAATGAACCAGTAGTTTTATATTAATAGCCCGGCACGAATCCGTGCCGAGCTTGCACTATTCTACTGCGAATTATGAACCTAACTATCTTCGATGCCCAGGTCTTTTATGTAATCAACCGCGCTCTGAATGGTGACTATCTTTTCCGCATCCTCGTCCGGTATCTCGACTTTCTTCGACGGCGTGCTGAATTCCTCTTCCAGTGACATCACCAGCTCCACTAAATCCAGAGAATCGGCACCAAGGTCCTCCACAAAACTTGCCGCCGGTTTAACATCTGCTTCTTCAACACCAAGTTGTTCCACAACTATGGGTTTTATTCGCTCAAAAATCGTCGCCACGTTTTATCCCCCTTTCCGAGAACCCGTCATCTTTTAGCCAACGTACTGATTGAACCCAGTACGCCATTAACAAACTTCGATGAAGTTTCGCCGCCGAACTTCTTGGCCAGTTCCACGGCCTCATTAATGGCAACCTTAACGGTTACTTTATTATCAAATAAAATTTCAGAGATTGCAAGTCGCAGAATATTACGGTTGATGACCGAGATTTGCTCTATGGGCCAGCTTGGGGCAAACCGCTTTATGTTCCGGTCTATATCCTCCCGGTGCTGCACTGCCTGGTTCACCAGCTCGCAAACGAAGGCATTATTATCTGCGGCTAAATTCCCATCAGCCAGAAGCCGGCGCAATACCTCTTCCGCCTCGTGCTTGGTGGTATCGATTTCATAAAGTGCCTGAAGGGCGATGGCCCTTGCCTTCCGTCTCTGTCCGGTCATCTGCTGCTCCCAGATTCAACCAAAATATTATAGCACGTGCCTTCAGGTATTCTCCACCTTGACACCTCGAGGCAATAACTGCTACACTTTCCCTACTCCCTCCATTCTATTTTTTGGTTTTAACCAGCGTGACAGGTTACTCCGGTGAAAAAAGTTGGCATTTTCTATCATCCATTAGTTGAAGCCACCCAGACCAAGGCAAAGCAGCTGCAGTACTTCCTCGCCTCTAGCGGCATTGCTGCCTGGCTCTGCTCCGCCTGGGAAGGTGAGACCGCCCGGAAATATCTTGACGATACCGACCTGGTCCTGAGCGTTGGCGGCGACGGCACTATCCTGCGCTCGGCACAGGCAGTGGTCCCGCGCATGATTCCGATAGTGGGCATAAACCTCGGCAAACTGGGGTTCATGACCGAGCTCAGCGCCGATGAGGCTGCGGACAAATTACCTCTCCTGCTCTCTGGAGAAGGGTGGATTGACGAAAGAGCCATGCTTCAGGCCGAGCTGTCCGCAAAAGGCCAGGAGAAAAATACCTATCATGCCCTGAATGACGTGGTGGTGGCGAGAGGTGCCGTCGCCCGTCTGGTACGCGTGGCCGCCAGTATCAATGGCACGCACCTCGCCGACTATAAAGCTGATGGAGTGGTCCTGGCTACGGCCACGGGCAGCACCGGCTATGCCCTGGCCGCCGGCGGACCCGTTTTATACCCGCAGGCAAAGGATTTTGTACTGGTACCCGTCATGCCCCACCTCAGCCCGGCGAATGCGTTTGTGCTGTCGGCGGAAACGGTGGTCCAGCTGCGGGTCACCGCAGCGCATCAGGCAACGTTCAGCATTGACGGCCATACTAACCTGCCTCTCCCGGATGGCGCTGTGGTTACGGTAAGGCCAGGCCCGCACCGGACACGGTTCCTGCGCATCCATCCTCAGGACACCTTCTATCGCTCCCTGGAGCAAAAACTGAAAGGAAAGCGGTAAATTGAGCACGATAGGAAAGGCTAATATCCAGGACGTACCCCAAATCCACCAGTTAATCAACCACTTCGCTGACAAAGACGAGATGCTGCCGCGTTCGCTGAGCGAAATCTACGAAAACGTCCGTGACTATTTCGTCTACCGTAAGGGCGACCGTATGCTTGCCTGTGCGGCACTGCATATAATCTGGTCCGACCTGGCGGAAATCAAGTCGGTGGCCGTGGCCGAGAAATCCCAGAAGCAGGGCGTAGGTACCACGCTGGTTGAAGCCTGCCTGAAAGAAACAGAAGCTCTGGGCATTCCCACCGTATTCTGCCTGACCTACCAGCCGGCATTCTTCAAGAGATTCGGCCTGAGTGAAATAGACAAGATGGAGCTGCCGCGCAAGGTCTGGACCGAATGCTTCCGGTGCCCCAAATTCCCCGATTGCGGTGAGGTAGCCCTCATCCGCCATTTTTAGCGAGAGGTGGCAGTTTATGGAAGAGACGCTTTCCAGCCAGATGATTTACGATGGACGAGTAGTAAAGCTCCGGGTGGACTCCGTCCGGACGGGTAACGGACGCCAGACGACCCGGGAAATCGTGGAGCACAGCGACTGCATCGCCGTTGTGGTTATTGATAAGCAAGATAATGTGCTGCTGGTGAAGCAGTTCCGCAAGCCGGTGGAGAAGGAACTGCTGGAGATACCGGCCGGCGGCATTGACCCCGGTGAAGGACCTGAAGAAGCGGTCAGCCGCGAGCTGCGGGAGGAAATCGGCTACATGCCCCGGAAGGTGCAGAAGCTGGGTGGTTTCTATTCGGCCCCGGGCTACAGCAGCGAGTACCTGCACCTTTACCTGGCCACCGACCTTGTCCCCAG
>Ga0163203_1000588_pt1 | contig 9993 bp, 10 predicted proteins | sample PL_2010_330m_FD_113534 | JGI IMG/M metagenome (GOLD analysis project Ga0163203, IMG submission 113534) | Freshwater microbial communities from Powell Lake, British Columbia, Canada to study Microbial Dark Matter (Phase II) - PL_2010_330m | ecosystem: Environmental > Aquatic > Freshwater > Lake ... | reverse complement strand
TTTTTCATATCAAATCTCCTAAGAGATGGAGCGACGGGATTGCCGCCACTCCACTCAATATATTCTAGTAGTCGCCGAGGTTCTTCCACGTAAATGTGATAGTACCAGTGAAATGATTGGTGTTTGCACCGTTATCATTAGCGGCCGGAACAGCCCAGTTAAGGTACGCGCGTGAAGGCGTAGTCGTTCCATCAAACTGCGCAGAAGTGGCAAGAGCAGACGCAATAGCGTTCGTTCTAACTGTTCCGCTTGTTGTGTCGACGCTAACATTTGGTATCAAATTTGCACCTGTTGCAGAAATGGTACCATCGCCATCGTCATTAATTGCAGTCCCGACAGCAACATTATATAAGTCGTTAGCAGTCGTATTGAAGTTAGTCGTAGACAATATCGCAGTGATGTCGCAAGTAACACCTTCGACAAGTATGCGCCCCTCAGGGAACGTGTAAAGCCACTGTGAAGCCTCAAACCCACCGTCTGCAATAGCTGACGCAACACCGTTAAGCGTAACAACTGTCCGGTGCGATATTCCGTTGCCGCTTTCAACAACAGATGTAACGTTAGTCGCATTAAGCGCACCTATATCCGCTGTAGTCGTAGGAGCCGATGTATATACGGCAGAACCCGTTACTGTACTAGCAATGGCATCAACAGTCAGCGTAATATCGCCAGTACCGAGACTTGCTTGGTCAAGCGAATAGGTTCCTGTTCCTGCGGACTTCAAGTCAATGTTCTCAGATGCAAACACTGCGCCAAGACCCAACGTTACCGTTATCAGGCAGGAAATCAGCATTGTACCAATTCTGGTACTGCCAATTTTTCCGTCATCATTGAAGTCTTCACTGTGCACGATTTCCATAGCTTTGTTCAACTTTCCGACCAGACGTTCAAGAGCACTTACTCTTCCATCTAAATCATTCTTTTCTTTCTTCACTTCTTTTACCTTCTCGTCTTTCATGACGGTTCTCCTTTTGTGTTAGGGTGAGCGAGGTGAGGTTATTCCCACCCCGCTCGTAAACAACCTACTTTCGTAAGCCGTTAGTATTCAACTAGTTCCTAGTTGCCTTCGTCTCCATACCAGCCACGTCCGTGGATAGCACCAACGCCGCATGACATACGTAATCTCCTGCCAAGCACCAAATCAGGATTCATTGAATCTGAGATAGCCTTATACTCAGGACGTGTCTGCCATACAAACACGAAACCCTTGTCGTTGTCGTCTTCTTTGGCATTCACAAACCAAGAGGCAGTGTCAGTCTTGTAGTGATTCAGGATGGGCTCAAATGCACCAAACAGCTCAGGCAACTTAGCGTTGAGTGAGTTCTGCGGGTACAGAGTTGAACCGTGAACCTTCATTACGGCTTCGTGGATAGCAGGTGAGTACATGACCGATGCAGGTATTTTGAAGTCTGTCATACCTTTAGGGTCTTTCCTGTTCTGCATATTCAACCAAGCGGCGAGATAACTGGTCGTGGTGAATGTTCCACCAGCCGCGGCTACGTTCGACCACTGACCGAATTTAGGGTCTTCATAGTAATGATCTGTAGCAAAGACATAGCTTCCGTCGCCAGTAGTCTCTGAGTCAAACCCACCATTGAAGATAGTTGCCATAAGCAGTTCTTCAAGACGTGCGGCGGATTTAGGCAGACCAGTCATAGTCTGTGCAATCTTGCGCGTCTTCTGCTCTTCGACAGCTTCTCTCGTTATAATCATACCACTGCGTCGTCTGACGTTAGTGATTGTTTTGTTGTAGCCTTCGAGACCTGTCATCAGAGGAATTCTATCAGAATCTCTGTTTTCAGGAGGCGTATCAGTCGTATCAAAGACTTCGCCCTCTTTATAGGTTACAAGGTTAGTGTCTTCCATGCGGAAGAACCTCGCCATTTCTCTAGGCACTTTATTAGTTCTTGCAACTATATTGTCGAAAGTGCGACTATATAGTGACGGCATAGTGTCTATGCTGTTCTGCCCTAGCTGATTTTTTGCTGTAGCGGCCATAGTTTACTCCTTTCTGATTATGTTGCTGATGCGAGGATGAATTGACAAATAAGCCAACCGGGTTCGCTATCCGCTGTGTGCGACTGATATGCGGCTTGCTCTTCATTCAGGTCTGTGTATCTGTTTAAAACCTTGAATTGTCCAGCAGTAGTCGCGTTTAGGTCTACGTATGATACATTAGAAGCGGTGTAAGCCTCATATACCGTACCGATAGTTGCATCATTCTCAGATGCGCCTGTAGCGGAACCGTTATTAGTTATGCACATCTGTAATTTAGTTCCCACCTCGAGAACATAAACCCATACAGTTGATGTTGATGTCGATGTTGCCTGTGTCTCGGCAAAAATACCGAACACAAGTGCAGACCCAGTAGTGGTAGAAACAGGTGAAACTGTCCCACTATTGAGGTAACAAAACTCTCCAGCCTTCCAAGTCTTAGAGTCTTCGGCAAGATATTCAACTCTTGCTAGACCAGCAGGGCTAGGAGTGTTCAGTACAATAGGATTAATAGCAGTTAATGCCATGATTAATCTCCTTGTTCAAACGTTAAGGAATTATCCGTACCCACGCTTCCACCACCAGCAACCGTCTCTCTCTCGTATTTCGCGCCTTCGTCCTTTATCCGCTGGATGTGCATTTCCCGAGCTGAACCTATCTTTGTTTTTGCAAACTCAATAGGAGCTTCCCACAATATGTCACCACCGCCATCAGATACTTGGAGTCCGTCGTCTAATACCGGTAAATACCCTTTGTCTGACATCCGCCTGCTCTCTCGGGCGGTATTATCCGTCCATCCGCAAGTCTTTGTAGACCCATCTTTGTATTTACCGCGAGTTCCGGGCTTGCGCCAATTCTCTTTCTTCTCATGTATAAACGCTTCTGGTACAAAATGACGTGCTAATTCTGCTCGCTCGTCTCTTTCCATAATCATAGGCGCATCTCCAGGAGCTTTCTTGAGTTGGTCAAGTCGTTGCTTCTGTTTCCCCTTTGCGTGTTCTAGGAGTTCTTCCATTTCTATTCGTTGTTCTTGCTTCTTCGTAGATGAGGCTGACTTAGCCTTCTCTACAGTTTCAGCACCAGTAGTTTTTTTGTCGTTTTTATCAGTCATTATGCACTCACCATATCCTTTGAAGCATTTTTAATTACGTCTTGTATTGCCTTTTCGTCTAATCCGCAGTCCCGCATAACTTTCATGTCATGCGCTGAGACTTCGATTTTAGGCACTGCTTCTCTTGTGGTTGTGGTTCTTGACGCTTCAACGACTCCGGGAGCTTTAGGAGTTCCGGGTGCAGAAACCTTGTCGCCAAACATCTTCTCTGCTTGAGATAATGCTTCGCCGAATGACGCACCAGCTTCAACCGCCCAATCAACAAACTCTTTGTTTGCCTGATAGACCGGACTCTGCTTTGATATGCGACTTTCGAGGTTTGCGTTGATGCTCTGGCTTTTCTCTTCCATAACATCCTGCATCTCTCTGATGGCATCTTGAAAGTAGTCTACGAGATTCGCAGGGTCTTCTTCCACTTTTGCCTTCATCTCCTTGAATATTTCGCTTGTGTCTACTGTAGGTGCTTCAGGCTGAACCTGACGCTCCTCTAGGCGACCTTCCAATTTAGCCAGACGTTCGGCAGTTTCATTGCTCTTCCGGTCTGTCATACTACGGTATTCATCGTAGCTTTTCTTGGACTTAGCGACTTCTTCGTCCCTTTTCAGTAGCTCTTCACGAAGAGTATCCACATCATCCATCTCTGAATAATCCGGGGCTTCATTGACTTGCTCTTCACCTTCAAGGGCGCTTACTGCGTTATCCTCTATGATGGTATCTTGTTCGGACATATTGTCCTCCTGTTAAGTTGTCGGGGCGTTTTGCTTGTCCGACTGTTTGTTAAATTGTATTATTGAAGGTATTGGCGGGTCGGGCATGTCGTCGTCTGCGAAGTTGAGTTCGTTTTTCTCGACCCCCTCAGCCTCGCTCGCGTCCTTCTTTAAGTTACTAGCGAATGATATATCACCCGATAGTGCGTACCAAAGTGCTCGGTGTGCCGTCTGTTCTTCCGGAGGCGTTGTCGGAGTGAGCGCAACAACGGCAGAAGACCGAGCATCAATTGTTTTGAGTTCCATAAAGACTTTCCAGCCATCACTGCCGATTGTCTCTAATAGCGCCGATAACTGACCCCCGCTCAAGGGAATCGGTAAACTCGGCAAGTCATACCATAATTCTTGTTTAATATCCATTATACGCCCGCCTCCGCTAGTTGTCCGGCTTGACCGCTCAAGGCATCGCCAGCTTGTTCGCCACTCATTGTAGGTTCTTCAGTAGGAGCCTGCGCTTGCTGTTGTGCCTGCGCCTGATTAGCTTCCTGAGTCATAAACTCCTCGTGTATCTGTATGTAGAGGTCAAACGCTCCAATGATTAGCGGATTAACATCTTCGCCGTTGGCTTTGGCTAGCGTTATATATTTCTGCTTCTGGCTCTTAAAGATAGGAAGCTGGATGTCATGTCTCTCGTCAACCTTTGGAAGGCGCTCTTCGCTGGACATCGCTGTCTCTGGGTCGTTCAGGATTACGTCAATATCAGCCCATGCAGCATTCTCAGCCTCAACCATGCGTTTTGCCGCAGGGAATATCTCGAATATGTTAGGTATCTTCAAGAACCTAGCAACAGTACGCCAGAATGCCAATGCTCCTGCCTCCTGCATGAACGGCATTGCCTTGTCATAGCCACCAACCTGAATAAACTGTATCAACGCCTGTTTAGCCGTGAGGTCAGCCTTGAACTGGTCAATGCTTGTGATCTTGGTCTTGTACTCACCGTAGAGCTGACCGGGGTTTGCTTTAGAGATTGTAGCTGAATCGTTCTCAAGAATGATCGGGTTGTACGGGTCGCAGTACTGCCGAGATAGGTCGGCTACGTCACGAAGGATGTAGCTGAAATACTGGTCGGCAACAAACTTGGCGTGTTCTATGGCTGGCTGTAACGCCTGTTCTCTGACGGAAAGAACCTCTGTGCCTGTAGTCCTAGAGCCAGCAAATGCGCCCTTAATTACGTCTGTGGTGCCAAGAACCTCGTCAGCCTGATTCTTCAGGAACTCCTGCAAGGGTAGCGTCGAAGATGTGGTGTCTTTAATTTGTAACTGTGTCAATGCTGTCGTTGAGCTATTCGGTTTTACCCAAAATACCTGATTGCCATTCTTAAATATCAAATCCCTAGAAAGAACATTCCCGCGCTCGGCAATGAACGGCGTCTTAATCATAAGCGTCTTGTTGTCGATGTGCTGGTTTAAGTTGGTAATCTGCTCTTCAATATTGCAAGCTACTAGGTCGTATGCCGCGATATTGATATTACCCTCTTTGTCATCCTGCATAGAGTTGATAAGCTTGAAAGGGAATCTCTTGTGGTGATACGGAAGCTGACGGAGCAAAAGACACACAGATGCAGAACTTGACTTGTCGCCACCCTCTTTGTTGCTGGCGCCTGCAAGCTTGCCAACAAATACTGACTCTGTGATGCCAGAGATAGCGTTTACATCCCACATCTTCTTATCGTAATCAATGGGAGCAAGCATATAGACGTGGTATCTACGGAACAAGCCATTGGCCACCTGCTCTCGGTCTTTGTCGGCATTCTCGTCTTGGTCTTTATTGATTGTGTCGCTCTCTTCGTCGGATCCGTCATACAAGTGAGCCTTGGTGATTTTGGACACGTTCGTATACAGACCGTCCTTCTCTCCGTCGAGCAAGTCCTGATAGGGCACATCATCCCACATAATTATGCAGGTCTGCTTCTGAATGGCGTCATTGAACGAATCACCCTTTATACCAAGGTCGAACAGGCAGTTCTTTAAGCCGTAGCGCACGAATATAGGCTGATTCTGTACAACACGAGTCTTCTCGATAAATGCAAATGATTTAGGGCGCCCGTCTTCGTCGTAAACCTTAGTGATAGGATCGCCATTGACATCGAACATCTTAGCTGGTACCGGCTCACCGATGACAGCTTCTTGTGGCTCTTTCTTCGCGTTGTAGTAGCCAGGAACGCGCTCAATAGCTGATTTGGTACGATACATCCACTGAGTACTTATAAGCTCCTGACCGTTCTTCAGCATCCACAGCAATGAACTCTTTAGTTTCGGTTGCCAGTTGTCTATTCCGTAAAGATTAGTCCAATACGCGGTCTGCTCTTCTGCTATCCGTTTTCCCTCTTCGGTGCTGTAGTCTTTACTCCCCTTGACCGGCTCATACTTGGCTGGGTTTTCCTCTCCGTCTCCAAACAGGATGCTTGTCATGCCGGAGTGCATAAGCTTGATAGAGTTGTAGAATTGCTCTGATGCTACATGGGAAAGCGTGTTCTGCTTCTGGCTAGATGTGGTTCCGTACTGTTGCGCAACTGTGCTAGACATACGCCACTTTGCGTCTGAGTTGCGGAGGAAGTCCTCTAAATCACTACGTTCAGCCGTTCCCTGAAATCTGCCGTGAAACCCTGAAACCGCCGCCGTATACTTAGCGACTAACTCTTCTGAGCCAGCCAAGTTCTCAGGCTCTTCTACATAGGTTCTTGGTATCTGCTCGTATTCAGCTACGGCATCCTCGACATTCTTGGCAGATGGGACGTAAAACTTGGACTCGGTTTGCTCAATCATTTATGTTTCCTCTCTGACTATCAATATCGGGACGTGACTCTCGCATATATGCAAATAGGGCTTGTTGAAGATATATCTCCACAATCGCCCCCATTTGTCCTGTTCCGGCATAAGTAGTATGTCACCTGTCTTCACCGGCGTCTGCCAGTTCTTAGCAACCTTGTACTTCTTCTGCTCCTTCTTCGTCCACGCCCGACCCTTGCCCACTGCTAACACTTCAGCGAAATTACAATAACCCCCTTTGAGTTCTTCTATGTACCTGTCGTACATGGGGTCTGCATTTACAGCTTCAGCATAATCTTCTAATTTACCTTTTCCAATTAAATACTTGTCCGAGTCGACTTGGCAAATACGGGTCAGTATCATGTTCTTGCTTATTGTAACCCGCTTCTCTACACCATCTCGCTCATAAACGATGACATCATCTGCCTCGTTCCAAAAATACTCTTCAACTACACTCTTCATGGACGCCTCCATTTCTCATCTTTAAGAAAAGGATAACATGCAAATATGCGAAAGTCAACTCTTATTTTAAAGAAAGTGAGAAAAACTTTGCAGAACGCAGAGTTTACTAAGGAATTAGCATAAAGTTATGATAACAAAGTTTGCAGATTTGCGAAAGTTAGTAGCCAGTGACCGGGTTTGCACCAGATTTTGGTACAGGAACGTCGGAATCCCAGTCGCGAACTTCTCGTTTCTGAGTGTGTTCGTCACGCCAATTACTGCCCCAGTATGTAGGCTCTGTGGCTATTAGGTACTTTAATGCACCTCCGACAAGATGGTCGAATTTATCCATGGGTCTTCCGGTATTCGGGTTAATCGCCCAACTGCATAGTTCCTCGTCCATCTTGTCAAGACCTGAAACGAAATAAAGCCTTGGGGCATTCTTGTATTCGCCATCCCTGCCTTTAAGCCAGACTCTATATGTGTCGTCGTCCACAGCCCCACGCTTCCATAGCTGGTGCATAAGGTGTGGGCGTTGTGGATCTAAATCAAAATATGCCTGCATTAGAGGGACTAGCTTCTCGTTTTTGTGCCCAGCGGCGGCAGAACACTCAAAACCCCAATCGTTGTATAGTTGACCTATGTTTCTGTCTGATTCCTGACCCGGACTGGCAAATGACCGTGAGTCCATAACGCTCTCGGCATATACCTCCCCTATCTGCACTTCCTCATAGACATCGAAAGACTCGCCAATATCTTGGTCGATATAAGGCATATCTACCTTTTGGCGCTCGTTGCCCGACATCTGCACCATTTGCTTGGCGTGATACGGAATAGTCTTCCCTGGTTCGTAATATTCCCGGTACATAAGAACGTCGCCCCATGGAAAAACCATACACCATGCGCAGGTGGCAGGACGACTTAGCCCGTGGTCACATCCTCGGTACTTTGTGGCGTCCTTGAATATGGACTGCTTAAAGTCTACAATCTGGGCGGGAACTACGTGGTGATGTGGCTCGTAGTTCTCTATCACCAACCCACTACCGCTCTGCCACCGCCCCCAGTACCTAGCTTCCGCCTCTCTGAGCATATCTGTATTCTTGGCTTTGTTTGGCTCGACAACCCATTGTTGGTACAGGATTTCTTTTTCTTCCCGTGATATAATCACATCTGGAGTGGTTGGTATGTCTAGAGTGTATCGCCCCACCCCTCGTCCGAAGTTGTACTTGCCGTCCCATAGTTCTCTTTTAAGCCACCCTCCTGCGCCTGTGTCGGGTCTGTCCTTTAGGGCGTGACCTGTAAGCGTGAAACAGCACTGAACCTTTCCAGGGATGGTTGTAGTCCCACGGAGATAGCCAACGAACTTAGACCGCTCCCTCTGTTCGTCCATGTGCCCAGTTTTCCATGCGACAGCCTCCCAAACACCTTGCGCTTGCTTGTCGCACCGGAATAGTATTTCGTTCCCATCGGTGAGCCTAATCTTAGATAGTTTGCCCTGCTTCAAGTCGATAGGTCTAGGTTTGCCGTTCTCGTCTGGATACTTGCCCCAATCCACGAGACGATTCCCCACCAGCTCTCTCGGTAACCATTTCATGTACTCATCCCACAGCTCGTTAACTGCCGTCCAGTCATACGAGGAAATAACAGTCTTGCTCTTACCCTCGTAGTCAGGGCAAGTTACGCCGTGATGTTGGAAGATATGCCAGTTGGGGTCGCACTTAATAGTTCTCAGCAGAGTGAATATGTTCCCGTGGCATGACTTCCCAGCTCGATTACAAGCAACAAGCATACATATCTCATTCTCGTAATCGTTAAGGAAATCCAGCCCGCCCCCGACCTTCTTGCCGTGAGGAAGGAAGTACGACATTCTGTTTCTGTCATATTGCTCAAGCATCTGTTGGACATCAACGGCATCAGACGGAGACAGCTCTTCAGGGACTCCATAACCTTCGTCGGGAATCATTATCCATTTGTCCATGCACTCATAGAACACATTCCATTGTGAAAACATAGGCATAATATGCCTTATTCCATGTATATCATATTTTTCTGCGCTATTCATTCTTCCCCTCGATATATTTCTTGACTCTCTCGTCGTATATTTCCTGCGTTTTATTTACCCTTAGTCTGTTTTTTGCTTCCTTGCAGTTACAGCACAGTTCTTTCGATGGTTCTGTGTCTTTTTTCCACTTTAGTACACCAATTGGCACACCACAACAGTCGCACTTTTCATCCGAGATTATAGGCCAGTTTTTGGCGCATGACCCGCAGATAAAAGATTAGCGTGGAAACTGTCTAAATACTGGTCGTCTCCAACAGTTCTTATCAGTATACCATTACATGGCATATGTCCCGCGGCATGAAATGCTCCGCATACCACGCAATATCCAGTTGGCCCGCTCATTCCCCGCCCCCTGTCAACGCCTTCATCTTTTTTTCCAACGCGCTATACGCCTCTTTAGTAATCCCCTTGTAGTTCCCGTCCTCTTCCTTGTTCTTGCGTATCTCAGTCATCATCTTGAGCATCTGAGTAGCCTTCAAAGCGTCTGCCATAGACTCAATCTCTATCTCTGGTATGGCGTCGGCTACCTTTGCGATTATCTGCTGTTCCAAGCCCTGACACTGCTGGTTTAGGAATATCTGGCGGTAGAACGACAGCATACGGTGAAATTCTTTTGGGTGCTTCCTCTTAGCCCTGTAGACGGTATCGATACTGAAATCTTCCAAATCGGGGTATCGCTTGGATATTATCGGCACGACATCTTTCGGTCTTATCCCAGACGCCAATAATAGCAGTATATCTACGGTTGTGCATTGTAAATAATCGAGGTCTTCGTATGGTATCCGTATCTGGAATGCCGATGCGTCAACCTCGTCCTCGGCTACGTTGATGAGCGAACATGCACGTTTG
>Ga0163203_1000587_pt1 | contig 9993 bp, 8 predicted proteins | sample PL_2010_330m_FD_113534 | JGI IMG/M metagenome (GOLD analysis project Ga0163203, IMG submission 113534) | Freshwater microbial communities from Powell Lake, British Columbia, Canada to study Microbial Dark Matter (Phase II) - PL_2010_330m | ecosystem: Environmental > Aquatic > Freshwater > Lake ... | reverse complement strand
GTCTTCACGTCGGTCTCCATCGCTGCCATCTCGACCGTCGCCGCTTCGTAGCGCTGTCTCATGCCGTCCTCCAGGAGGTCAAGTGTCGCCTTGGCCTGCGCCGGGCTGTACTTCTTCTGCCAGCGTTCAATCCTCCTTGTGACATCGGACATTTCCTCGCTCCTTTCTGCCGGTCCTGGCGGGCAATTCCCGTACCGGCACCATCGCACCTGGGCCATTGGGGACAGCCCCCATTCGGGTGCAGTCCCCGGCAGGAGCGGGCAGGCTGGTGCCTGCAAGCGCATCGTCTGTCCGTTCTCAGTTTCTTAGACGCTCGCCGCGGGCGTCTGGTGCAGGCGCGTCTAAGTGCCAGAGGATGAGTAGGATACACGGCTGGGCGCGCGGCCCTGGATTCGGGCAGGCGTCTGGGTCATCGTTGGGGGGACCGTCCCGGGGACGGTCTAGGTGACGGTAGCTGATACGGCCTCCGCGGTGGTCTGCGGACTGGTTGCGCAGGTTGTGGCCGGGGTCGAAGCCGTGGTCGATTGCGTGGTCGTGGCCAAGGTCGTGAGCCTGATGATTGGCGATTCGGCCTCGGAGAGCGTCGCGGGCGTGGTCAGGCAGGTGGTGCGTGCGGTGGTCGCCGAGGTCGTCTGTGGGTTCGTGGCGCAGGTGATATCCGCAACCAACTGCGGGACCGCGGCCGAGATGGTCGCAGCAATGGTCAGCCGGACGAAGACCGGGACGCTGGTCCCGATGCCAGGTTCCGCACTCGTGCATGACGGTCCTACGTACCCGGCAGAACTGCTTCATTCTGTCACTCTGAGCCGAAGGCGAGGAGTTTCCGGAGGCGAGGGTTCTTCACTTCGTTCAGGGTCACGGGTGGTGGATCAGTGAGCGTGACCGGTGGCGGGACTTCTGGAATGACACGCCCGGTATCGTACCACTGTGCGGACGTTGTCTGCACGCTCTTGTGCGGCTTAGGGCTGAAGCCTAGGCGAGGCCCACTGCTGGTGTTCGCCACTCTTCTTGACTAGTTCTGTATCAGCGGCTATCTTGGGCATGATGACGAAAGTACGTCGGACGAGCCCTGGGGATAGTCCCCATTCGGGGACGGTCTCCTCCAAACCAGGCCGCAAGCGGGTGGGGTTCATCGGCGCGGGCCGAACGGGCTGCGCGGTGGCGTGGCACTGCCGTCGACTGGGCTACCCGATTGCGGGTGTGACCGACGTGAAGCCGAAGCAGGCATGGGTCGTCTACGGATTGATGAAGCAGCGGTACGAGCGTCTGAGCTCGCGCGACGTCGCGGCCGAGAGTGACGTGCTGTTTCTGACCGTGCCGGACGCGCACATCGTGCCGGTGTTCGAGTCGGTGCGCAAATGGCTGATTCCGGGCACGATTGTCGCGCATTGCTCGGGCGCGTTCGGACCCGAGGTTCTCGCGGGCGCACGAGAGCAGGGGCTGGGCACGCTCGCCTTGCACCCGGTGCAGTCGTTCTCGAGTCATTCCCAGGCAATCCACAGCCTGCCGGGTTCGTTCTTCACCGCTGACGGTTCAGCCTCCGGGCTCAGGTTCGGTCGTCACCTTGTCAGGCAGTTGCACGGTGGTTGGGTGCTCGTGCGCGGTCCTGACCGGTCGCTGTACCACGCGATGTGCGTGTTCGGGTCGAACTTCATCAGCGCTCTGTTCGACGCGGCTGAGGAGATTGCCGGCGAGTTGGGCATCTCGCGACGCCGGGCCGGGTTGATGCTTGCACCTTTGGCGCGGACGGTGCTCGACAATGTGGTGGAGCAGGGAGCCGGGTCGAGTCTGACCGGGCCGGTCGAGCGGGGGGACGCGCTGACCGTGGCCACGCATCTGCGGGCGTTGGAGAAGCGAGCGCCCAAGTTGGTGCCGATGTACCGAGTGATGTCCGAGCGGCTGGTCGAAATGGCGAAGCGGAAAGGGATGGATGCGGCGGCGGTGAGGAAGCTGGCGAAGGCGCTGGAGGGTTAGAGAATGACTAATTGCCAATTCCTAATTCCTAACCAACGAGGAAATGACCAAGGCGGACGGCGCGCTGCCTTGTTATTGTGGCATTGGTTATTGATTAGGAATTGTGAATTCGTAATTCGTCATTGGCAAGTGACGGCCTGCAGGAGACGCGAATGAGAAACAGCCTCACTGTTTTGGCACTCATCTTCCTGATGGTCATGGTGTTCGCTTGCGCCAAGAAGATGCTGCCGCCGAGTCCGGACCGATTCTCGCCGCGCCTTCAGGGGGTCGAGACGAGAACCCGGAGCCAGGTTGCGCTCATATTCGACGAGGAGATAAACGGCGCCAAGCTGAAGCCGGACAGCTTCCTTCTCACCGGGCCGGCAGGCGAGACGATTGCCTTGCGCGGGGCCTCGTTGGGGAAAAGCAGCGAAGAAGTGCAGCTTTGGACACCTATCCAGGAGGTGAAGCTCTACGAGGTGCGCGGGGTTGTCTGGGACCGGGTCGGCAATAAGACCCGTTTCCGGGCGCGCTTCCGCGGCTCATCCAAGCAGGACACAATCGCCCCGCGGGTCGCGCGCATCGAGCCCGCGCCCGGGAGCCCACGCCGGAAGCGGGGAGTGAGAATCAGGGTCACCTTCAGCGAGGCGATAGACACGTCCGGGGTGGTTGACTATATGTTTGTCCCGGCCGAGTATGACACGCAGTTCAAGCGGTCGTGGTCTACGGACTGGCAGACACTGAATTTCACTCGCCTCGAATCGCTGCCGAGCGGGGCTGTCGTCTATCTCCTCGTCCAGCCCGGGGCAGTTGACCTCGAGGGCAACCGCGCGACGGGCCCGGCGTTCACCTACTTCACCAGTGATACGATACTCGATGCAGTTCCAGTAAAGGGGAAAGCAGCGTGGCCCGGCGCGCTCGGCACCGGCGCGGTCTTCTTCACCGAGTCCGCGGCCGTCAACGTAATCACGGACTCTATTCAGCCTCCCCGGACCGAGACACTACCGGTGCGCACGACCGGCCTCGCGCCGGTGCTCTCCGACGGATCGTTCGCGACCATGCTGCGCAAAGGCGAATATGAGGTCGTAGCTGTTGCCGACACCAATGATGACGGTCTGGTCGAGTTTGTGAGCCCTGTGGTGAAGTTCAATACCGATGCCGAGAGCTTGAGCCTGAGCCTGGAACCCGAGTCCCTGCCCCAGCCTATCAATGCTTATCGCCGTTAGCGCGATACTGCTGGTCCTCGGCGTACTGGCGTACCGGCGAGAACTGCGCTGGCGCCCAGCCAAGGCTTTGGGGACAGTCCCCATGCGGGGACAGTCCCCTTGGCTGCTGGCAGTCCGCATCGTTATCCTGCTTCTTTTCGCGTCGGTCTTTGTTGGTGCCGTGTTCACGCAGGTCTGGACCGAGCGGCCGCGACGGGTCGCCGTCTTGCTGGATGTTTCCGAGAGCGTGAGTGCAGTCGGGGCCGAGAGCGCGGCAGCAGCAATCGCCGACGGGCTTCCGTTTCCGGTTGGAGCGGCACGGCAGGAGTGGGTTTTCGCGGACACGGCCGTCCGTGCTGAAGTCCAGAGTCCAGAGTCCAAAGTCCAAAGTCGGATCGAGGTCGGAAGGACGAGGATTGGGGCAGCGCTGAAGACCGTCGGGAAGACGCGGCCGGGCGGAGTGGTGTTGCTGAGTGACGGGCAGGACAATGGCGAGGTCGACGCGGTAGCGGCGGCGCGCGGAATCGGCGTGCCGGTATACACGGTCGGGTTTGGAGGCCTTGCGAAGCGGAACGCAAGCATCGAGCAAGTACTGCTGCCCGCGGTCGTCTACTCCGGTGACACAATCGGTGTTCAGTTGCGCGTGGCTGCAGCCGGGTTCGCTGACGAGAAAGCGCGGGTGAGGTTGCGCGGGGAGACGAGGGAAATCGAACTCGGACAGGCGATGGCCGAGCAGGACATACCGTTCCGTTTGGTCTTTGACAAGCCGGGCAGGCAGGTCATCGAGGCGCGATTGGACAGCCTGATGGGGGAGGGCAACTATGCCGACAACAAGAGAGGTGTCACGGTTGACGTGAGGCCGGGACGCGTGCGTGTGGCGTATGTCACGAACCGCCCAAGGCCCGATGCACGGATGATGCTGAGAGCACTGGGGAGCGATGAGCGGATTGAGGTGGAATCGCTGATATCGGTGACCGGCGGCATCTCGGGAGAGTGGGAAGACAGGGGACAGTCCCCCGGAGCGCTAGTCGCGCGGGACAGTCCCCGTTTTCCCGACGTCTTCATCCTCGATGACATCGTCGAGACTGGTAGTCCTGAAGTCTGGCAGTCTATTGCCGACCGGGTGCGGGCCGGTGCGGGAGCTTTGGTGCTTGCCGGTCCCGATTTCCAGCCGGGGCAGAGCGTCGGCAAGGTCCTGAATGGAACCGTTGGTCGTCCGCAGACAGGCACGTTCACGCCGGAGTTGACTGCTGAGGGCGGCGTCCTGCCCTGGTGGGGCGCATTGCGCGCCCAAGGTCATGACAGCCGCGACATAATCGACCTTGGAGGCGTGCCGCCGTTCACCGGTCTGCGGCCACTGAACCTTGCGGACAGCCGGGCGGGCACTGGGGACAGTCCCCGTGCGGGGACAGTCCCCGACGGGGCGGTTTGGCTTGTTGCCCAGGAGAACAATGCCCCTCTCATGGTCGCCGGGAAGGCAGGCAAGGGCAGGGTCGTCTACGTGGCAGCGTACCCGCTGTGGCGCTGGGGATTCGGACCGGAAGAGAAGCCGGAGCAGGGCACCCCGCTTTCGGCATTCGTGGCCGGGGTAGTGCGATATCTGGCAGAGCGTGACACCAGTCCGTTTTGGCTCCAGGCCGACCGGCCGGATCTGTACCGCGGCCAGCCGGTGCGCCTGACCACGAGAGCAGTTGCGGCGGATGGGAGACCGTGGACCCGGTTGAGTGTGCTAGTCAAGACGACTCGCTTGGCAGATAGTCCGATGGACACTGGGGACAGTCCCCATCCGGGGACAGTCTCTTCGGGGACAGTCCCCGTTCCGATGACTGAGACCAGCGCGGGCGTCTACGAGGCCACGCTTGAGGCGCTAGGACCGGGCCGGTACCATGCGGTCGCCACGGTTGAAACCGGGGACAGTCCCTCGGAGCGCTCGACGCGCGGTACAGTCCCCGTTTTCGTGGGCAAGGCAACCACCGATTTCGCTGTTGCCGACCAGCCTTTGGAACTGGCCAGCACCGGTATGAACGAAGGCTTGCTCAGAGCGATTTCGGAGGCCAGCGGCGGGAGGTTCTTTCGCTCGGATAGCCTCCCGCGCGATGGCAGCGAGATCGTCCTGGGTTCCTACCAGCGCAGGTTCGTGTTCGACCCGAGGCGAGCAGTCTGGGCCTACGTGCTGATCGCGTTGCTGGCGGGCGCGGAATGGCTGTTGCGTCGAAGGAGGGGAATGCTGTGAGGAGAAGTCAGGAGGCAGAAGTCAGAAGGCAGAACGCAGAGTGCAGAAGCCAGATGCGAAGCCGAAGCGCCGGACGGGCGGCAGCCTCGGCCAAGCTGATAATTGCCTTTCTTCTGCTCACGGTTCTTGCTGGTAGCGCGCAGGCCGGTACCGGACAGGCGGCTGCGGACTGGCTCAGGGCCCGGGGACTGAGTCCCGAACTTGTAGTGGTGATCATCGCGGCCCTGCCGATAGTTGAACTGCGAGGTGCAGTCCCGGTCGGGATACTCGTCTTCTCCATGCCCTGGTGGCAGGCAGTCCTTTGGGCTCTGCTGGGTAACATCGCGCCGATTCTTCTCGTGCTTCTCCTGCTCGAGCGGGCTGTCGCCTGGCTCAGCCACGTCGTTCTGTTCCGACGGTTCTTTGAGTGGCTCTTCGCCCGGGTGCGGAGCAAGAGCGCGTCAATCCAGAGGTACGAGTTCTGGGGACTCGTGACTTTCGTGGGCATCCCTGTACCCGGCACCGGTGCGTGGACCGGAGCGGTCGCGGCCGAGGTCCTCGGGTTGTCCTACTGGAAGTCGCTGGCCGCGATAGTCGTCGGGGTGCTGATGGCCGCAACCGTCGTCACGTTACTGTCCGTACTCGGCAAACAGTTCCGCTGGGTGGGTATCGGGCTCATCGTCCTCATCGCGTTCGGCTTCATCTACACGGTTGTGGCGGCAGTCAGGAAGCCGCGTGCTGGACCCTGACTTCGCGTCCGCTGCCGGCTGAGCGGCGCAGAGACGTACACAACGGGCCCGTTCACCGGTCGGCGCGGGCCGGCAAGTCCGGTCTTTTCGCTTGCTCTTTTTGACATTCGGTCAGGTTGGCCTAGTATCTAGCCACCAAGTGAGATTCGGTTTCCACGTATCAATGGCCGGCGGATTCAGCAAGGTCCTGGAACGGGCCAGGGCGGTCGAGTGCGAGACGATGCAGATGTTCTCTTCGAACCCACGCGCCTGGGCCGTGGCCGAACTCGACCCAGATGACGTGGCCCGGTTCCGCACCGTTATGAGAGGTTCCGGCATCTCGCCGATATTCATTCACGCGCCGTACCTGCCCAACGTGGTGGCAGCCGGAGCCGACGCGAAGCGCTCAGTCAATGCGCTTGTCAAGCAGGCCGAGCGCTGTGCCGCGCTTGGCGTGGGTTTCCTGATTCTCCACATGGGCAAGGCGTTGGGCGCGAAGGAAGACAGAGCCCTTGCCCGGGTTGCGAAGAACGTGAACGCGGTGCTCGCCGCGGCCCCGGAAAGCGTGGTGCTCTTGCTCGAGAATACCGCCGGGATGGGTTCGGAGGTCGGGTACCGATTCGAGCAGGTCGCCGCCGTCATCAGCAAGGTCAAACAGCGGGACCGCGTCGGGGTCGTGCTCGACACGGCCCACGCGTTTGCGGCCGGCTACGAGTTCCGGACAAAGGCCGGCCTTGATACGACCCTGCGGGATATCGACCGGGTCATCGGCCTCTCCCGGCTCCACTTGGTCCATCTGAATGACTCGAAGGTCGAGTTTGGCTCACGGGTGGACCGGCACTGGCACATCGGCGAAGGGAAGATAGGCAAAGAAGGGATGAGAGAGATAGTCAATCATCCTCTGCTGCGCAACCTGCCGGCCGTGATGGAGACCCCGCGCGATTCGGTTGCGGACGACCTGAGGAACTTGAGAGCTGCGAGGAGCCTGGTAGCGTGAAGATACGGTTCTGCGGCGGCACGCGGACCGTTACCGGTTCCAAACACCTGCTGACTTCAGGCAAGCAGCGGCTGCTGCTCGAGTGCGGGCTTTTCCAGGGACACCGCGCCGAGGCCGAGCATACCAACCGGAGTTTCCCGTTCAAGGCGCGCGAGGTCAACTGGTGTGTCATCAGCCACGCCCACATCGACCACGTCGGCAACATCCCTAACCTCGTGAAATACGGGTTCCGCGGGCCGTTCGTGATGACGCAGGGCACGGCTGCCCTGGCCCGGTTGCTGGTCGAGGACTCGGCCCACATTCAGGAATCCGACATCCGCTACCTGAACAAGAAGCTGCGGGAGAAGGGCGAACCGCCGAAGGAGCCGGTGTACACGGTCAAGGATGCCGAGGAGTCGCTCAAGTACATCGAGGGCATCCCCTACGCGAAGCCGCGCAAGCTCGGCCCCTACAAGATGGTGCTGCACGATGCCGGGCACATCCTCGGGTCGGCGCTCGTCGACCTGGAGGTCGAGGGCAAGCGTGTGCTGTTCACGGGCGACCTCGGCCGGAAGAAGATGCCGATAATCAACGACCCGGTGCTGGTGGCCGAGGCGGACTACCTCATCATGGAGGGGACGTACGGCAACCGGCAGCACGGTGACTACCGGGACGTCGGCACGCGCCTGGCTGAGGTCGTGAACCGCGTCTATTCGCGCGGCGGCAGGATTATCATACCGGCGTTCGCGGTCGAACGGTCACAGGAGATTGTCTATACATTGAACCGGCTGCGCCAGAACAACCGGATTCCCAACGTGCCGATCTACGTCGACTCGCCGCTGGCGAGCCGGGTGACCGAGGTCTATCGGAACTACCCGCAGTACTACGATGCCGAGGCGATGGAGATGCTCAACGGCCACCAGTACCTGTTCGACTTTCCCGGGCTCCGCTACGTCGAGACGGTTGAGGAGTCGAAGGCGCTTAACCTGAGCAAGGAGCCGTGCATCATCATTTCGGCGTCAGGGATGTGCGAGGCGGGACGGGTGCTGCACCACCTGAAGCACTCGGTAGAAGACCCCAAGAACCTGGTGCTGATTGTGTCATTCCAGGCCGAGAACACACTCGGCCGCCGGATTGCGGAACGGCAGCCGGTCGTGCGGGTTTACGGCGAGGAGCGCACGCTGCGGGCCGAGGTCGAGGTGATGGATGAGTTCAGCGCACACGCGGACCACGACGGCCTGGTGGAATACGTCAGGTCGATGAACGTGCCCCGGCTGAAGAAGATCTTCATCGTCCACTCCGAGCTCGACGCGGCACAGGCCCTGGTCGAGCCGCTAAAGGCTCTCGGGGTGCGGGAGGTGGTGATACCTGAGATTGGAGAAGAACATGAGATGTAGGACCGGGCGCACTGTCCGACAGGGGCCGCCAGGGCCAAGTCAGAGTGCAGAAGGCAGAAGGCAGAAGGTAGTACGGCGGACGTGGCAGGTCGCGGCTGTCCTTCTAGCCGCCGCGGCACTGGCAGTATTCGCCGGGTGCGAGTGGCTGCTTGGCTTTGATACGACCCCGCCGACCTGCCAAATCACAAGCCCGGTTGATTCGGCATCGGTCAACGGTGTCGTGCCGGTAGCCGCGACTGCTTCCGACACCGTCGGAGTCGACCGGGTCGAGTTCTACGCCGACGGCTCGCTGGTCAGTACCGACAGCTTCTCGCCCTATGCGGCAGGCTGGGACGCTTCCGGGCTTGCCGAGCGGACCTGGCATTCCCTGAGCTGTATCGCCTATGACCTGGCCGGCAACAAGGGCTACAGCGACACGGTTGCGGTCGAGATCGCCGCTGTCGGTCAGACCAGTGTGTATCACGGCGAGCTGGAAGTGGCGGCGCGCAGCGATAGTGCGGTGTGGTTCAACGCCGCGGTCGGAGACACGCTCTCCGGCGACGCCCAGGTTGTATCCGGCGGCACGCTCTCGATGTTCCTGTGGCTGGACAAGGACAACTACCAGAAGTACGTTGCGAACCAGTCATACACCGCCCTGTTCCGGCAAGACAACTTCTCGCAGATGAGCATGCGGCAGGGCGTTGCCACGTCCGGCAAGTTCTACCTCGTCTTTGCCAACGCCGGAAGTTCTGAAGTCAAGTGCTGGGCTAGATTCGTGCTGGAGTAAACTGACATGAACGTGATATTCATACTTCTTGCTCTTTTCCCGCGGCCGGATCTCGTACCGGTCGGACAGGTTGAGCTCCTGGCCGCACAGCAGATGTTCTCGGCAGAATGTGCCGGTCTCCGGTCTCCGGTCTCCGGTCGTCCGTCGGCGTGGGACAGCCCGATCGAGGCCCGGGTCCCGGGCAGGTTCGTGGTTGGGTTCGAGCCCGGCGCGGCGGATGCTGCCGGCGCGTGGATTGTAAAACAGGACGGCAGCGTCATCCGGGTCGATGACGCTTGTGGCTTCGTCGTTGCGAACTTCCCGCAGGGTTGCGAATCGCCGGACGGGCAGTTGGTCGCGTCGGCGTCGCAGATAGGCGGCATTCGGTATCTTGAGCCCTGCATCCAGGTTACTGCTACCGGGCTACCGAATGACCCCTACTTCATTCCTTACCAGTGGGACAAGTGGGTGATGTATGCGGACCAGGCTTGGGACGTTGTCGGCGGCACGATTGACGTGAAGGTCGCGGTAGTGGACAATGGCAGCGACTGGGAGCATCCTGACCTCGCCGCCAGCTTCAAGACCGGCGAGCTCGGCTATGATTTCATCGGCAATGACAACGACCCGCGGCCGGACAACATCAACGTCCCGGACGCGTTTCACGGCACGCACGTCGCCGGCATAATCGCCGCGACGCGGAACAACAACGAGGGAATCGCGGGCTGGTCACTCGTGCAACTGCTGGCAGTACGCGTGCTGAACGACACCGGTGCGGGC
>Ga0163203_1000586_pt1 | contig 9999 bp, 11 predicted proteins | sample PL_2010_330m_FD_113534 | JGI IMG/M metagenome (GOLD analysis project Ga0163203, IMG submission 113534) | Freshwater microbial communities from Powell Lake, British Columbia, Canada to study Microbial Dark Matter (Phase II) - PL_2010_330m | ecosystem: Environmental > Aquatic > Freshwater > Lake ... | reverse complement strand
TGGCTCCCCGGGTAGGACTCGAACCTACAACCTATTGGTTAACAGCCAATCGCTACTACCATTGAGCTACCGGGGAACGATTATCTAAAATACTTAATGGGTCTTAATTATAGGTAAATTCCCGCCCATTGTCAAGAAGCCCAAGCCGCGCTTCTTGTGGGTGACGAAAGGCCAAACGACCCGAAGAATTGCCTGGTGGCCTTACTCCCGGGGACGGTCAATTCCCCCAGCGAGGGAAATTTAAGCCCCGAGAGCAAGGCCCCCAGGCAATTCTCCGCACTGTCTTTCTATTGTCCAAACGACCATTCCGGGAGTATAATTAGAGGAAAGGCGGCGGCGTGAAGAGGCATAATGCCAAACGTGGTAAAGACATAGATGATGTTGTGTAAATCGAGGGGTAAAAATGAAAATAAGCGGAAATGATTTAATTTTGCTTGGATTGTGTTTTGGTATTGCAAGTACAATAATCTTAGGCAAGGGATATATTTTTAAAGACATAAGCGCAATTCAAGATGAGTCGAAATCATATTATGGCACTAATCCTTATGCAGTGCGAAATAAAATCATACAAAAATGGGAAGGAACCTTAGGTATTATACTGATTGTACCTTTTGCAGTCTTGCAGTTACTAGGATTGTATCTGAATGTATTTAAACCTGAAGTTGCCTCAATTTTATTAAACCCCTTATATAACCTCATCCTACTTCTATTATTGACAATTTGCTTGATATGGGGTAGCAATTTAATCTCTGGATCAATTGCGAGAGATAAATATGTTTTTGTGTTGAAAGAATTACAGCGGGAGGGTTTTGCTCAAACAGAATATGTTTTAAGGAATGATGGAATATATGAAAAGGAAAAAGACCGAAGTCAAGGTGTAACGCGAGAGGTAAGGGATAAAAGATTATCGGACATGTGTGGTAGATTAAAAGATTTTGAAAGATTATTTAGTCTTAAAAGGAAATCGGATGAAACAGATATCGATTATTTTTTTAGATTGAAAAAATATGTACAAAACTATTGATGGAATAATTGGGGACGTCCCGCCAGAAATACCCCAGACGGTAGATTCCACTTTCCGGCAAAACAGATCTAAAACAAATATTTAATTCTTAACCGCCATATGGCACCTTAAAAGGTGCCCTACATTTTTATTCCTAACCGGGGAGGTTCTGGTACCTAACCGGGGACATGCCTTTTGGGGACACCCCTGAGCACGGGAATCGGGTGAATTTTGATGTTTATTGACGTTGCTGAGGTTCTGGGGACCCTGTACCTTTTCGGGTGCAGGGCACGCATGCCCCCTTCTAGAACAGGGGACATGCCTGTTGTCAGATCGCCGCGTGGGAGTGCTCCAGGCAGGTCACCAGAATATATGTTTATTTTTGTGGATCCCCGCTTCCGCGGGGATGACAGGAAAGCCCCTGTTTTCCATTGTCCAAAAGGCCGTTCAGGGGGTATAATACCGGCATGAAAACTAAGAAGGTTTATATAATTGCGGGACCAAACGGTTCAGGCAAAACAACGTTTGCAAAGACGTTTTTACCTGAATACGCTAAATGTGACAGATTTATCAATGCGGATCTTATTGCCGCAGGATTATCACCATTTTCCCCGCAACAAGTTGCTATAAAATCCGGAAAACTTGTTTTAGAGCAAATCAAGGAATGTTCAGCAAATGGTGTTGATTTTGGATTTGAGACAACCATGTCCGGGGTAACTTATTTAAAATATTTCAAAATGTTAAAAGAAAAGGGATACAAGATAAGTATTTTCTTTTTATGGATACCCAGCTTGCAGCTTGCCGTTGCTCGTGTTAAGGATCGTGTAGCACAAGGAGGGCACAATGTGCCTACGGAAGATATAAAACGCCGGTTTGAACGAAGTATGGATAAGTTTTTCAAGGAATATCGATTATTAACAGATGAATGGATCTTATTCAATAATGAAGGAGTTAGCCCTCAGATAATCGCAAAAAAACAAAATAATCATATTGATGTGGTTAACCGTGTTTTATTTGAGAAAATCACTAATAAGATTGGGATTAAATTATGAAAAAGAAAAGATTATCCGTTCTTGATAAAGCAGAACGTGCTATGAAGCAGGCAGTAGAGGAGGTAGTGGAAAATCACATAAAGCCAGTACGTTCATTAAAGGTTTCAAGAGAATCAATAAAAAAAATGAAAACAAAAGAGCAAAAACATGTTTTTAAAGGTGGCAAAGAGTACATAATCTCAAAGTACAATCCTAATAGATATTTCGTGGCCGTTGTTTCAAAGTCCGGCAACACAGTTCCCGTGTTTCCATTTACCAGCAAGAAAAAAGCGCAGGATTATATTAAGAGTAGGGTGTAACCCAGAGAACCTTCTTTTTCCGCCAAAGCATATCCACAACAAATATTTAATTCTTAACCACCATAGGCACCTGAGGAAAGATACAAGAAACAAGATACAATAACCAAACAGGAGAAGACATCGTCTGGTTATTGGTGTTTGGATATTATTTGTATCTTGGTTATTGGTTATTTCGTATTGGGTGGTTTTTGATGTTTATTGACGTAGGAACCTGCCGATGCTTTACTTAACCTCTTTACGCCAAAGCATATTGAAAAAATAGGGACGTCACCCATCCGGGAGATGTCCCTATTTTTTATGGCTTGTCTCGGTGGGGTTTTTATGGCAGAATAAAACGTGTTAAGAGCTAAATATTTATTCCGGAAATTGTTTTAAATAAAGAGATTATACAAAGGGTCTGATACGATAAAAAAGGAGGTAAAGACATGGATCTTAAAAATTATTTTAAGAACAATAAAGGGTTTGGTGTTCTGAGCACAGCAGACGATAAAGGAAAAGTAGATGCGGCGGCATATGCCAATCCTCATGTAATAGATGAAAAGCATGTAGCTTTTATCATGGGAGATAAACTCTCTCTTGCTAACCTAAGAAAGAACCCCTATGCGGTTTACCTTTTTAAAGAAGAAGGATCCGAATATGAAGGAAAACGACTTTATCTCAAGAAAGACAGCGAAACAGATGATAAAAAAACAATAGAAGATACCTGCAAAGATGAATGGCCCGGTCCTTACTGTGTTCCGCAGTACCTAGAGAACAGTTCTTTGGCGTATTTTACAGTTGAATCCGTAAGACCTTTGGTAGTTTCTGAAAAAAAAGATCAATGAAAAACAAAAAATATATATGCGAATAGGATATCCTTGTCTAAATCGGACTTTAGGGTGTAAGGCCAGCAAGACATTCAGGCTGAAATCGTATTCCGAAAGCCGTCTTATTGAGGCGATTGAGAATAATCTGGATTGTCTCTTAAAGATGTTGCGTTTTAATGCGGAAAACGAACTTCTTTTCTTCAGAATAACCTCGGATCTTGTTCCTTTTGCTTCACACCCTGTGTGTAAGTTTAATTGGCAGAAACATTTTAAGAATGAATTTGAAGAGATAGGAAAATTTATAAAGGATTATGGTATAAGAATATCCATGCATCCAGATCCATTTACTCTTATCAATTCAATAGATGAAGACATCTTTAAAAGAAGCTGTAAAGAATTGCTTTATCATTCCCAGGTGCTTGACTTGATAAAACTTGACGCCACAGCGAAGATACAAATCCATGTAGGGGGGGTCTATGGTGACAAGATCTCAAGTATTGATAGATTCGTAGCCCGTTTAAGTAAAATAGACAGCGTAGTAAAGAAAAGACTGGTTATAGAAAATGATGATCGAAATTATACGCTCAGCGAATGTCTGTCCATAAGCAGAAGAACAGGAATACCTGTTCTTCTTGATGTATTCCATCATTCGTTAAATTGCTCCGGAGAATCAGTAAAAGATGGTTTAAAGTTTTCGCAAAAGACCTGGAAAAAAGCAGATGGTATTTTAATGGTTGATTACAGCATTCAAAAACCAAACGCAAGACAAGGCAGTCACGCCGAATCAATAAACATAAGAGGTTTTAAAAATTTCTTAGAAGAGTCAAAACCATATGATTTTGACATTATGCTGGAGATAAAAGATAAAGAAAAAAGTGCTCTCAAAGCGGTAAAAACGCTTCACGGTGATAGACGTTTCATGAAATATTAAAGACATATTACCAAGTTAATAAAAAATGTGAGAAAGAAAAATCAATGTGGAGGCTTAAACAGCGTCAGACAAGACTTCACTGGGTCTATGACGCAAGAAGAAAATAACGTATGGCCAAAACCTTACTTCTAGTATTGATAATTTTCTGTCTTACCGGTTGCTCATTGACCCTTCACGAAAGAAAGAAGGACGAGAGCAATCCCAAGGACCTGGGCAGCAAAACAGAGTTTCAGCTGCGCGGCCCCAAGGCAAAGATAAGTCACGAATTTTAGTTTTATAAGGAGGAGTGGTATGAGCAAAAAGGATAAGAAAATCATTCTTATAGCGCAATGCCTTGTAAATCCATATTGCAGGGTCCACATTTTAGGTCAAAATTTCCCCTTATCTCAAGAATTAACAAATTATCTTATGGGTAAGAGGGTGGGGATAATACAATATCCATGTCCGGAGACTACAGCCATGGGGTTGCAGCGTAATCCGCAAGGCAGGCAACAATATGACAGCGTTTTTTTTAGGAATCACTGCAAAGAACTACTAATAACTCCGATGCTAATGGTAAGAGAGTTCATAAAAAACAATTACCGTCTCACCTGCTTTATAGGCCTGGAGAATAGTCCTACCTGCGGGATACACTGGGGAAAACACAAGGTAAACAGGTACCAGACAGAATCGCCCAATCCTGTAGATAAACCTGATCCAAGCGAGCCTGTATTGAAGGGGATTATGGCTGAGATACTGGAAGAGGAGCTTGCCAAGGAGAATATAAAGGTTCCTTTTCTGGAGTTTCCGACCCAATCAGAAATAAATTCCGAAAAAAGAAAAAAATTCTGGGAAAACTTACAAAAAAATATGGAACCATTTATTTCCGAACAAGATAATCATTTAAACAGCCGTTGAGGCGCAAAAGGCAAAGAATGTAAAATGTCAAAGGTATTTAAATTAACAGCAAGTGTTTTGATCTGTCAATTAGCGGGTTTGGCAGGCAGTTTTTTTACAAGGACATCCGCAGATACATGGTATAAACTGCTCGATAAACCATTTTTCACGCCCCCTTCGTGGGTCTTTGCCCCTGTCTGGATAGTATTATATTTTTTAATGGGTGTTTCTCTGTTTCTTGTATGGAATAAAGGTTTAAATGAGCCGCAGATAAGAGGGTCTATTCGTGTATTTTTATTACAATTAGTGCTTAACAGCACTTGGTCAGCAGTTTTTTTCGGCATGCAAAATATTTTATTGTCTGTAATTATCATTGTATCTTTGTGGTTTGCTATAATGTGGACAATCTTAAAATTTCATAAAATATCAAAAAAGGCCGCATTCATGCTCATCCCTTATTTTTGTTGGGTAAGCTTTGCGGTAATTTTAAACATAACTATTCTATTTCTGAACAAATAATAAGTTCCTTAGAATATTCTTCACTGTAAGAATAAAGGCAGTAATAATGAAGTTTTTTATTATACTTTTGATAACTTCAGTTTTATTTGGCAATACAGTTTCTGAAGGAGGAGAAATGATAGAAAAAGCCACATTCGCGGGAGGTTGTTTTTGGTGTATGGAACCATCTTTTGAAATACTTGAAGGTGTAACAGAAGTTGTTGCGGGGTATACGGGAGGTCATGAGGATAACCCTTCGTACGAAGAAGTGTCTTCCGGCAAAACAGGACATTTAGAGGCAGTTCAAATAACCTATGACACTTCAATTATCAAATATTCAGAGCTTTTAGATGTTTTCTGGAAAAGTATTGATCCCACTGATGATGCCGGCCAATTTGCGGATGAAGGATCTCAATATAAAACAGCGATTTTTTATCACGATGATAAGCAGAAACAGCTTGCTGAAGAATCAAAAAACAAATTGCAAGAATCCGGTAAGTTTAATAAACCAATTGTAACAAGCATAATAAAAGCTACCAGATTTTATGAAGCGGAGGGTTATCATCAGAATTACTACAAAACAAACCCTGTAAGATATGGTGCCTATAAAGAGGGCTCCGGCCGAGCGAAATACTTAGAAAAGATGTGGAAAAATGATAAAGTTAAATCCCGCCCGGAAAATATGAAGAATAAACTAACCCCTCTTCAATATAAAGTTACTCAGGAATGCGGGACCGAACCGCCTTTTAAAAACGAATACTGGGACAACGAAAGAGATGGTATTTATGTTGATATAGTTTCAGGAGAGCCGCTTTTTCTTTCTTCCGATAAATTTAATTCAGGTACCGGGTGGCCGAGTTTTACAAAATCTCTAGATCCCGGGAATATAGTAGAAAAGGAAGATCGCAGTCTTTTCATAAAAAGAATTGAGGTCAAAGGTAAAAAGTCTGATTCGCATCTGGGACACGTTTTTGAAGATGGGCTCGCGCCGACAGGCAGAAGATATTGCATAAACTCTGCGTCCCTGCGCTTTATACCAAAAGAAGATTTGAAAAAAGAAGGATACGGTGAATACAATAAATTTTTCAAAAAGTAAAAGATAAATAAAAGAGATATAATGATTTCAACTTGACTTTACACGAAGATTACACCCAGACGCTTTATCTAACCCCTTCACGCTGGGTCACATCTAAAACAAATATTTAATTCCTAACGCACCTAACACCGTTTTTCTGGCTTGTCGCGAAGACCGTTTCATGCGAAAATAAGACGTGTCAAGAGATAGATATTTGTTTGGTATCCGGTTTAATAGAAAGGGTTTGCTTAAAATATCCAATGAAGATTCTGCGTTTTGCGACTCTCGTTATATCGCTTTCAATTATTGTTGCGTTTTTTATGCCTTGGGTTAAGGGGGAAGGCAGTATCGTTAAGTCGGTTGATGATGCAACAAAGCGATTACAGGAGATTGACCAAACCGGCCTAACGAAAAGCGCCGCGCAGGCGACAAAAGACATAGTAGATAAAGCAACTGAGACATTTACTCCTATAAGGCTTAAACAGACACTCAGTGGTTTTCAAATACCATTAGTTGAAAATAAATCCTTAAAGGAAAAGGATGCCAAAGTATATGTGGTATACATTGCGCCATTGTTGGCATTCTTATGTGCTTTGTTATCTCTGCCCGGAAAACAGAGAGTGTGGTGTATAGCCGCGCAATTTTTTATAGCTCTAAGCATGTTCTTGATATTGGATCTGTCTGTCGCATTACTTCATGTTGAGGGGTTATTTGTAAAAATTCAGGCCTGCTGTGGGCTTATTTACACTCAGTATGCTTTTTTAGCGGTTGTTGTTACGGGTTTCCTGGAGATGACGGTATCTGCCAAAGCAAAGTGAAATTCACCTATCCCCCCAGACCTTAACCCCTTTGCGTTAAAGCATATATGAAACAAATATTTAATTCTTAACATGAAGATAAGGGCTTGTCGTGAAAATCGTTTCATGCGAAAATAAGACCGTATTAAGAGACAAATATTTGTTTGGTATCTAGTTTGAGGGAAAAGGATTTGGCAAAGCGTCCGATGATGCTATAAAAAGGAATTTATCATGTGGTTCAAGGTTAAGGATATACTGACCGAACATGAAATAGAATACGGGATGAAGGCGGTTATCCGTGACGGCATGGCTTCCACCGCCATGACGACGTTCACCGGTGGTGTTTTTCTAACAGCCTTTGCGCTGAATCTCGGGGCTTCCAACTATATTATAGGGCTTCTTGCGGCGATCCCGCCTATCACGCAGCTGATCCAGATACCTTCAATCTATCTCGTTGAAAAACTAGGTAACAGAAAAGCTATTGTCGTTACGACCTCATTGATCAGCAGGATGTTCTGGCTTCTCGTGGCCGCCATACCATTTTTATTTTCAGGTTTTTCAGCGATAAACTGTCTGATTGCGGGACTCGCGCTGTATTCCGTTTTTGGGGCTGTTTCGGGTTGCGCGTGGAACCCGTGGCTTCGTGATCTGCTGCCGCAGGCACGGCTCGGCGACTTTTTTTCCAGAAGAATGAAGGTATCCGCCATTCTGGGCATAATTTTCAGTCTTGCCGCCGCGGGATATATTGATTACATGAAGAACTCTTTTCCTCAGCAGGAAATGTACGGTTATTCTTTTTTATTTTTTCTGGGATTTGTCGCCGGCATGATCGGCGTTTATTTCCTTGCAACGATTCCCGAACCCAGAATGATCCGGCCGAAGGAAAGCATGCATTTCCTGAAGGTACTTTGCGAACCTTTCAAGGACGAAAACTTCAAGAATTTGATGGCCTTTCTCGGGGCCTGGACCTTTGCCGTTAACCTTGCCGCGCCCTTTTTTACGGTATATATGCTGAAACGTCTAAATCTGGATATGGCCGTTATTATAGCGCTCTCGGCGTTCAGTCAGCTGGTGCATCTTTTGTTTCTCCGTATATGGGGAAAGTTCACCGATAAGTTCAGCAAAAATCAGTGCTTGCCGTCAGCGGGCCGCTGTTTCTCGGCTGCATACTGGCATGGACTTTTACGACCATGCCGGATAAATATGTTCTGACGCTTCCGCTTCTGGTGGTCATATACGCTGTCATGGGTATTTCAACGGCCGGAATAAATCTGGCTTCAGGAAATATTGGATTCAAACTCGCCCCCCAGGGGAGAGCCACGTCGTTTCTGACAGCCAGCAATTTTGTTAATTCTCTCGCTGCGAGTTTCGCGCCCATACTTGGAGGTAAGTTTGTTGATGTCTTTACGCGGTATGAACTTTCCTGGACCATGCAGTGGAAAGGGCCCGCGGGCATTGTTTCTTTTGATACGGTGAATTTGCAGTCATGGGATTTCTTTTTTCTGTTCGCCTTTGTTCTCGGTCTTTATTCCATGCACCGCCTGTCTCTCGTAAAGGAAGAGGGAGAGGTCGGAGAAAAGATCGTTTCCAGCGCTTTCATAGCGGAAACGCGCAAGGAACTCAGAAATTTTACTACGATTGGCGGTCTGCGCCAAATGGTCAATTTTCCATATACCGCGTTCAGATACGTGAGAAGCCATGCCAAACGTTTGGTCCTGAGGCGCAGCAAGCCAAAGACATAAGGCACCTTAAAAGGTGCCCTACATCCGGTGTGCAACTGGAACATGCTTTACACTTTAAACCTGGGACATCCTTTACACTTTTGTCATTATTTGATCAGCCCCCGCCCCCCCGAAACCACTAAAATATGCCCCATACGAGAAAGATGCTTGCATAGGGTTTTAGTTTAAGGTAAAATCTTAGATACGGTATGGCGTCATGCAGGAGGGGCGCATGATAAAAGGAGGAGATGTTGGGAAGAGATAATTATTCGTATCAGAAGCGTCAGAAAGAATTAGCGAAGAAAAAGAAGAAAGAAGAGAAGAGAAAGAGTAAAGCGGATAAAAAAAACATGCAGTCCGAAGCTGATTCAGAGCAGACTGCAAGTTAGGGATTTAACTCTTTACTAAAACCAAAAAGGAGGAGATATGGGGTACCAACAAGGTGGTGGTGGTTTCGGCGGAGGTTCCAGAGAAATGCACAAGGCGATTTGTGCAGAATGCAATAAGGAATGTGAAGTTCCTTTCAAGCCGAGCGGCGACCGTCCGGTATACTGCAGAGAGTGCTTTTCAAAGCGAAAGAACGAAGGACGCTAGAAGATAGATCTTATTAGCACTTTCGGTTACGAAAACACAAAAAAGAGCTCATCTTAGGATGGGCTTTTTTTTTGATCTTGACTCGCCTTGACAATCCTCTTTTCGCCAAGTATACCCGTAGTAATCGTATTATGCAGGCCGGTCATAACGAGAGGGAGGAACATATGAAAAAACATCAGAATGCTATTATTGTCGCCGTGATAGTTATCATTGCAGTATTGGGGTTGAGGGTATATTACGGCGGCGGGGTCGGGGTGCGTGTTGTTTTAAAGAATGGGCCCGCGTTCAGAGATACCGTTGTGAACGTGGACGACATGCGGGTCATGCCGCGAATCACGTTGGCATCT
>Ga0163203_1000585_pt1 | contig 10005 bp, 9 predicted proteins | sample PL_2010_330m_FD_113534 | JGI IMG/M metagenome (GOLD analysis project Ga0163203, IMG submission 113534) | Freshwater microbial communities from Powell Lake, British Columbia, Canada to study Microbial Dark Matter (Phase II) - PL_2010_330m | ecosystem: Environmental > Aquatic > Freshwater > Lake ... | reverse complement strand
GCTATAAAACACGGTATAAGTATTGTAAATACACCGGGAACAATAGACAGCGACTACCGCGGGCTTGTCGGCATAATACTGATAAACCATGGCAAAGAGCCGTTTAGTATAAAAAGAGCGGATCGTATTGCTCAGCTCGTTGTAAACAGGGTAATTCAGGCTGAGATGGTGATTGTTGAAGAACTTGATGAGACAGCCCGTGCTCATGGCGGCTTCGGGCATACAGGAGTTTAGTGTTTAAGACCGTTTCTTGAGCCCCTGCTGCTTCGCTTTGCGAAGCAAAACGACAGGGGCTCAAGAAACGGTCCTACGAGTATAAAAGTAGATGTCATACGCACAGGCAATAATATCAGGCATAATACAGGGAATAACGGAATTTCTTCCGGTAAGCTCATCAGGCCACCTGGTAATCCTTCATAATTATTTCGGATATAAAGAACCGCAGATATTGTTTAATGTTTTTTTACACTTAGGTACCCTCTTTGCTGTCGTAGTATATTTTTGGAAAGATATTGTAAATATAATTTTAAAAGAACACAAACTTCTGTTGGCTTTAATAATAGGTTCTATCCCCACAGCATTTATCGGATATTTTTTTAAAGATATATTTGAATCATTATTTGCAAATATCGTAATAGTTGGTATAATGCTATATATTACAGCGGTGTTATTGTTTTTAGCTGATATTGCCGGCAAGAGGCAAGAGGGTATTAGCTCGATAAAAACACCCGGATTGTTTAAGGCGATTATAATAGGCATAGTGCAGGGTATATCCATAATACCCGGTATATCAAGAAGCGGGGCGACAATTTCAAGCGGTATGCTTTTAAGGATTGATAAAAAAATGGCGATTAAATTTTCTTTTATGTTGTCAATACCGGCTATTTTTGGGGCATTGTTTTTAAAACTGTTTGATCTTAGAGGTGGCATAGCCTATATGCCGCAGATGGCATTGGGTGCGGTGTTTGCTTTTTTATTTGGCCTTGGAGCAATTTATATACTAATAAAAACCGTTGTTAAGGGCAGGTTGAATTTTTTTGCTTTTTATTGCCTGATTGCGGGTACAGCAGCGGTATTAAAGGGGTGGTTTTTCTGATATGACTCAGCAAAGGATAAATGAAATATTAGGATTTATATATCTTGCCATAGCGGTTCTTGTCTTTGTAAGCCTTATCTCGTTTAGTCCGTCAGACCTGTCCTTATTTGCATCGACTCCTAACTCTGATACGCACAATTTTGTTGGCATAATAGGAACTTATATAGGGGCATGCCTATTTTTCCTTATAGGCCAAAGCGCCTATATAATACCGGCATTATGCCTTGTGTGGGCAATTGACAGGTTTACTTCGCAGCAGCCTCAACGCTCGCTTATCAAATTTTCAGGAACAGCAGTGCTGGTTCTTGCATCAAGCGCGTTAATGGCCCTTGTTTTTAGTGGTGAAAGCACCTCAAGGATGCGCGCAGGCGGGATATCGGGCATGATTTTGTCTTCTGTGCTTGAGAAATATTTCGGCACAGTAGGCTCTTATATAATTGTATCTACATTAATAATACTTTCGGTGCTTCTTGCCACTGAATTTCTTATCATACCGTTTATTGGTATAATAGCAGACAGGTTAAAAGAATTTTACCGGGAGCAAAAACAAAAATCAGATAGCCGAAAATCGGTCAGGCCTGCTATTAATGTAAAGAATGTAAAAAACAGTTTAAATTTATCCAAAAAATCTTTCTTTAGAAGTCCCGATATAAAGCCTTCCCAGCAAAGGCCACAAGTAAAGATTGTTGCGCCTGTTGCTGAGAAAGATAGGCCTGGTATTATTTCTCCAACTATAAAGATAGATAAAAAACATACAGAGCTTGTAAAAGAAAAAAGCAAGACGGCCTTGGATATAAAGGTAAAATTGGCTGGGGAGTATAACCTGCCCCAATTAGAGCTCTTGGATTCACCGCCTCCAGTTGAAGAGCGGCAGATAAAAGAGGACTTAACGGTGTCTTCAACCATCTTAGAAGATACCTTAAAGGATTTCGGCATAGATGTAAAGGTTACCCATGTTGAAAAGGGGCCTGTAATTACAAGATATGAGCTTGAGCCAGCACCTGGAGTTAAGGTAAACAGAATAACCGCGTTAAGTGATGATATAGCTCTTACCATGAAGGCTCAGTCAGTAAGGATAATTGCCCCTATTCCTGGAAAGTCCCGTGTCGGCATAGAGGTGCCGAATACGACAGCATCATTAGTTTTTCTCAAGGAGGTATTATCCTCAAAAGAATTTCAGGAATCAGAGTCTAAGCTTACCCTTGCCCTCGGCAAAGATACAGCGGGTATTCCCGTTGTATGCGATCTTGCAAAGATGCCGCATCTTCTTATAGCAGGCACAACAGGAGCGGGAAAGACAGTATGTGTAAATAGCATAATACTCAGCATGCTGTTTAACGCCTCGCCTGATGAATTAAAGTTTATATTAGTTGATCCAAAGATGGTTGAGATGGCGATGTTCAATAAGTTGCCTCATCTTGTATGCCCTGTGCTTACAAATGCTAAAAAAGTATCAGGTGCTTTAAAATGGCTTGTAGGAGAGATGGAATCGCGTTATAAGTTTTTTGCCAAAGTAGCTGCGCGCAATATAACGATGTTCAACCAGAAGGCAAAAGAGGGTAAGCTTAAAGATGACCTTGATGTCCCCGAAACACTGCCTTACATAGTTTTGGTTATTGATGAACTGGCAGACCTTATGGCAGTTGCCTCTAATGAAATAGAAAACGCGATTACACGTTTAGCGCAATTATCGCGTGCTGTGGGAATTCATATAATACTTGCCACACAAAGGCCTTCTGTCGATGTTATAACAGGCGTTATAAAGGCAAATTTTCCTGCCCGCATATCATTTAAGGTTGCTTCAAAGGTTGATTCGCGTACTGTGCTTGATATGAATGGCGCTGATAAGCTGCTTGGAAGGGGTGATATGCTGTTTATGGAGCCGGGTGTGGCAAAACCAACGCGCGCTCAGTCAAGCCTTGTATCTGATAAGGAAATAGAGCGTGTTATCAGTTTTATATCTTCTCAAAGAGAACCCGAACACGAAGCAGATATTGCAAAAGAGCAGACAAAAAAAGATTTTGGAAGAGGCGCAGAAAAGGATGAGCTTTTTGATGATGCTGTACAACTTGTTATGGAATCAGGCCAGGCATCGGTATCCATGCTCCAGAGGCGTATGCGTTTAAGCTATACCCGCGCTGCCCGCATGATAGATAGTATGGAAGAAGAAGGCCTTATAGGCCCTTATTGCGGGTCAAAGCCCAGAGAGATAGTTGTTGACAGGCAACAGTATCTGGAAGGCAAAGGCCATGTTATCCCGCAGGAGAGCCAGCCGGCAGACGATAATTAGTTCGTAGTTGTCTCTAATTAATTTCAGGAGAGATTGAAAATGGCAATAGGCGCACAGTTAAAAAAGGCAAGGCAGAAAAAACAGCTTACAACAAAAGAGGTCTATCGGCAGACAAGGATATCCTCTGATACTATTTCTGCTCTTGAGAATGATAATTTTCAGAAGATCCCAAACCCTATATACGTGAGGAGTTTTTTAAAGGAATACGCGCAATTTTTAGGGCTCGATACAAAAGCTATTTTAAAAGAATATGCCGATACCTTGTCTGCAAAAAAACCTGTAAAAAACGAAATTGCTATTGAGAGAGTAAGGCCAGTCGCTCATAAGGTTGATAAAGATAAAATTGTCAGGAAGATTAAGCCTGTTTTTGCAGGGGTACTGATAGTTATTTTGGTTGTATTTTCTTTTCGGGCATTAGTCGCGGCCAGAGAAAAATTTGTGCTATGGAGAACTAATCGAGCAGACCAACCTAAGACGGAAAAAATTATAAAATCTATACCAAAAAAAGAAAGGTCTGTTACTCAGGCGCCTATTGATAAGTTAGCCTTAAAGCAGGATAGCAGTTTAATACCAAAAAATGAAAAGCTCAACCTTTCAATAGCAATAACAGATGATGTATGGGTACAGATTAAAAGAGATGGAAATATTATATTAAGTGGCACATTAAAAAAAGGTACGATTAGGAATTGGCAGGCGGAGGAAAGTTTTGAGCTGTGGACAGGAAATGCATCCGTAATGGAGCTTACTCTAAATGGGCACAATCTCGGATCTCTTGGCAGGGGGGTTAAGAGAGGCGTTATTATTGACAGGCAGGGGATTAGAAAATAAATGAGGCCAAAATTTACGCCTGCCTGCCTGTAGGCAGGGATGCTTAAGAGCGAGTGGTGATGTAAATTTTATGGCCGCATTTATCCTGATGATACGACCAAAGGAAGCATCAGAAGAATCTAAGGATTAAGGCGATCGGAATTCTATTCCGATTTTTTATTATGAAAGCAAGTATTATAAGTTTAGGATGCGCGCGCAATCTGGTAGACTCTGAGCTTATCCTTGGTAAGCTTAAGGCTATGGGGCTTGATATTGTTGACGAACCCGATGGCTCTGATGTAGTTGTTATCAACACATGCGCTTTTATAGAAGACGCGAAAAAAGAGGCGATAGATACAATATTAAAGGCAATAAGTTTAAAAAAAGAAGGGCGTATTAAAAAAATAATCGTATGCGGTTGTCTAGGCCAGCGTTATGCCAAGCAAATCGAAAAGGATATGCCAGAGGTTGATGCTGTATTAGGCGTTGATAATTTTAAAAATATAGACAAAGCGATAAGATCGATAAAAAAAGATGAAAGCTTTTCAGAGATAAACCCCCCCGCTGTAATATACTCGCATAAGGACCCGCGCCTTATAATGACGCCGCCTCATTATGCATATATGAAAATAGCCGAAGGCTGCCGTAATCAATGCAGTTATTGCGCCATATATAAGATACGAGGCGATATAAGAAGCAGGGCAATTGAATCTGTGATATGGGAAATAATGACTATTACGAAAAAAAAGCCGATTGCAGAACTTAATATTATTGGCCAGGATACTACATCTTACGGTATAGACAGATATAGAAAGCCCGCGCTCTCTAAATTGCTACGCAGGATCTGCCGCATAAACCGTGCTCATTGGATAAGGATTTTATATACACATCCCAGGTATTTTAACGACGAGCTCATAGGTGTTATAGCCCAGGAAGATTCTATTTGTAAATATATAGATTTGCCAATTCAGCACATAAGTGATAAGATATTGTCCAGGATGAACAGAAAGATTACTCGAAATGAGATAGAGTTGCTTATAGAAAAAATAAGGCAAAGAATTCCGGGCGTGGCCTTGCGTACATCTATAATAACAGGATTTCCCGGTGAGACAGAAAAGAATTTCAGGGAGCTGCTTGATTTTATTAAGGATATCAGATTTGAAAGGCTCGGTGCTTTTATTTATTCAAGGGAAGAAGATACCCCTGCTTACGGATTTAAAGATCAGATAAGTGAAAAGGTAAAGAAAGAGCGTTTCAACCGGCTTATGGTTTTGCAGCAGGACATATCAAAGCAGGTAAACCAGGCCTTTTTAGGCAAGACGCTCGAAGTTCTTGTGGAAGAACAAATAGAAAAAGGTGTTTACACGGGGCGCACGCAATATGACGCGCCTGAAGTTGATGGTATTGTGCATATAAGATCGAAAAAACCGTTAAAATCGGGAGTGTTTGTTAAAGTAAAAATAACTGACACCCTCGAGTACGATTTAGTAGGCAAGACCGTTTCTTGAGCCCTGCCGCTTCGCTTTGCGAAGCAAAGTGGCGGGACTCAAGGAACGGTCTTAACAGGAGAATCACAATGAATCTGCCGAATAAGCTTACATTATCGCGCATAGGGCTCACCTTTGTGTTCATGTTTGTTCTTTTTACTAGATGGCCTTATGGTAAGATTACAGCACTTATTGTTTTTGCTATTGCCTCTTTTACGGACTATATAGACGGTATGATTGCGAAGAAAAGAGGGCTTATCTCTGATTTTGGAAAGTTTATGGATCCTATTGCCGATAAAATACTTATCCTTGCGGCATTTCTGGCATTTGTTGAAATGAGGCTTATCCCCGCATGGGCTGTTTTAATAATAATTTTTCGTGAATTTATTATACTGGGCTTAAGGATATTAGGCATTATAAAAGGGCATATTGTTGCCGCCTCCCGTGCGGGCAAACATAAAACAGTTTCGCAGATGGTGACTGTGTTTTTTATTCTTATATATCTTATATTAAGGCAATATGGTTCGGGCTATGATTTCTGGACAGAAAGAGCGGACGCCGTATCTAGAAGCCTGATTTTTATGCTTATGCTTGTTACTGTGGCGCTTACTCTAATATCAGGCGCTTCATATATTTCTAAAAATAGAAGGCTGTTTAGATGAAGTTGCTGGTAAAGCTGATTGCGAGCGGATTTGGCGCAGGCTATGTTCCCATAGCTCCTGGTACGGTTGGCAGCCTTTGGGGAGTGGCCATATATGTTCTGCTTTATCGATATCCTTCAGTTTTTGTATTATCAACATTGATTTTGTTCTATATTGGGTTTGCTGTTTCCAGCAGAGCTGAGAAATTATTTGGCGAAAAAGATTCAAAAAAAATTGTAATAGATGAAATTGCTTCCATGTGCATGGTGTTTATGTTTATAAAACCCGATTGGCTGATTCTGCTGACCGGATTTTTACTTTTCAGGTTTTTTGATATTGTAAAGCCGCCACCTGCAAGAATGGTAGAAAAGTATTCAGGCGCCAAAGCTGTCATGCTTGACGATGTTATTGCGGCCGCGTATACGATAATGGTGCTTTTTGCGCTTAGCAGTTTTCAGAAAGCGGGAATTCTTCCAGTGATGAATATACAGGGCCTTGCTGGGTAATAAGCGAAGAGAAAAGCACTATCTTGTTAACAGGGATTTTAGTAGTTATGCTAAAATCCTTTTCTTTTTCCAGTATCTTTATAAGTGCGTGTTTGTTTTTTTGAGAGCGCACCCTTCCAAGTGTCAGATGAGGGAGAAATGCCCTCGCCTCTTTTTTAATGCCAAATTTTTCTGCGCAGATCTCAATTTGGTTTTGCAAAATCATGCACGCAGGACTGCCCTTGTCAATTCCCACCCAAATAGTTTGAGGGTGAAGCAGGCTGGGAAAAACCCCTATCCTTGATATGGAGATATCAAATCGGGCATGGTGCTTGCTTGTTTCTCTGATAACTTCTGATATCAAGCTCGTTGTTTTTTTGTCAATATCGCCTAAAAATCTTAAGGTTATATGAATATTGGCAGCACTAACCCATTTTACATCTGCGTTTGATTTTTTCAGCCTGTCCTGTACTGAGGAAAGTTTTTTATTGATATTTTCAGGTAATGTTATAGCGATAAATGCTCTCATCCTAATAAGTGATGACGAATCATATCTAATGCCGCCTGGCTTGTGCGGAATTTTATCATTTCTCTTGTGCCCGTGAAATAATATTTTTTTACAAATGTTTTAAGCTCGGTCGAAAGCCCTATATATACAAGCCCTACGGGTTTTTTATTTGTGGCCCCGGCAGGGCCGGCTATCCCTGTTGTCGATATACCAATATTAGCGCCTGAGAGATTTCTTATGTTAACAGCCATGTCTTTTGCCGTTTGGCTGCTTACAGCGCCGTGCTTTTTTATTGTTGAGTATGAAACATCTAATAATTCCGTCTTTGATTTGTTTGAATACGCTACTATAGAGCATAACAGATTTTTTGATGCGCCGGGCACGTCCGTAATCCTGCTGGCAATAAGCCCGCCTGTGCAGGACTCTGCTATGGCAATTGTTCTATTTCGCAGTAGCTTAAGCGTGTTTTCCTCCAACATTTGGTTATCGGTGCCGAATATCAGGTTGCCCAATTTTTTGCGTATTTTTTCTTCTATAACACCTATTTTACCTCTGGCAGACAACAAATTCTTTGCCTTTGAAGTAATTTTAAGGTCTACCTGGGCAGGGTGTGCGTAAATACCGACAGTGGTATCGCCTGACAAGCGCATAAACCCTTTTACCTTATCATGCAGCTGCGATTCAGCAAGTCCGGTTGTCTTTAATGTATGCGATAATATCACACATCTGCTTTTATATTGTTTTTTCATATATGCTGAAACGTGCGAATCAAACATGGGGATCATTTCGCGGGGAGGACCCGGAAGCGCAATCAGGATTTTTTTATTGATCTTTATTATTAAGCCGGGCGCTGTTCCGGTGTTATTACCTAGCCAGATCGCGTCTTTTGGTATATACGCTTGTCGTAAGTTGTTTTCGGGCATCTTTATATGGCGTTTTTTGAAATGTTCACGTATTAGTCTGGCTATTTTTTTTTGCAGTATAAGCGGTTTTTCGGATATTTTTGTTACTGCCTCAAGCGTAACATCATCCACGGTAGGGCCTAATCCTCCTGTCGTAATGACGATATCCGACCTTATCAGGGCAGTTTTTATGGAATCATAAAGTCTCTTTTTGTTATCACCAATAGCGGTATGATGGTATACATCTATGCCTATTTCAGCCAGCTTTCTCGAGAGGTGTGCGGAGTTAGTGTTTACTATCTGCCCAAGCAGTATTTCCGTTCCTATGCCTATTATCTCTGCCTTCATGATAGGCCAATTATAGCACAAATTTCTACTTTTTTCATTTTTTTTCAAAAAAATTGAAAGAAAAGCTTACTTCGATCCGTCATATATAGTGAGAGCTAAATTAAAAGACCATAAAAGCGTCTTTCAAGCACGCATTGCCGTGCTTGAAAGACGCTATCAAAGAAAAAGGAAGGAGGTATGGGTATGATAGAAACAAAAGAAGCATTAGAAGAGGAGGTTATTTATCATGTAATATCCAGGGGTAATAACAAGATCAAGGTTTTTTATGTGGGTCATGATTATCGAAAATACATTAATAGTATGACTAAAAATAAGCAAAAGTATAAATTTTTACTTCTTGCTTATGCCTTGATGCCAAATCATATTCACCTTATGATCCTGACAAAAAAGATAGGCGATTTATCGCATATAATGAATAGTCTAAGCTTGTCATATTCCAAATGGCACAATAGAAGATATGGGTGTGTAGGCCACGTGTGGCAGGGCAGATATAAAGGCAGAATTATAAAAGATGATAATGATCTTCTATCATGTATGGCGTATATAGAAATGAATCCTGTTAGAGCAGGATTGGTGAATAATCCCAAAGCCTATAAATGGAGCAGTTGCTACGAACGCTTTAGCAAAACAAAGGATCAGATTATTGATTTACATCCTGTCTATTTGGAATTAAGCTCAGACGAGCAGAAAAGGAGGAAGGCATACTATGAAATTATGATTAGGTAAACTAGGTAAAAGCGTCTTTCAAGCACGCATCGCCGTGCTTGAAAGACGCTATCAGTTTTTGCTTTACAAGGGGATTGGGAAAGGGTATAATTTAGACTAATATTTACTATATATGCAGAAAAAGGAGGATTTCATGGTTAAGGTAGAAAAGCAGAAAAAGTCGCAATTTACGATTGCACAGGAAGACCAAGGTTCTGAACAGGGCCGTGCTAATGCGCTTGAACTCGCTGTATCTCAGATAGAAAAGCAATTCGGCAAGGGCTCTATAATGAGGCTCGATAAGAACATCAAAGATGAAGTACCGGCTATATCTACAGGAGCGATAGCGATTGATATCGCGCTTGGTATTGGTGGTGTTCCTAGAGGCAGGGTTATAGAGATATTTGGTCCAGAGTCAAGCGGCAAGACCACGCTTACGCTTAGCATAATTGCGCAGGCGCAGAAAAAAGGTGGTACTGCGGCTTTTATAGATGCGGAAAATGCTTTTGACTCAAGTTACGCGACAAAAATAGGAGTAAACTTAGATGATCTGCTTATATCTCAACCGGATGACGGAGAGCAGGCCCTTGAGATAGCCGAAACCCTTGTACGCTCAAACGCGGTAGATGTTATTGTGATAGACTCAGTAGCTGCCCTTGTGCCACGCGCGGAAATAGAAGGGGCAATGGGCCAGCCGCAAATGGGGCTGCAGGCCCGTCTTATGAGCCAGGCTCTG
>Ga0163203_1000583_pt1 | contig 10016 bp, 2 predicted proteins | sample PL_2010_330m_FD_113534 | JGI IMG/M metagenome (GOLD analysis project Ga0163203, IMG submission 113534) | Freshwater microbial communities from Powell Lake, British Columbia, Canada to study Microbial Dark Matter (Phase II) - PL_2010_330m | ecosystem: Environmental > Aquatic > Freshwater > Lake ... | reverse complement strand
CTCGGCCACATCGTCAACACGAACGCCGCGTATCTTGCCGGGAAACTCGCTTCGGCAGGCATCGACGTCTTCCGCGTCACCACCGTCGGCGACAATTCCCGCCGCCTCACAGCAGCCATCCACGAATCACTTGAACGCTCCGACGTCGTCATTCTGACAGGCGGACTCGGCCCGACGGTAGACGACATCACGGCCGAAACGATCGCGCAATTCCTCGGAAGGCGCCTCGTCCTCAATCAGACGGTACTGAAGGATCTGAAAGACTATTTCAAGCTTCGCAATTTTAAATTTCCTCCCGACAACGTCCAGCAGGCAATGATTCCTGATGGCGCGAAGTGGATAAAAAACAAGGTTGGAACCGCGCCCGGCCTAATCATTGAGTATAGAGGAAAGCTAATAATCTGTCTGCCCGGCCCGCCGCGGGAACTCGTCCCGATGTTCGAGAACAACATCCTCCCCTACCTGACCAAACGCAATACTCAATACTCAATACTCAATACGTTAAAATCGCGAACAATTAAGCTGACGGGCCTGCCGGAATCGATAATTAACAACAAGGTACGAGACCTCCTCGCCCTAAAACCACCAACGACCGTCGGCATCTATGCGAAGCTCGGCCAGGTCGACCTCAAGATAATGGCCAAGGCAACAAGTGAAAAGTCCCAAAAGGCCTCAATTTCGAAAATAGAGAAAAAGATCCGCTCAAGATTCGGCAAATACATCTTTGGATGTGATAATGAGACGCTTGAAGAAGCCGTCGGAAGAGCGCTATTAAAGAGGAAATTGACGATCGCGGTCGCGGAATCCTGCACTGGCGGATTTTTGTCGGATAGAATTACCAACATTAGCGGCAGTTCCAAATACTTTGCCGGCGGGATAATTGCTTATCGCAATGATATTAAGGTAAATATTCTTGGCGTGGCCGAATCGACCCTAAAAAAGTGTGGCGCCGTATCGGCTCAGGTCGCACTCCAGATGGCTGACGGCGTCCGCCGTCTCATTTCTACTGATATAGGCCTCGGAATTACCGGCATCGCCGGACCGACTGGCGGGACAAAATCGAAACCGGTGGGTCTGGTCTTCTTAGCGCTTACCACCAACAGAAAGCGCATCGTCCGCGAGCTCCGTTTCCGCGGTACGCGCGAAGAGATCAAATTCCAGTCGTCGCAAGTCGCATTGGACCTCATCAGAAAATGCGCGCTTTTATAGCCATCGAACTTTCCGAACCCATCCGCGACGCCCTCGCCAAGACTCAAACAAGTCTGAAGTACGCCGGCGCCGACGTCAAGTGGATCGGCAAGGACAATATCCACCTTACCCTCAAATTCCTCGGCGAAATATCCGAAGATAAAGCAGAGCAAGTCGCCACCGCCCTCGATGACATAACGAAAGAAACAAAACCCTTCGATATTTCCCTGAAGGACCTCGGTGCCTTCCCCGCCATCGACCATCCACGCGTCATCTGGGTCGGCCTCGATAAAGGCGCGAAAGAATCGACAGAGCTCGCCAAAAAGATCGACGAAGCACTCTCAAAACTCGGATTCCAGGAAGAGTCCCGCCCATTCGCCGCGCATCTGACTATCGGCCGCGTCCGCTCGGGCCTCAATCGCACGGCGCTCGTTGAAAAGATGAAAAGCTACCAGCTTTCAGCTATCAGCTTTCAACTAATAAAGTCGATAGCGCTTTTTAAGAGCACCTTCACTCCAAAAGGACCCATCTATGTCAAGCTCCACGAGGCAAAACTCGCTTGAACGAAAAACGCCCGGGTTGGGATAGGAGTCAGCCAACTCGGGGAAGGCCATCCCCCATCCCACTTTAGCCCGGGCAATTTCAAACTTACGCCGCGACCATCGCCGCGAGCGCCACAATATAATCGTCGTACGCCTTCTGGATCTCGACCGACGCCTTATCTAATGGCCGCAAGCGCCTGAAGAGATCATTCTTGGTAGGGTTCTCGACATTCTTTGCCGCAACAAGCGCGCTAAGGGCCTCATCGAAAGAATACATCCCTTCGCTCGTTTCAAAATACGCTACCGGCGTCTTGTGGTCGACCGCGACCTGTTTCAATTCCTCTTCGCGTCCCTCCCACGCCATACTCACCCTGCCGCGAACAACGCCAAGGAGCTTGCCGTTACCTATATTATTGCTCGCCGCAAGCCTTATCAGGCAGTCGAGTTCGTGCGCCTCGTCAGGGAATGCAGTCGTCAGGTCATCTCCGCCATATTGATTCTTGAGCCCCAGCGAATCTATCCGGATAACCTCGATTGAGCCGTTAGCATCTCTTACAACCTTCTCCAGCAATTCCGCATAACCCGGCTTTCTTCCGTACACGATGATCTTCGTCCCGTCCGACGTCTTCGCCTTAGCCAGGGTCTCCTTGAGATCGGCCACAGCGCCGCGGTCGAGGATGTCATCAGCATATAATATGAGTCCTCTGTCGGTGAGATCGCAAGATGCCGGCTCGGTCTGCCCTAATAGACCGCTAAACGCCTCAGCTTTTGCAAGGAAATTATCGAAGTCGGACTTCGGCGTGGCCGCATCGGGCCCGTCCGCCGCGGCACCGTCCGGATCATCCTCAATAATGCAGCCGGATAGTCTCGCGATATCCCGAGCCTTCTGCATCAGCGGCGGAATTATATTTCCATACTCCCACCACACTGCGCGCGAATTGTCACGGCGGCCCGGCCATCCTATGCCGAGTTCCGCCTGTTGCCCTTTATATAAACTCCTGCGGTAATCGCTGCCGACCGTGTAAATCTTTTTATCATCGGTATGGCTGTTATTCCATGCATCTATGATCTCGAGCAACCTATCCGTTATTCTTCTCCTGAAGAGCCTATGGTCCGCTTCGAGACCGTCAAGCCCGGCCTCGAACAATTCATGTATACGGGACACGTTTATCGCCCCCTGGCTGTTCTCACAGGGGTGGGCATAGATAGTTACGCCGCAGAACTTATGCGCCCAGGCGATGACCTCCCCGGTCGGAGAATCCTGCGCTGGTATGGTGACTGCGATGCGTTCCGCATTCTTCATAAAGAGTTCTGTTTTGGGAAAATAGACCAGAATATCCCTCCTTATGCCGCTATCCAGCGTGCTGGTCTCGCAGCCCGGGATTATTTTAAGCTCATATCCGCGTTGTGCGACTATTTCCAGCGCCTTTAAGGACGCCTCTACTCCGTTTCGATTCACAATGGCAATCGCGCCCATTCCCTTCTTCACGGCCTGGTCTATGATCTCCTCAACACTCAGATCTCCTCCTTCCTCTGCCGAATGCACATGCATATCAATCTCGTGGGCGTTTTCAGCAAAATTACCAGGGGACAATTCTTGCTCTGCTCCCGCCGGCCCTGTCTGCGCTTCAGTATTCTGCATCTCTTTGGAATCCGGTGTTAAAATTGACTTAATAAGATCAGCTCTCATTTTGTCAAAATCAATTTTCGTTGCCCTGCATAACATCATTAAGCTATTCCCGGGATTTGATTTGAGCTTTTCAATTGCGGCAAATATAGCATTTTGATATTCTTCTTTTTCCACTACAGCAATGTGCCCTGAATATTCCGGAATAAATTGACCGCTTGCCGCATCTACGGCTATATCTCCGTGATCGCTCTCTACAATTAAATAAGTATGCACAGCCTTATTCTGCTCTCTAATATGGCATATCTTCACTGTAATCCCGATCGCCGCAAAGACATCCTTAAGCACTTCTGCTAACCCGATACAAAGCCCGCAATCAGGCGATGCGTTTCTATGCAGTCCCATATATGTGTCAAAATCGTTATTCAATAATGCTACAGTAGTCCGCGCCGCATTGATCTGTTCTATCAATCCGAATATGGAACCTTTGTTTGTATTTAAAGCTCCCCTTAACAACTCTAATGTCACCGGAACACCACTCAAACCTCTAATGCGCGCAATAAATTCACTCCTAAGTTCCTCGTCGAGTTGCAGCATCCTTTTCTGCGCCCTCCCTACTTCAGCTGCAATCAGCGAGGACTCCTCAGGGGCGGTTCTCCCGGACTTGCCCTGCGCGCTGCGCTGTGCCACCGCCGGCGCGTCGGGCTGTTCTGCGGCGAATAATGCACCCGCCGTGATAGCAGGCGCTTTCTCCGAAAAATCGGCTTCATACTTTCCCCTGAGGCCTCCCGGCGATCCTTTGCGTACAAAACCTAATCTTATTGCGATCTTTGCCGTCTCTTCCGCTGAAGCCAAAACCCGGAATCTGCGCTGACCCCCGCGCTTCACCTCATCCAGCAAAGCCGTAAAAAGCGATGTGCCTATTCGTTTATCCTGCAGATCCTTACGAGTCACCACTTCCAATATTTCAAAACAACCCTTGACAGGATTTTCTCTTCCGTAGATATATCCTGCCACCCCCTCTCCGAACGGACAGCATACCAGCATGCAGGAATCGTTCTCTTCGATGGATCTTCTTATAACGTCTTCATAGAATTGGAAATCCTCGCGATGTTCTTCGTCGTACAGATTATCGGACAAACGTTTAATAGATACCGCATCTTCGATCCGCGCCTTCCGGATATCTTTCAATATCAATTTCGGTAAATCTGGGGACGGTTCTCGCGGCAATCCCAGACCCGTCTCTGATTCCATCTCAGACCTGTCCCCCGCCGCCGCGAGCTTCTCCACCAGCGCGCGCCTCTCATCCTGCGTCATCGGTTTCTTCTGCATGCCGCCCGGATTCTCAAACAATGGCGAATCATGCGGAATCTCTTCAACCGTAAGCGCTTCGCTCGCAACAATGTCAGCCATCGTCGCGGCTGCATCGGGTTGTGCAGAGGATGAACGCGCCGTCAACATTTCAAGGATACCCTTCGCGCCGTCGTCGCCTGTTTCGGCGGAATTGCGCAAATTTTCCAATGTCTTCGCGTCCCTTATTCTAAGGCGCGCCTCTACTTCTTTGCGGCTATAGGGCATCCACATCTCAAAACCTTCTTTATCGAGTTCCCTGATAGCGCCCGGCGTATCGAAAAATATATGACTCTCGGTATCGAGCGATTCCCTGTTTGCGGCATAGGCAAGAAGCTGGCGGCCGATGCCTTTGTATTGACGCGCAAAATTATATAAGCTGTACTGGTTGAGATCCCTGTTGCGCGAACGAATTTCCAGGCAGCATATGGCTGAAAGCCTGTTATCCGCCTCTACAAAACCCTCTACCTCATAACGAGCCCCGCCGTTTTGTTCAGGTGAGCTTATGGCTAAATAGTATCTATTGCTCCTGGTGGTATTTTCCGGAGAATATCTTAATGCAGCTATCATCCGGCGCACTCTTCTCGAATGCACCAACGGCTCCCGATCTAGCCAGCTGACCAGAGACTCCGTCACGTCAAATCTCTCCTTACCTTCAAGCTCCGACAGCTCGCAGGCACGAAGGATAATTTGCCGGCTATCTCTTCCCGATTCAGGGTCTTTTTCCACTATGATGCCGTGATCCAGGAATGTGCTCAATCCGGGACGGCAAAACCATGCTGTCACCTTAGCACGAAGTTCATTCCATATCCTGTCCCTCTCCCGCGGCGTACGCTGCATGCCGCCCGGCGGCTCGATCAATGGCGAATTTGGATCAAGTATTTCGACTTTAAGCGGTTTCTTCTCCGTCAGCCGCCCGACAAGCTCCGCCAACCCTTTCTCCGCGCCGGCAACGGCCTCGAGCGCGCTCTCCCTGTCACCGGCATTTTCCCCTGTAACCCAGACGGCTTGCGTATATTCCTGGATTGCATCCTCGAATTCAGCTTTTATATCGGGATAAGCGGCAAGTTCTTTGTTCAGGATATATCTTATGGCCCTACCGCGCCCCGCGATATTTCCATACGCCCCTTGCTCGATATCGGCCCTCATCAACCTTAATTCTTCCCCGACACCCGCCGCGCACCCAGCGATGGCTTCGGCCTGTTCTGCCCCTGTCTCGACCGCCACCGTCGCAGGACGGACCCTGAAGACCGTTAACATAGGGTCACTCTTGTCTTCATATATAACATCCGCAACCAGGCCGAATTGCCCGAAGATGCCGGCGAACTTTTTCGACACCCGCAGCAGCGCGAACCCGCCTTCATTTAAATGGCCGGGGAGCTCCTTCAAGAACTCTTCAAATTCGGCGTAAGGCATGGTAATTTTTCTGTCGATCATTGTATAGCGCAGTTTTTCTTTCGGCTCTGTATCTTTTTCCGGCTCGGCCAGGTTCGCCATGATGACATCATATTTACCGCACTCCGCGAGGCCGAAACTGCTGAATACCTTCGCCCGGTCCTTGATGCCGCAATATTCGAATGTGCGCCTCGTATTCCAGACCGCTTCATCGGACATATCGCAAGCTTCCATTACCCCGGCTTCTTTTTCTATGGCCTTCAGAGTAACACACCCTGTGCCGCAGCCAAAATCAAGGGCCTTCCTGCCTTTTATATCAACTGCGTCAAGCGCCTTCATTAAAGCGCCCGAAAAATCGGTAGGTATAAATACGTTCTCATGGCACGGGATCTCTTCAAAAACCTGCCCGCCGATATTTACCGGAACCGGCAGTCGGGCCATATTTTTCTGCGATTCCGCAGCTCTCTTTTTCGCCGCTTCCGGCGCCGTGAGCCGCCGTCCTCGAAGATCAATTCTCTCACAGGCAATTTCGCCGATATCAATTTACCGCTTTTATCAAGTTTCCAATATTTCTCCGGAATGAGCTTCTTCCAAAATGCCTGTGCGTCATCATCAACGGCGATCAATATCAGGCAATTATCAATTCCCATTTCCACGAGACGCCCGGCAGCCCTGTTCACCAGAGTGGTCGCAATATGCCATTTCCTGTAGTCCGGCCTTACATCGATCCTATCTATTCCTCCAAACGGATTGTCTGCCCCAGGCCCTTGGGGCGATGTTACAGAATATAATACAAGACCTACGATATCCTCACCTGCGCATGCAACGAAAAGCCCGCCCGTTCCTTTTGCGTCTCTCCCATGGTATGCCTTGACATATTCTTCTGCTTTCTGACGGGAGCAGCCAAGGCCGTATTCAGAGACAAATTCTACAGTTTTATCAAAATTTTCGCCGGTTACGTCCTTTGCGGATATGATGGTAATTGGCTGCCGGCTCCTATTGTCCTTACCCAGTATCGCAGCGGCAGGGATATCGTGCAGAGCCAGCGCTTTCCGCGGCTCTTTTAACGTGCGGGCTATGTCCTTATAGAGGTTTGCGAGAGATATGAATAGTTTGATGAGGTTATTGCATAGCTGAAGTGGCACCATTCTGGCTGCAACTAGCAAAATAACGGCTACTGAAGAGTATCCTGCCATATCCGGCAGACTGCCCGTGATACCCGTTGATGCGAAGTATGCGAGGAGGGCCTCTCTTACCATACTGATGTATGGCAGGACAAGTGGGCCTACGCCCAGGAGAGCGAACAAGCCGACCACCGTAACGCCCGCTAGTATCTCGGTCAGGGTAAAGCCGTCGGGAGTTTTCTCAAGAGCCGGGCCTTTTGTCAGGCCGACGCCCGGTTTTGTGATACCCCCCCGACTTCTCATCGACTCCAGATACTTCGCCCTGATGCGGCCTGTTTCCTGATCGAACGGCTCTATGCCTTCAAGGTGCGAAATGAATGAGGCCTTAAATTCCGAACTCCATGTCGCGGCTGCCGCCTCACGCAAATCCTCATAACGGCTATCATTCATCGTCGCCTTCTTGCCGTAGGCGAAGCCCGGCACGTCTAACGCCCTGAAGTTAGACGCGATATCCCACGCGACCCCGGGATACCCGCATGCGGCCATTAACTCTGCCGCTCCTTCTACTCCGACAAAATTTACGAGGACGGAGGCAAAGATATTCGATTCATTGACAGAATCCATCAAGGATACTACTCTTTCGGCAGCCTCGTCGGTCCTGCCCGCATTATACAGACGCTTTATTTCGTAAAGATCTGCTCGCTTGAAAGGCTGCCCGGATATGGAACGTATCATTTCGAACTGTACGCGGCTTTCATCGTCATTCTCATATGCACCGAAAACGGCAGGCCTTAACTCCTCGGAAACGAGCCCGAAAAGCATCCCCTGATAAAACATGTATTCTCTGATATCTTTGATCTGCCTTGATGCGTGCTGGAACTCCTGATACTTCATGAGATATATTATCGTCGACTCATCCGGCACGCTTCTGACATATTTTCCGGCTTCATCCATCCTGCCCGCGTTTAACAGATCCTTCAGGTGCCCTAAAATAGATGCATTCAAAACGTCTTCAATGTCCGCCAGAAGATCATCCTCGCTGTTCCCTGACTTCTCCATCATGTCGAAGGCCTCGCCGAAATGGTCAGTATCCTCCCTGGCGCGATCAAGCACCGCTCGCAATCTATCCTTCATCCCGAGCCCGTTCGAGATCCTAAGCATATCAATAAACGTATCTTCGGAAGACATCCCTATAACACCGGCTATGTTCCCGAGCATTCTTCTTTCTTCCGGGCTCAGATGGCGCGAAGCAGCGAATTGCGACATGAAAAACATATAAAAGAGCGGCGCGAACACCGACACTACCCCTCTACCTATCATCTCTTTATTAAAAACCGCGAGTTCGTCCATAAGGCATAATTCCATCGCGTCCATTGGCGGAGCTACATAGTTCAGGTCCCTGATAATGTCGGCGGCTACTTCGGCAAGAGGAGCGGACGGCACCAGATAGCGCAGAGTATCGCCCTCAAGCTCCCTCTCTACCTCTTTTGAGGCGCCATGTTCGATAACTACGTTCAACATACCGCGCATTTTCATGGTCTCCAGGATCCCGCGTTCCCTCCTGACGACATTCATTATCCTGAAAACATCATCGGCATCCCATGTTCCGCGAAATTCGAAAGTTACTCCATAAAGGTACAGCCGCTCGCGGGCAATGATCTTTTTCACAGCGTCAGTAAAAGGATTGTCTATCTCGGCAAAGGGCCGATCCTCTCCATGGACGAACAACTCTTCCAGGCCGGCGAATTTTAGTTTATCGACTTCCTGTGCCGCAAGCTCACTGAAATATCCCCGGAAGAACTGTCGCAACAGATCAGCGCCTGTCCATTCAGCAAGATCACCTATGACAAGCCCTTTTTCAAGATTCATCCTTATCGATGACGCCGCGCGCCATATATCGGCCATTTGATTTCCCAACGACATACCCGGGGTGAGAGCGCTTTTTCTCATTGACCCTTCAAAATCCAAAAGAGCCGGTTCCGGAGCTACCAGAATATTCCCAACGTGCGGCGCGCAGTGTATATACCCCATATCATTGAATCTTCTGAGGATTTTGCCGTATTGGTAAAGATATTCGTCCATCCGGCGCCTGGCCTTTTTCAGCATCTCTTTCCTGTCATTCCCTAAGGAAAATCCGAGCTTTTGGATCAGTCGAACAGTTGTATCGCTCAACCTCTCTTCGTCGCCGCTGACGCCCCTTATGATAAATCCCGCATCAAGCCCACCGAATGTATCCTTGCTGTATTCGCCATAACCAAGGGGACAGGCGCCGGACAGGCCATCCCGGAACGCATCGCTCATCATGGAAAATTCCCTGTTTACCGATGACATCAGATGAAGGCCGCAGAATTTTCTTTCCGGAACAGAACCTTCGACCATGCATCCATCCTCGTTAAATAGCAGTACTTCTGTAGGTATCGTATGTGTCTTCCGGCCTCGGTATATCTCTGCGCGCGGCGGGCCCGCAGGCCCCTTTTCCTCATCCCTGTAGCATACGCCTTTTATTTCTATCGCGTTTATCGTCTTGCCGCCGATCACCACCGGTCCTTTGAGACGGATAACGGCGACGCGCCTGCCGGATATCTCATCCGGCGTGAAATCCTTCCATGTGACAAGCTTTCCTATTCTGTCCATGACCTCTTCCGAAATGACATGGGCCGCCTCCTTTGTAAAGAACAGCTTCGCTCCGAAACTGGCTTTGGGCGCCGCAATATCGGCCGCAGGCGCTGCCGGCTTCGAATCCTTGCGCAAATTCTCCGCCGCGCCGTCAGGCAGCCACAGGTCCCACAT
>Ga0163203_1000582_pt1 | contig 10024 bp, 12 predicted proteins | sample PL_2010_330m_FD_113534 | JGI IMG/M metagenome (GOLD analysis project Ga0163203, IMG submission 113534) | Freshwater microbial communities from Powell Lake, British Columbia, Canada to study Microbial Dark Matter (Phase II) - PL_2010_330m | ecosystem: Environmental > Aquatic > Freshwater > Lake ... | reverse complement strand
GCCTCTGCCCATTCCCCTGCCCATGCCGCGACCCATACCACGCCCCATACCCATACCTCCACCCATCCCCATGCCCATGCCAGGGCCAGCTCCCATACCGGGGTCAGCACCCATACCAAAGTGGTCAGGCACATTGGGCTGAGAGCTCGTCTTGAACTTACCGTCTCGGTAGCCTTCGATGGCATCCTTTATCTTCCCGGAGACGCTGGTTATCACCTGAATCCCGGCAGAGGACAGCACCTGATAGGCATTAGGGCCACAGTTACCGGTAAGAACCGCCTCTACGCCTTTACCGGCAATCACCTGAGCAGCCGAAATGCCGGCTCCGCCTGCCGCCATGGCGCTGGAGTTATCAATGGCCTCGAACTCCATCGTTTGCGGGTCGGCGATAATAAAATACTGGCAGCGCCCGAACCGGGGGTCTACCTCAGCATCAAGGGTAGAGCTGGTAGCTGAAACTGCAATCTTCATATTAATTCCTCTCTATTCCTTCTCGCTTCCTAGTTCCTGTATCCTGGCCTCTATTTGTTCCAGTTGTCCTCTCATAGCTTGAGCCTGGTTCTTCAGGAAATCAAGCTCCTGCTCACGGGTCATCTGAGGAGCAAAGGGCACAGCAACTGGAGCAGTCGATCCCGCTCCATAGTAAGGCCTGGCCCAGGGCACACCATATGGAGGATAAGCTCCTCTTCCCATGTATGTCGGCCAAGCCGCTGATAACGGAACAGCACAGAAGCCTCTGCCACCACCTGTCATCGGGCCCATTCCACGAGGGCCGGTACCATCAAATCCTGGCATAATTTACCTCCTTTAACTCGTGCGTTATCTGTGTGTTACTCTTCAGCTTCAATGTCGCTCATCCTGGACTCAATCTCTCCCAGCTGACCCTTTATTGCCCCCGCCTGGTCCTTCAGGTAGTTAAGTTCTTCCTCTTTGGTCATCTGAGGGGCCATCTGAGGCGTATATGGCGTATACCCGGGAGCAGCCGGTATTCCCGGGTGGAAGGATGGCGGCTGATATGACCACGGTGCCGATGCACCGGCACCACTGAAGAAGTAACCGCATCTGGGCAAGCCTCCTCTACCCAGCCCTACGTAGGGCCAGGGAGGGGAGCTTCCCCGGAAACCAAAGCCCCACCCTCCTCCGCCAAAGCCTCGACCGAAGCCTCTTCCTCTACCAAATCCATTGGCCATTTTCTTCACCTCCTATTTCTCAACATAATGAGTTGTCTAATACCCTTTATTTGCCGGTATGTTGCCCCTTCGCTCACGCAGCGCATAGCCAGCCCAGGGACGATTACCCTGGTGCCGGATATGGCGTCAATGCCATAGTCAAATAGAACCGGGGAGAGAGGGGCAGTGTCCCCGACTATGACCACATAAGCTTCAGGGCGGCATAGCTTGAGCAACTTCTCAATACTGTGGTTGGTAAAAGCAGTACCGGTTATGCCAACAACGTCGGCCTGAGGGATAAGGTTTTCCGCCTCAACCTCGGCGAAGTCGCCCTCACGCCGGTTTTTCTCAATTACCCAGAGCTCCTTTACTATCTCCCGCAGCCTGGGAACAAAGGGAAAATGTCCCACAATGGCTACCTTCTTACCCTTCCCCTTATCGGCAATGAGGTCGCTGGCATTAAGCTCCAGGCATTTTTCATCATTAACCTCAAGCAATGAGTTGATTGCCGCCATGCCGATGGCTGCTTCAAGCAAGCTTTCTGAGTAAGCCATCCGGGCAAGCTCCAGCGCTCCTTTGCCAACAAGGTTGCCCGGGTTTCTTACCGACGGCTGCTCCTGCTGGAGGGCATCCCGAGGGAGTGTCGCTGCCAGCCCGCAGCCATGAGTCAAAACCGCAGTGTGAAAGAGACCCATGCGAATATCCCTCACCTTCGCCTCCATGTCCAGCGTTGATATCAAATCCTCAAGGACCTTAATCCTTGCTCCTGCTGCCACAGCCTCATTTAGCTCTTTTACCAACCTCGTTTCTCCTTAAAACGCCTACCCCGGCCACTCACGCCCTCGCCGGGCCTCCAGGGCAAGAGTGTCACGATGTCCGGCGTACTACAGGTAGGACAGAGCTCCGGCGGCTTCTTTATCATTACCTCAAAGGGTACCTCCCACTCGTGACCGTTGCCGCAGCGGAAGCGGCGCACTGCCATCTCGTAGTTCCCGCCTTCGATTCTTATCGCCTTTCCGTTGAGCAGGGCATCGGCCATCTTATGCCGTGCTGGGAGCAGTATCCGGGCAAAGGTACTGCGTGACACGCTCATCTTCTGGGCGCAGTCATCCTGCTCAAGGCCCTCTATGTCCTTTAGCCGGATCGCCTCAGCCTCTTCAACAGAGAGCCGCACCTCCCGAAGGTGAGCCAGAGGTACGCCAGCAGGCTTGAAGTAGGTCACCTGTGGTAGAAAGTCTACCCGACGCCAAAGTGGTTGTCTTCCCATGAGTCCTTATCCCTATCGTTCAAGCCACAAGCCCATTAAATAGCAAGGGTTAGCAGAATATTTTGGTCTTATGACCATAAATATTTTACCCCACTGTCTCTGCGTTGTCAACCCTTGCCAAGGAAGGGTTCTAGCAATAATAATCAGAAAAGCCAATCCAGGACAAGGACTGGCCAGCGTCTTTCATTCCCTTAAAGTCCGCAGGGAGAGGACGTGTACAGACATGCCGATAGCTACCAGAATCAAAATTAATCTAAGGGCAAAACTCTGAACGGCAAATGCGACCGAACACCCGATTACTATCCATAGCAAGGCAAGGGTCAAGACCTTTGCCCTCAGCGGAATTCCCCTTTTTTGTAGATAATTCCTGATATAACTTCCAAACCACCGGTTATTTAAGAGCCAATGGTAAAACCTTTGCGAGCTTCTTGCATAGCATATAGCAGCCAGTAAAAGAAAGGGGGTGGTGGGTAAAACAGGTATAAATATGCCGAGAACTCCCAGCCCGACAAAAAATGTCCCGGCTACAATCAGTGGTATCCGAACCCAGCTTCTGGTTGCTCTTGTTTTATTCTTCGTTGAGCGGTAAATAATTTTAATTCCTGTCTCTATTGAGTGGTGCCTCAAGATTATAGCAGCTTTTGCCCGGCGTAGGTATTGGCTAGTGACAAAAACAGGAATTTAGAGGGATTTGAGCTTCTTCGGCAGCATCGGCATGCATTACGGCAACGTGGATTTGCCCTGAATTGCCTGTTTGTTCTCTCACCACTCTGCCAAGGTTCGCCAACATGAGGAAGGGCAGGCATACCTAGTACAACGAGGTATTATAAACCGGCGCCTAGCTCCTGCCAACTTGCGGAAAAGGTGGGTAAATTGTAGTATTAAATTAGCGGAGTTATCAGGCAGGGGAGGTGAGCTGAAATGGCTGAGATAAAGGTGGACTGTACCGGTGAAACCTGCCCCGTTCCTCTGGTTGAGACCCGCAAGGCATTGCGGAAGGCAAAGGAGGGTGACATCGTTGAGGTTACCGGCACCCACCCCTCTTCAAAGAAAGAAATACCGATGGCGGTCAAGGCTCTGGGGCTGAAACTTCTTGACATCAAGGAAAAAGGCGGCACCTGGAGAATAAGGATACGCCGATAGGGGGAAAGCTATGGCAGAAAAGGTTACCATAATAGTCCACAGCGGCGATATGGACAAGGTATATAGCGCCCTGATTATAGGCAACGGGGCGCTGGCAATGGGGATGGAAGCCTCTCTCTTCTTCACCTTCTGGGGGTTGCAGCGTCTGAAGAAGGGGGGGCTGGAAAAAGGGGCTCTCTCCAAGATGAACATGCTCGGGCTGGGCAAGTGGATGGTAAAAAAGAAGATGAAGAAGGCGGGTGTGGCTTCTATGGAGAGGCTCATTCAGGACTTCAAGGAGCTCGGGGGCAAGATACTTGCCTGCGATATGACCATGGAGATAATGGGGTTAAAGAAAGAAGACCTCCGTGAAGACCTGATAGCGGACTACTGCGCCGTCGGGACTTATCTAAGTGAGGCAAGGGAATCAAAGATAACCCTGTTCATATAATAGGAGAGGCAAATGGTGAAAAAGCCCATTTATCTGGACAACGCCGCCACCACCCGTCTCGATGAGCGGGTGCTGGAGGCGATGAAGCCGTACTTCTTCGATACCTACGCCGTTGCCACCTCGGAGTTTGCCTATTCCCAGGGGATAGAGGCCGGGGAGGCGCTGGAGAAAGCCAGGGGAGCCCTGGCGGCGGCTCTGGGTGCAACCTCAGAGGAGTTTATTTTTACCTCGGGGAGCACCGAATCGTCCAACATTGCCCTGAAGGGGGCGGCTCTTGGCAATAAGAAGGGGAAACACATAATCGTGTCAAAGATTGAGGACTTTTCGGTGCTGAACAGCGCCCGAGCCTTAGAGAAGCAGGGTTTTAAGGCGACCTATCTAGATGTGGATAGCGACGGCTTTATAGACCTCGACCAGCTCAGGGATGCCATCACCGGGGAGACCTTCCTGGTATCAATTCAGCACGCCAACCAGGAAATAGGCACCATCCAGGATATCGCCGCCATAGGCAAAATCTGCCGCGATAAGGGGGTCCTTTTTCACACCGACGCCACCCATACATTTACCAGGGTCCCCCTCGATACAAGAAAGATAGCGGTGGACTTAGTCAGCGTCTCCGCCCATACCATTCACGGGCCTAAGGGCATAGGCGGTCTTTACATCCGCAAAGGGACAAAAATAGCCAAGTGGATGGACGGCGGCTTTCAGGAGTTCAACCTTCGGGCTGGCATGGAAAACATACCGGGGGCGGTGGGGTTCGCCAGGGCGGTGGAACTGGTCACCCCGCAGGAAAACAAGCGGCTGCAGGCGATGCGCGACCGTATCATCGACCGTATCCTGGCCAAGATACCAGACACAACCCTTAACGGGCACCGCCGGAAGAGAGTGCCGCAGAACGCCAACATTACCTTTCACTTCGTGGAGGGTGAGTCCATTACCCTGCACCTTGACATGCACGGCTTTGCCGTAAACACCGGCTCCGCCTGTTTCAGCCGCTCCCTGGAGAGCAGCCACGTTATCATGGGCATAGGTGGCGACCATGAAAGGGCGCACGGCTCAATACGCTTCACCTTCGGACGTTACAACACGATGAAAGAGGTCGACGCCATAGTCAAGACGCTGACCGAGGTAATACCAGAACTGAGAAGTATCAGCCCACTGGGCAAAGAGAATTAAAGGGAGGAAGAAAAGAGATGAAATTCCCGTATAGTGAAACGGTACTGGAACACTTTCGCCACCCCCACAACGTGGGTAAGATTGAGAACGCCGACGGCAAGGCGATAGAAGGCAGCCCGGCTTGCGGCGACATGGTCTCAGTCTATATAAACATTGACCCCAAGGCTAAGACCATCTCCGATATTAAGTTCGAATCCTACGGCTGCGCTTCTAACATCGCTACCGGCTCCATCATCACCGAGCTGGCTAAAGGCAAGACGCTGGACGAAGCCAAAAAGATTACCTGGAAGCAGGCGGCGGAGGCACTGGGAGGGCTGCCCAAGATCAAAGCCCACTGCTCGGTGCTGGCGATAGAGGGCTTGCGCTCAGCCATTGAAAACTATGAAGAGCGCCACGGTCTGGTCAAGGAGAAAAGACCGACCACGGTGGATATAGTGCGCCGGCGGCTGAAGAAGGTTATGAACCCCCTGACTGGCTTAGACCTGGTTAGAACTAACCTGGTGCAAAATATTGAGGTGAAGGCCGGGGTGGTGCGGGTGGTGGTTGACCTGCCCGCGGCTAACCAGTTTGCCCCCGCCATAAAGGAAGAAATCGTAGAGAAGATAGAGCCACTCTGGGATGTGAAAAACGTAGTGGTTGAGTTTACGGAATAAGGAAGGATAATGGCTAAGGACTACTATAAGGTTCTGGGTGTACCCAAAGACGCTACCGAGGAGCAGATAAAGAAGGCTTACCGCAAGCTGGCGATGCAATACCACCCCGACCGCAATGCGGGGAAGGAGGAATGGGCTAACGAAAAGTTCAAGGAGATTAACGAAGCCTTCAGCGTCCTCGGTGACCCGAAAAAGAGGAAGCAATACGACCAGTTCGGCACCGTGGGTAATATCGGCGATATCTTTAGCAGCCCTTATACCCGGACTACATTTGAAGATTTAATGAGAGACTTCGGCGGCTCCGGTCTCAGGTTTGACTTCCTTGACGATATCTTCGGCGAATCCCTGAAAGGGAGGAAGGGGAGGCGTTTTTCCTTCAAGATATACAGCCGGGGAGCCGGCGGTCCGCGGGGGGTGAGATTTGAGACCCCGCCCGGAATCAAGCTGGAGGAAATATTCGGCCAGCCCCAACGCCCCCAGCGCCCCCAACCCCAGCAGGTCCACTATGAAATAACCATCACCAAGGAGCAGGCGGCTAAGGGGCTGGAAAAAGACCTCGTCAGAAAGGGTAAAAAGCTACGGGTGAAAATCCCCGCCGGGATAAAGAGTGGAACCAAGGTAAGACTGCGAAATGCCCGCCGCATAACCGACGGTCAGCCGGGGGATATTATAATTCTGGTCAAGGTTAAATAAAATGACAACACGAGACAACCACTGGAGGAGCCTATTTGCCCCTGATTCCGTAGCTGTTATCGGTGCCTCCAATACGCGGGGGTCGTGGGGATACGGCATCATGCACCACCTCCTTGCCTCCGCCAAGCGAAAGATTTACCCGGTAAACCCCACCACCAAAGAGGTCCTGGGAATACCAGCCTACGATAATGTGGTCAATATACCGGAGGCGGTTGATTTAGCCGTTATCGCTGTCTCCGCCCCCAAGGTTCCCCAAGTAATGCAACAATGCGTGCAGAAAGGGGTGAAGGCGGCGCTTGTTGTTTCCGGCGGATTTGTCGAAAGCGGTAAGCAGGGTAGCAAGCTGGAGGCGGAACTGGTTAAAATTGCCGGGGAAGGAGGCATACGCTTCATCGGGCCCAACAGCATGGGGCACGCTGATACCTCCTCCGAGCTCTGCACCCTCGCCTGGATAGGAGAAATCACCCCCGGCCCGGTAGCTCTCATATCTCAGAGTGGCAACGTGGGGCACCGCATAATTCACAACGGGATGAGCCTGGGGATTGGCTTCAGCAAATTTATCAGCACCGGTAACGAAGCCAGCCTGCATCTGGAGGACTACCTGGAATATCTGGCGCAGGATGAGAAGACCAAGGTCATCACCGCCTATATTGAGGGTTTGAGGGAGGGGAGGCGCTTCCTTAAGTTAGCCAGAGAGACCACCATTAACAAGCCGATTGTAGCCATTAAGGCGGGCAGGACCGAGGAGTCCGCCCGGGCAATCAGGTCTCATACCGCAACCCTAGCCGGCTCAGACGCCGTCTATGCGGCGGCATTCAAGCAGGCGGGGGTGATAAGGGTAGAAGATGACGACGAACTCTGCGATGTGGTTACTGCCCTGCTCTATCAGCCATTGCCCCAGACGAGCCGGGTAGGTATATTGACCATCGGGGGTGGGCTGGGGGTGGTGGCAGCTGAAGCCAGCGAAAGGGAAGGGCTTGAGGTAGCCAGGCTTACCTCATCCACCATAGAGAAATTGAACGCCTGCCTGCCGCCGCGATGGTCCCACAGCAATCCGGTTGATATGGCCGGGATAAGCCTAGCTGAAAATCCGACAGTCTTTTCCGCCCTCTGGGCACTAATGGAGGATGAAAACGTAGACGCTATTCTACTTCAGGCGCCGGTGGGGCTTAGCGCCAAGCGTCTATCTGCCGTGTTCAACGAGGAAGAAATTAAGGCATTCCGGGAGAGTGAGAGGGGTAACCTGGATCTACTCAGGCAGCGGATACCGAAGTATGGGAAGCCAATACTTATGGTGAAGCCGGCGGTTGAATTTGCCAGCGACCCTCAGGTGTTCTCCCTCCTCCGCAGAGAAAGACTGCCCGTTTACTCAACCCCGCGCCGGGCGGCACGGGTGCTGAATCACCTGGTCTGGTACAGGAGCTATCTTGATGCTAATCGGAAAAACCGTTAATATTGAGTTCAGCAAATGAGCAAGTTTATAGATAAGCTGAAGGCGGTCTCGCAACTCGGCTCCCAGCCTATGGGTTTCAAGACAGCAGCAGCGGCATCCCCAAAGCCAAAGATGCTGCTTGTCGCCGCCCTGACCGAGGCTAATATTGAGGGCGTGGCTGATTACATGAGCGGGGCTGATGCCGGGATAGTGCCAATCCCCAAATCAAGCTCGGGGGCTAAAACCGGCCCCAAAATGTCCCAGGCGATGTCCGGTATTCCCTGGGGTGGCTGGCTGAAAGATACAAGCGGGGAGGGGAAGAAGCTAGCCGAGACTGGCTGTGATTTTGTTGTCTTCCCCGCAGATACACCGCTGGCAATACTCCAGGATAGTAAAGCGGGCAAGATATTAGAGGTCGGCACGTCACTCAGCGAAGGCTTACTAAAAACAATTGACGAGCTGCCGGTAGACGCGGTGCTCATTTCCGGCGAGCAAGAGAAGGACAACCTTCTTACCTGGCGCCACCTTATGCTCTCCCGGCGCTGTGCCGACCTGGTGAATAAACCCCTGCTGGCGTCGGTGCCGGCAAGTGTCGGTGCCAGCGAGCTTCAGGCGCTATGGGCGGCAGGGGTGGTTAGCGTGGTTTTGGCAACACCGCCCAAGGGAAGAATAGCCGAGCTGCGCAAGATAATTGATAAGCTAGACTTCCCCCTACCAAGCAAGCAGAAAAAAATAGAGCCTCTGCTACCTCGTATCGCCGGAGAGACAGAAACAGCATCTGAAGAGGAAGAGGAGTAGCTTTACACGGCATCACTGGCCGGACTGCAACATCTGCCAGGTCTTTCCTTCAGTGGTAATGGCCGGGGCGATTACCATTTCCGCCTTGTGCATCTCTTGAATGTTAACTGCGCCGCAGACGCCCATTGCCGTGCGTAGCGCCCCGATAAGATTCTGGCTGCCATCGGTAACCGAGGCCGGCCCGAATAAAACCTGCTCCAGCGTGCCGGTAGTCCCCACCTTTATCCGGGTTCCCCTGGGCAGTGCCGGGTGGGGATGGGCCATGCCCCAGTGGTAACCTCGCCCCGGTGCATCCTTGGTCTGGGCAAAGATTGAGCCAATCATTACTGCGTCAGCGCCAGCAGCGAAGGCTTTGCACAGGTCGCCACCGTTGCGGAAGCCACCATCGGTGATTAGCCCTACGTATTTTCCTGACTCACGCATATACTCATCCCTGGCCGCAGCGCAGTCCATGGTGGCTGTTATCTGGGGCACGCCGACGCCAAGGACCTGCCTGGTAGTGCAGGCCGCCCCCGGTCCTACCCCCACCAGAACCGCGGCGACCCCTGTCCTCATCAGCTCCAGACAGGCGCTGTAGCTGACGCAATTGCCAACAACAACCGGTATCGGTACCGACTTGCAAAGCTCAGTAAAGACCAGCCCCTTATAACTCTTGGATACATGCCTGGCGGTGGTAACCGTGGACTGGACAAAAAGGATGTCAGCCTTGGCTTCAACAGCTACGGAAGCAAAGCGCTTGGTGTTAGCCGGTGCCACCGAAACGGCGCATACCCCCCCGCCCTTTCTAATCGCCTCAATCCGCTCACCGATAAGCTTTTCCTTAATCGGCTCGGAGTAGACCTTTTGCAGTAAGGGGGTGACCTTCCCCGCCGGAGCCTGGGCAATCTCAGCCAGAACCTCCCCGGCATTATCATACCGGGTCTGCACCCCCTCCAGGTTAAGAACCGCCAGCCCTCCCAGCTTGCTCATCAGGATTGCCATATCAACATCGGTAACGGCATCCATTGCCGCCGCCAGGACGGGGAGGGAGAAGGTGAAGTTATCTACCTTGAAATCAATGTTTGTCTGGTCTGGGTTGATGGTTACATCGCCGGGGACAATTGCTACCTCATCAAAGCCATAGGAGCGCCTCAGTTCCCTAAATTTAGGTTTAGCCATTTTGCCCTTCTTAAGTTAAGAACTCTAACAGAAGCGGCAGGGCAAAGTCAAGGGATTCTGGTGAGCTTATTTAGAAACCTATCCCCCTGACCCCCTTCCCTTAGT
>Ga0163203_1000581_pt1 | contig 10026 bp, 10 predicted proteins | sample PL_2010_330m_FD_113534 | JGI IMG/M metagenome (GOLD analysis project Ga0163203, IMG submission 113534) | Freshwater microbial communities from Powell Lake, British Columbia, Canada to study Microbial Dark Matter (Phase II) - PL_2010_330m | ecosystem: Environmental > Aquatic > Freshwater > Lake ... | reverse complement strand
ATGATCAGATCGGTGTTCATCCCATCTTCGGGCGTTTGCTCGGTAACCGAATGTTGGCGCTAACCGAGAGCAGCCATCTGACGCTACGGCTCCCGGTGGACCGAGTTCCGGACATTCTTCCTCTTGCCGGAAGGACCCTTGACTTAGGAGATGGTTCGATTACCGTAGGCGTGCCAAATACTCGAGCGCTCGTTCCATCGGCTGCACTTGAAAGCCGCCTTGTGATCATCAAAGGGTTCATGGAACCCGAGACGTTCCTGGACGCCGTGCGACGTCAGCTCGCTGCTCTTGAGATCCGTGGAGAGCCGTTTCTCATGTCCACAGGGAATGCGGTGGTGGAGAACGCAACTCGCAACGGTGGAACAAAGTCCCCTTGGGTCCGCCGTACGTTGCGCATCCGCGACAAGGAGATCGTCGGCTTCGCGCTCCGCGTGGAGGAGCTCACCGCCGAAGAATCGATCCTGCTTCAGGAGAAAGGCATCGGCGGCCGACGGCGATTCGGGTGCGGGATCTTCGTGCCGACGAGGCGGTGAGGAAGTTGACGCTCTTCGCGAAGAGTGCTCGTGACGGGCGCCAGCCAACGCTCGTTGAGCATACGCACGATGTGCTTGAAGCATTCGATACACTGTTTGGAACTGTGGATGGTCCGAGCCGCACTGCGCTTCAGTGGATGCGGTTCTTCTATCTTGAAGAAGAACAACTTGAGCAGTTCTTCGTCAACTCCCGGTTGGCGATCTGTTTCCACGACCTTGGGAAGGCGAACGACGGTTTCCAGAGCGCTGTGACCGACCGTAGGAAGGATCAAGTCATCCGCCACGAGCACCTCTCGGCCATGTTGCTGGCTTCGGACCCGTTGAAGGGCTGGCTCTCTTCTAGACCGGATATTGACTTTGAGTTGATCCTATCGGCCGTTGGCTCTCATCACCTTCGATTCAAGGAAGATGAATTCGGAGCCTGGCTTGCCGATAGAACACGCTTCGAGGTGCTCGATTTTTCTGAGTTATTGTCTGATCCAGCTTGCATCCTGAAGTCGAAATCGCCCGCAATAGACAGACTGGTCGGCAAGTGGATGCACGAGGACCTACCGATCGACTCCTTGAAGCATCTGGCCAGGAAATTCAATCGGCGGGTTCGCCCTGTCATGCACAGCCTAGAGAGCTCCAGCGAATTACGCGATGAAGAACGTTACCGCCTTCTTCTCGCAGTGCGAGCCGCGCTTATCGTCGCCGACTCGGCCGGATCGGGCCTAACCAGAGAGAACAAGTCGGTGACTGTATGGCTTGAAGAGGCCTTCGAAGAGAAAGAGGTCATCAACGCCGAGTACATCCAAGACAAGGTCATCGCGCCACGAAAGCGCAACATCGAGAAATCGAACGGGACTCCTTTTTGCTGGAACGACTTTCAGGTGGAAGCATCGCATCTGAGCGACCGGGCACTTATGCTCGCCCCTTGCGGCGCGGGCAAGACCCTGGCTGCATGGAGGTGGATCGCGGGTCGTCTCGTCGTGCGTCCGGCTGCACGGATCCTGTTCCTCTATCCAACGCGGGGCACAGCGACCGAGGGTTTCCGCGACTACGTTTCGTGGGCTCCAGAGACCGATGCCGCATTGCTCCACGGCACGGCTGCGTACGACCTCGAAGGGATGTTCGAGAACGGTGACGAGCGCGCCAGTCGGGACTACACGGTAGAGCGACGGCTGTTTGCGTTGGGACAGTGGCCGAAACGGATCTTTAGCGCGACTGTGGACTCGTTCCTCGGCTTCATGGCCAGCCAGTACGTGTCGGTATGTCTGCTTCCACTTCTCGCCGACAGCGTTGTTGTCATCGACGAGGTGCATAGCTTCAGTTCCGGAATGTTCTCGTCGTTGGTCAAGTTCATTGAGAAGTTTGATGTGCCAGTGCTCTGCATGACGGCGAGCCTGCCGCCGAAGAGACGAGAGAGACTACTTGAAGTCGGCTTGCAGCTGTTCCCGGAAGACGAGTCTCATTTTGCAGATCTGGAGCGCATCGCTGGACATCCACGCTATCGTGTGCAAGCGATTGAGCGTGGAGATGCGCAAAATAAGGCCAGTCGCGCCCTGGATGAGGGCAAGCGCGTGCTGTGGGTGGTCAACCGGGTCAACGAGTGCCAGCGCATCGCACTGGAGATGAGTGAGAGACAACCGCGAATACAGGTGCTTTGTTACCACAGTCGTTTCAGGCTCTGTGACCGACGCGAGCGCCACGAGGAGGTAATTCGGCTATTCAGATCTTCTCGCGAAGAGGAGGGAGTCCTTGTCGTGAGCACACAGGTTTGCGAGATGAGCCTCGACCTCGACGCCGATGTGTTGATCACCGAGATCGCTCCGGTGCCATCGCTGATTCAGAGAATGGGGCGCTGCTGCCGGCAGAAGGAGCCCGGGGACCGTCGTGGCGATGTTTTCGCCTACGAACCCGAAAGCCCGCTTCCATACGACAGTGACGACATCGCAAAAGGCGTCGCCTGCATCAGTGAGATGGCGCGTGAGACCGACATATCACAGAGCTACCTTTCGGAGTACCTGGACAGACTTGTGTCAACATGGGAAGCCGACAGGTACGAGGCGTTCTGGCAAAGCGGATTTTGGGCGAGCGCACACGAGCACCAGTTCCGCGAGGGGCTCGACTACAACATCGACTGTGTACTCGATACCGACATCGACGAATACCTCGAAGCTCGGAACCGGAAGCTGATCTCCGCGCCGGGATACGTGCTTCCGGTGCCGAGGTCGGAGAAGCCGAAATCCGACGGGAGGCTACGCCACCTGCGTGTTGCGGCCTCGGTGAAATACAGTCCTGCGATGGGATACCGGAGATAGGAGGTGCGCGATAGCCACCAAAGCTAAGAAAAGATCCAGAGAGAAGAAAGGTGAGACTGACGAAAGGTCGATTACCATCACCTACGACCTGCCCAGCCTACCGTCCGCGCAGCACAAGGCTGGGCTGGCCGGACTTCTACTCCTCATCGAGTCGATGAAGCGACGCCGCATGGGTCCGCTTCCTGAAATCACTGGGCTGACTCCACTGGGCTGTACGGTTGCCGTCACGAATGAAAACCTCCGGTCGATTCTAGACGAGCTCTACGATGCTGAGAATTTCGAGGTTATCGTAAAGAGCAAGTGGAAGAGCAAGGAGCCTCTGCGAATCAAGGAGATAGATGTAGTCAACGAAGAAACCGGCGAGGTGAAGAGGGAGCAGAGGTACGTTTACGAGACCCCTGGACCAAAATTGTCATTCCTTGAGGCGCTTGGTATCTCCGGTGAGCGGGAAGGTTGGTTGAAGCTGCGTAGAGATGCCCTTTGGGGGACACTCAGAAGCATTCCAAAAACGAGAGAAGGGTATCTGGACAGGGTCGCCGGTCAGTCAGCGAGTCGGAGCGGCCTATCCAAAATCTGGCCAGAACTGGTGAAACAAAGAAACGCAATTGCAAAGGGACATCTACGTACTGTCGAGGTGCCCAGCAATCTGATGATCGGTGCCCAGGCACACAGCGCAGAGAAGGTGAAATTCTCTGGCCCTGCAGATCAGACACTGCTGCTGCACTTCTGGCAGGTCGCCTCTCTTGTCTATGTGCCACAAATCATCGATCGGGACGGGAAAGCACAGTTGGACAACAGTTTCATCTTTGCCATTCCGGAAGTAGCACACTTAACTGATTTTGTAGAGACTTTCCTACACGTGCTCGGGGAATTGGGACCGGAATTGATCAGATATAGACCGGCGGGAGCTGTCGTGAGCGTTCCCGAAGAAGGAGGCCTCGACTATATGAGTTTGCTCCTTGCGAGAGTCCAGAAGAAAGCGGAGCAAACGGCATTCTTCGATTCCGTCTCCGCTATTGAGGTCGTCCACCTCAAGAAAAAGGGTAACAACGTCGCCATGCTTTCCAGCCATCGCCTCGAGGCCGACGACGCCATGCTTCGAGACTTCGAGCGCATCCGACGCACGTATAAGAGCCCGCTTTTCAGGGCACACAGGATACGAAATCTAGTGGCTGGGCGGCCTTGGTTCGCCAAGTTCGCCGAACACCTTGCCGCGATTACCCCGGCAAAGCTACTGATGAACCATTCAAGCGCCCCGTGGGTCGCGAGACAGCTCAGCCGCGACGCAAGCAAGAAGTTCAGATTGCTCCAGGATGACTACAAGGAGGGATAAGATAGATGGAAGCTTCCAAACGAATGACACCAGATGAGTTGGCGCTCCGCGTGCACAGCATGATACGGGGTTACGTCAGTTACAAGACAGAGAGGCGGTGCGGAAAGAGCTATGCGGATTTCAAAGCCTCAAGCTACAAGGACGACCAGTACATCAATGCCAACAACAAGGTGTGCATGGATGCCTTCCTAGCGATCCGCGGACGAAAGGACCACCGGGAATTCATTGACTACTTTACCGGCACAATCTGCTCGGTTCCCCAATTCCTTGGCAAGGAGCAGTACCAGAATCTATCTGTAGCGCTTCTTGATCCCGCGCAGTGGGAATCGCTCAAGAGTCTGTCCATGCTGGCCCTATCAGCGCTCTCCCAGGCTCCCTCATCTATGGAAAAGAAAGGAGATGAACAATGAACAAGAATCTGTTTGCAACGGCCCTGACCTACCCGGCGCCCTCGGCCAACTACCGTGGCGAGAGCGAGGAGAACCGTATGGTAATGCAGAAGGTCACGGACGGTCGTTTCGAGTTCCCAATCATTTCCCCGGAGGCAATGCGCAACGCGCTACGTGACATGCTCGCGGGATACGGCCTTCCATGCAACCGCAAACGGTTACACAACGAGGAACAACTGGCAGTGAAATTCTTGGAATATCCGGATGCGAAGAAATTCGCCGACGACTTCTTTTTCGGATACCTGTTGGCGCTGGACAAGAAGGGGAAGAAGAGCCTTGCGGAAGCGAAAAACAAGGATCACCCGTACAAGCGAGACTCCGTGTTACGGATGAACTTGGCAAAGGGGCTCAGTCCGTACCGACACGACACCATTTTGACTCAGTCTCCGGTCAACGTTGACAGCCCATGGAAGAACGCAGCAACATCGGCGCTGCTGCACAGAGAAACCGCGGTTATCGCGTTTCAGTACCCATTCGCGCTCAATCTAAACGACGTGTTTACCGGTCCCGGCCCTGACAAAGAGGACCGCAATAAGTGGCTTGCAGCACTGCTGCGCGCCATTGCCGAAATGACCGCTGTTGCGGGCAATCACGCTCGCAGCTTATTCCAGATGGCGCCAGCCAGCATCGTCATTAGGCTGACCGAGCGCCTCGTGCCCGGTTACGATTCGTACGGCTTCAAGGTGGATGACAAAGGCAACGTAACCCTGCCCGAGATCGTCGATGGAATCACAAACGGCGATTACCCAGGTGAGGAATTCTACCTGGGAGGCACCCTTGTCAAACAGATAGGAAATGACGACAAGAAAGGCTTGGAGGAGAAAGGAGTTCACCTATTCCGCATGGCAGATAAAGCACTGGCCGCTGTGTCGCGGGAGGTAACCGAGATCGATTTCCTTCAACGCCCCGAGTGAGGGAGAACGGCATGCTGATTCTATATGTGAAAGCTCCGTTCGGTGCTTATCGCCCATTCGTCGCAGGATCCTACCGGCAAACCTCTCCATTCATTACGCCGACCGGGGCATACGGCCTACTGCTCAATCTGGCCGGCCTCGAAAGCAGACTTAATGATCCTAAGCTTGTCGCTACCGCAATGAGAGAGGACCTGCCAAGCGCAAAGGTGGCCATTGGAATGCTTCGCAAGCCAACCACATCGGGCTTGCTTCAACAGCTCCACAACTATCCGGTAGGAAACACGGGGAAAGAGCACGCTCCCAACACCAAGGGGGGAAAATACAACATCCAGCCGATCACACGCGAACTTCTCATTGGCATCGAGGGCTACATCGGATTGGACGGCAATGACGAGCTTGAAGACAGTGTCAGACGAGGCCTGGCCCGAGGCCTTGGTATGCCACGGACAGACGGGCAACCTCGGTATGGGATCCCGTTTCTGGGAGACAACTCCTTGATGGTCGACGTAATCGAAGAGGTACGAAATGAGCGTCGAGCGATGTGCTCAGCGCGGTGGTACTGCTCGTTGAGAAGGCTCCCCCAGAGCGATGGTCCTCGGCCGGGAACTTGTCGGATGACCACGTGGATCGATCGGAACGACATGTCGCGTACGCGAAGCGATCTCTTTGCTCCAAGCGACGCGACCATGAGCATCCCCGAAGAAGCATGGTTGCAAGTCGGACCGCTCCCCTGATTTGTTCCTTTGAGCGCTGTTTCAAGGTCCTGAGAAGGGTTTGGAACAGTCACAGGAAAGAGGGCAGATGAAAGAGAACACCGATGACCTCATCCGCGTAATGGCTCTCCACGCGCTTGCTTACTGTGAACGCCTCTTCTATCTGGAGGAGGTGGAGGAGATCCGAATAGCCGATGCCTCTGTCTACGCGGGACGAACGCTGCACGAAGAGCTGCGACAGACGGAGGAGGAGAAGGGAGAGTGGACGAGCCGGATGCTTTCCAGTTCGAGTCTTGGATTGGTGGGAAAGGTCGACTGTTTGCGTAGGCGTGATGGACAGTTGATTCCCTACGAGCACAAGCGCGGTCGACCCCGTCGTGAAGATGACGTGGCCAAGGCGTGGCCCTCGGATGCTCTTCAGGTTTCCGCCTATGGAATGCTCCTTGAAGAAGAAACGGGCGAGGTCATCGAGGAGGGGCGGGTTCGTTATCACGCCGAGAATGTCACGGTGCGGGTTCCTCTGGATGAGAAAGCGCGAAATATGGTTCACAATGCTATCGCGCGTGCTCGAACGTTGCGTGCCGCGACCACGCGACCACCGGTTACGGACAACGATCGGCGCTGCATCCGTTGTTCGTTGGCGCCGGTCTGTCTGCCTGAGGAAGAACGGTTATTGAAGGATCCCGATTGGGAACCAGTGCGCCTATTCCCTCCCGACCTCGAGGTGAAGACGATCCACGTGATGGAACCTGGCGCTCGGATCTCCCGCTCCGGAGAACGATTGAAGATCGAAGCAAGAGAGAAAGAATCCCGTCTGTTCCCAATCCGCGAGATTGGCTCCGTCGTACTGCACGGGTATCCGCAGATGACAACGCAAGCACTTCATCTCTGCGCACGTAACGGAATCGGCGTGCATTGGCTCTCCGCTGGACACTATTATGTGACGAGCATCGCAACGTCATCGGGATCGGTACAGCGACGGTTGCGTCAGTATCAAGCGCTCAGCGATCCTGGCGTGTGCTTGCGCTTGGCAAGGCAAGTCGTCAACGCCAAAATCTTGGCATCTCTTCGCTATGTGCTCCGCGCAACGCGTAACCGTCCCGAAGCACGTAAGAGCGCCGAGAACGCTGTCCGTACGTTCCGACAGTGTTTGAAGGAGACGGCGAGTGCGGAGGGTGTAGATGCGTTGCGCGGACACGAGGGTCTCGCAGGGCGTGCCTATTTTGGGGCTATTGGCTCTCTTCTGCATGATGAAGTGCCCGAAGTATTTCGACCACATGGACGGAATCGGCGTCCACCGCGAGATCGATTCAATGCGCTGCTAAGTTATGGGTACAGTTTACTCTACCAAGCTGTCATGCAAGCCATCATGGCCGTTGGTCTAGAGCCTGCGTTGGGATTCTATCATACACCACGCTCGTCCGCGTATCCGTTGGCTCTCGATCTCATGGAGCTTTTCCGCCTTCTTGTGTGGGATATCCCGGTCATTGGGTCTATCAATCGGCACCAATGGAACGAAGATGAAGACTACGATGTAACAGAGGGGCGTGTCTGGCTTTCAAACACGGGGCGCAAGAAAGCAATCGCTCTTTTCGAGCGAAGGCTTCAAGAGACGTGGAAGCACCCGGTTGTACGCTACTCACTCTCCTATGCACGTCTGATGGAACTTGAGGTCCGCCTTCTCGAAAAGGAATGGACGGGAGCACCTGGGTTGTTTGCGAAGATGCGTATTCGATAGATATGGGACAACAGAAGAACTGGTATTTGGTCTCCTACGACATTCGTGATCCCAAGAGGCTTGCTCGGACGGCGCGTTGCCTTGGTGGTTACGGATCGAGGATCCAATACAGCCTGTTCCGGTGCAGGCTAACCGTACGCCAACTGGAGCGCTTGCAGTGGGAGTTGACACCGATCTTGGCCACGGAGGATGATCTACTGATCATCGGACTGTGTTCGAGGTGCGCAAGCCAGGTGCGGAAGAAAGGGAACGCGGAAGAATGGGAAGTCAAGAGGGCGACATTCGAGGTTGTGTAGCATGTTCAATCAAGCATCAATCAGTGGCGCGAGAGCATGTGGGAATAGAGATGTTGAATCCCAGCAGGCAGTGTGTTTGCTCGAATCAGAAGGGCAAATGATGATTGATTCCAGTCCCGCTGAGAGCAGACGCCCGTTGTCGCGGGCACTTTGGGAATCGGCGAGCAGCAAGTATAGTGGCCGGATGCAGTCCCGTCGAGGCTGCGAAGAGGAAACCGAAGAAACCCATGAAACGGACTATCAGAACATGGCTTCGCTACGCGGGTTCCCCGGCGTGCTGTGGTAGAACCTCAGATGCCGAAAGGCGTTGAGCACATCAAGCAAGGCGAAGAGGGCTTCAATCGATACGTGTGGTAGAACCTCAGATGCCGAAAGGCGTTGAGCACACTAAGCAACCCTCGTTCTTGGAGGCGTTCAATCTAGTGGTAGAACCTCAGATGCCGAAAGGCGTTGAGCACGAGATCCCTCAGCTCTTCAATGTATCTCATAATATCGTGGTAGAACCTCAGATGCCGAAAGGCGTTGAGCACGTGATAAGGTGTGTGAAACACAAAGCGGGTAGTATGTGGTAGAACCTCAGATGCCGAAAGGCGTTGAGCACTAATGATAACCAAGCTCGTGTAGCCAGGCCTCGAAGTGGTAGAACCTCAGATGCCGAAAGGCGTTGAGCACCAATCAGCGTGTCTTGGGAGACACATGGCCGCCAAGTGGTAGAACCTCAGATGCCGAAAGGCGTTGAGCACACCGAGTGATCAAGATGCTTGAGATGACCGTAGATGGTGGTAGAACCTCAGATGCCGAAAGGCGTTGAGCACACCAGGAGACTGGAGAGAAAAGGGGAGGAGAATGACGTGGTAGAACCTCAGATGCCGAAAGGCGTTGAGCACAAACACATCAAGATCAAAATTGACTTCGTTCCAGGTGGTAGAACCTCAGATGCCGAAAGGCGTTGAGCACTCAAGATGACGCCGGAGGATGGGACGCAATCGGAGCATGTGGTAGAACCTCAGATGCCGAAAGGCGTTGAGCACATCAACGTGCCTTCATCTATCTCTTAACCAATTTACACGTGGTAGAACCTCAGATGCCGAAAGGCGTTGAGCACTCTCAAACGTTTCGATCAGAAATAGTTTGATGAATGTGGTAGAACCTCAGATGCCGAAAGGCGTTGAGCACTAGGTACTAGGAAAGGCAAAGCCCATCTCATTTAGGTGGTAGAACCTCAGATGCCGAAAGGCGTTGAGCACTTGTCCTTTGCCGTTCGTTGGTCGCGGATAGCAACGTGGTAGAACCTCAGATGCCGAAAGGCGTTGAGCACATAAACCTGGAAAGTTTCCCAGGCAAATCAATCGTGTGGTAGAACCTCAGATGCCGAAAGGCGTTGAGCACAACAGGAAGATGCAACGCTACGATCAACGCCTTGTGGTGGTAGAACCTCAGATGCCGAAAGGCGTTGAGCACTTAGCGTTATGGGGGTAGAGGAGTCATCCAACGATGTGGTAGAACCTCAGATGCCGAAAGGCGTTGAGCACAGACAATAGCCCTTGACACAATCGATGCGGTGAAGTGGTAGAACCTCAGATGCCGAAAGGCGTTGAGCACTGATCCACGTGTCGATGACCTAGTGGTATTAGCTTGGTGGTAGAACCTCAGATGCCGAAAGGCGTTGAGCACAACAGGAAGATGCAACGCTACGATCAACGCCTTGTGGTGGTAGAACCTCAGATGCCGAAAGGCGTTGAGCACT
>Ga0163203_1000579_pt1 | contig 10040 bp, 8 predicted proteins | sample PL_2010_330m_FD_113534 | JGI IMG/M metagenome (GOLD analysis project Ga0163203, IMG submission 113534) | Freshwater microbial communities from Powell Lake, British Columbia, Canada to study Microbial Dark Matter (Phase II) - PL_2010_330m | ecosystem: Environmental > Aquatic > Freshwater > Lake ... | reverse complement strand
TATTTTAATTGCCGTGTTTATTTTTCTGATCAATGGCCTTTTGGCTGCTTCGATGACAATGATATTTCTGAAGTTCGGTATCATAACTTTTTACGCTGTTTTCCTTTACCGGTACCTTTTACGTAACAATAAAAGATTTAAAGGGTTTGTGGATAATTTGCTGAGGCGGCGACCGTGAAATATAAACATATTTTACTAAAACTACTTAAGCACCCGGTTGTTTTTAAAGAAATCTGCCATTACCTTAAAAATGACCTCTCGGGCCTGCTTGGCCGGTATCAATACGAACACCGCATTCTATATATAGCCGGGCTCGCTAAATCCGGTTCGACATGGTTGAGCAATATGCTTGCGAAGATCCCGGGTTACAATGTCAGGTCGATCAATGACCCGAACGGCGTTATCTTCGAACAGGACGTATGCGATCCCATATTTTCTACACTGCCAAAATACGGGTACAGCATAATAAAACTGCATACCAGATATTCGAAAAAGAATCTTGAAATCATCAAAAGATACGTGACGAGGTTTATCGTTACTTATAGGGACTTAAGAGACATGTGCGTCTCGAGGTATTCCCACGTGATAATTGACCCAAAACACCGCCACCATAAACTTTATTGCAGCCTCGGTTCTGAAGAAGCAATTTCTCATTGTATCGGTGTGGTCAAAGAGGCATATGTGCCCTGGGTCCGGGATTGGATTGATGTGGCCTCCGCCAACAAAGACACGACGCTCGCTATTAAATACGAAAATCTTAACCTAAGTACGTTCGCTACATTAAAAAGGATAGGCGTCTTTTACGGTTTCAAACTAAGCGATGATTTTATTGCAAAGCTCGCCGCGACTAAAATAAAAAAGGAAAGAAACTTAAAACGCTCGATAAAGAAAAATTTACCGGGGAGACTCAGGGATTCAGGGAGAAAGGGAATAGTAGGGGACTGGAAAAATTTCTTTACCGACAGGCATAAACAGGAATTTAAGAAAATCGCAGGCAGCCTTTTAATCGAGCTGGGATATGAAAAAAACTATAACTGGTAATAAAGATACGAAAAAAGAGATAATATGCACCCTCGGCCCCGCATCTATGCAAAAGGGGGTGATCGCGCGCCTTGAAGAGCTAGGCGTGAGCCTTTTCCGGATCAACCTATCTCATACGAAGCTCGGTGATGTAGCTCGCGTTATCCGCTTTATCCAAAGCGCAACTTCGGTACCTATCTGTCTTGATACCGAAGGCGCACAGATACGGACAGGTAATTTACAAGAGGACAAAGTCTTTCTGGCAGACAATAGCATTGTTCGCGTACCCCGGAAGCCTGTTCCCGGTAATTCCCGCAATTTTAATCTGTACCCGGCGGATATAGTCGATAAACTCAAAATCGGCGATTTCGTCGATATTGATTTTGATTCCGTACTTGCGCAGATAATCGATAAAAAGCGCAGTTGCGTTCTTATGAGGATATTAACAGGCGGTTTTGTGGGGCAGAATAAAGCTGTTTCAGTGGACAGGGATATTTTAATGCCTCCCCTCACAAAAAAGGACCGCAAGGCCTTAGCTATAGGGGCCGAACTGGGTATTCGTTACGTTGCCCTTTCCTTTGCCGGCCAGGCATCGGACGTCGAGGAGATCCGTGCCGTTTCGGCCCGGAATGCGTCTGTGATTTCAAAAATCGAATCCATTAAAGGTGTCGTTAACCTCGAGGAGATTGCGGCGAAGTCGGAAGCCCTGTTGCTTGACAGGGGTGACTTATCACGCCAGATACCAATAGAGCGTATTCCCTGGATACAAAAGGACGTTATCCTGCGGGCCGGAAAATCGGGAACAAAAATATACGTGGCGACCAACCTTTTGGAATCCATGAAAGCGGCGAGGACCCCTACCCGCGCCGAGGTAAACGACATTTTCAACACCTTAAAAGACGGCGCCGACGGCCTTGTGCTTGCCGCCGAAACCGCAATCGGTTCTTACCCCGTCGATTGTGCCAGAATGGTCTCCAAAATTCTCAGGCAGTTTGTGAACTTTCCAAACGGATACCCCGCCAAAGAGCTGGAGAGAAGGGATTCTTTCCTGCTGGTAGAGCCGCACGGGGGTGCACTTGTGGATAAAATTAGGAATAACTTTGACGAGAGGGAAATCAAAGGTTGCAAAACCCTTATGGTCGATAAAACTGTTTTACTGGACGCCGAGCAAATTGCAATCGGAGCATTTTCGCCGCTGGAGGGTTTTATGACCAAAGAGGCGCTCGAGTCGGTCCTTCGCAGCTACAGGCTTCCCCGCGGGACGGTATGGCCTCTCCCCGTTGTGCTGCAGATAAAGGCTGAAGAGGCGCGCCGGCTAAAAAGCGGCGAAAGTGTCGCGCTCGCCCTTAAAAATACAGGCGAGGTATATGCCTTATTGCATCTGGAAGACATTTACACTTACGACTTAGCCAAATTTTCTGCCGAAACATTCGGAACAGCGGACGACAGCCACTCGGGGGTTCAACTTTTAAAAAAGCGGGGAAACACATTTCTGGGAGGCAAGATAGAACTCATCAGGCGTTTGCCCTCCGGACATAAGCATTTTGAAATAACACCCCGACAGGCGCGGATGATTTTTGAAAACAAAAACTGGACGAGGGTCGTCGGTTTTCATACTCGGAATGTAATACACAAGGTTCACGAACACATTCAAATGCTCGCTGTTCGGAAATATAATTGTGACGGTATTTTTATTCATCCTGCTGTCGGGCCAAAAAAAAGAGGCGACTATAGCCCCGGTATAATTTTAAAAAGTTACGAATTGATGATGGATAAATACTACCCTGCGGGGAAAGTTGTTTTAGGCGCTTTTCAGAGTTATTCAAGATATTCCGGTCCAAGGGAGGCGGTTTTCACGGCTCTCTGCAGGAAAAATTTCGGCTGTAGTCACTTCATAGTGGGGAGGGATCATACGGGCGTCGGTAATTACTATAAATCCGACGACGCGCATAAATTATTTAATTATCTCGGCGACATCGGGATCAGCCCGGTATTTTTCAATGAGATGCATTATTGCAAACAATGTAAGACCTATGTCGAACAATGCGCGCATGAGAAAAAATACATTCAAAATATAAATGGAACCGAAGCAAGAGAGATATTGAGATCCAGGAAATCACCCCCCGGGTGGTTCATGAGAAAAGATGTTTCAAAGCTTGTTTTAAATGAGGCCAAAAAAGGAAATAGGGTTTTTGTGTAGTAAAAAGAGGTATTATTTATCCGGAGGTGTTAAGATGAATTCGCTTAAAAAAAGACTAAAAAACAAAACAGTGACCGTTGGTTCCTGGATCACGCTTGCCGATACCGCAGTTTGTGAAATAATGGCAAAGTCCGGCTTCGATTGGTTAACCGTAGATATGGAACACAGCGCCATTACATTGCCCGAAGCCCAGGAGCTTATTCGTGTAATAGATTTAGCCGGATGCGTACCCCTGGTCAGAGTCGGCGAAAACAGCCCTAATATTATAAAACGGGTAATGGACGCGGGCTCACACGGCGTGATTGTGCCGATGGTAAATTCTAAAGAAGACGCGCTAAGAGCCGTTAACGCGGTTAAGTACCCTCCTGTCGGGAAAAGGGGTGTAGGGCTTGCAAGGGCCCAGGGGTATGGTCTTGAATTCGAAAAATATAAAAAGTGGCTGGATAATACAGTAGTAATCGTCCAGATCGAACACATAGACGCCGTAAATAATTTAAATGAGATATTAAACGTCGAAGGAGTGGACGCCAGCATGATCGGCCCGTACGATCTATCGGCTTCCCTGGGGTATCCGGGGGACTTTGATAAGAAAGAGATTAAAGATGCCATAGGGGGGTATATAGAGACGTGTAAAAAATCAGGCAAGAGCGCCGGAATTCACGTTATACCATCCGACGGAGAAAAAGTCAACGAAAGAATAAAAGAAGGTTTCGGATTTGTAGCATTCAGCCTGGATACACTTTTCCTGGCGAAAAAAATTAAAGAAGAATTCGTAAAAATAAAAAAATGAAGAAAAAAATATTTTATCATATCCTTACGCGCTCGCTTAAAAATGCCGCGAAGGAACAGGGCCTCGATGGGATAGCGGCCGAACTGAGGTGTATTGTTCCCGATATCGGTGAGCAGTATTCCACGTTTAGGCTTGATTCCGGATATCTGGAATCCAAGGTGCGAAATATGCATGCGTTTCAGATATCGCTTGTTAATAAGATTATAGGGGAATTTCGGGATCCCGTAATTGTCGACATAGGAGATTCTGCGGGGACCCACCTGCAGTATATCATCGGGATTCATTCGCGGGGTAAGAACGTAACAGCCTTGAGCGTTAATGCGGACCCTGATGCGGTTAAGAAAATAAAGGGAAAGGGCCTTAGCGCCGTTAACGCAAAAGCGGAAGATTTATCTAAATTCGACATAAATGCGGATATCTTTTTATGCTTTCAAACCCTGGAGCACTTGATGAACCCCTGTCAGTTTCTCCATCAGTTATCTTCAAAAACGAACGCAAAGTACCTCATAACTACCGTTCCGTATTTAAGGCAGAGCCGCGTGGGCCTGCATCATATCCGGACAGACCGGAGGGCCGCGGTTAATTCCGAGAGGACACATATTTATGAACTGAGCCCCGGAGATTGGAAATTACTTGTGCGGCATTGCGGTTGGGAGATTGCGGAAGATAGAGTCTATTTACAGTTCCTGAGAAGGGGATTTTTCAGCGTTTTAAGGCCGCTATGGAGAAGATTCGATTTCGAAGGTTTTTACGGACTCATACTTAAAAGAGACGATACCTGGTCGTCGCGATATTTGGATTGGTAAGGGGGGAAATATGGATATTATCGGCATAATTCCGGCAAGAATGAATTCAACGAGATTCCCCGGCAAGCCGCTGGCAAAAATACGGGGCAGGGCCATGATATACCACGTTTACCGGAGAAGCAAGATGGCAAAGATTCTTGGGGATGTCTATATCGCTACTTGCGATAAAGAAATAAAAAACTATTGCCTGAAAAACGGCATGAATGTGATAATGACAAAAGATACGCACCAGCGCGCTTCGGACAGGACCAGAGAGGCTGCGGAAAAGATCGAGAAAAAAAACGGAAAAAAAATTGATATAATAGTAATGATTCAGGGGGACGAGCCCTTGGTGTGCCCGGAAATGATAGAGGAATCCGTAGGGCCGATATTGGAAGACCCCGCCATTAATGTGACAAACCTCATGGCGCCCTTGAAATCAGATAAGGAGCATGAAGATTTTAACGAGATAAAAGTGGTAATTGATACTCAAAATTTCGCGTTATATTTTTCAAGACAGCCTATTCCGACAAAGAAAGAAAATATATTCGGTATACCCGTGTATAAACAGGTATGCATTATACCTTTTAGAAGAGATTTTCTGTTCAAATTCAGCAGTTTTGAACCTACGCCGCTTGAGATAGCTGAATCCATCGATATGCTTAGAATTTTAGAGCATGGATATAGAGTAAAAATGGTTCTTACCGGGTTTGAGTCACAAAGCGTGGATAACAGAAATGATTTAACTAAAGTTGAAAAGTTAATGAAAAAAGATCCCTTAGTAAAGAAATACGTTAATTGACAGTACGTGATCATCCGGACATTCGGATTGGGAGGAGAATATCAGTGAAGAAAATTGCCATTACGACAAGTTCTTTCGGCAAATACGATAGGCGGCCATTGCAGTTTTTGGAAAAAAAAGATCTTGAAATAATGCTAAATCCGTACGGAAGAAAACTAAATAAGAGTGAAGTCATTGATATTTGCAATGGTGCCGCAGGCATTATTGCGGGTACAGAAAAGCTGGATGCCGAGGTCATGGGAAAACTGGCTGATTTAGAAGTTATTTCCCGCTGCGGAGCCGGCCTCGATAATGTGGATCGGGATACGGCCCGCGTAAAAGGCATAAAGGTATTCAATACGCCGGAGGCACCCGTACTTTCGGTCTCTGAATTAACAGTGGCATTAATTTTAAACCTCCTGCGGAAGGTAATCCGGATGGATGCCGCTGTAAGGAAAGATGAATGGGGAAAAATGATGGGAAACCTTCTTTGCGGGAAGAAGGCTGGAATAATAGGCTTTGGCAGAATCGGTAAGAAGGTCGCCGAATTGTTGAATTCTTTCGGTTGCGAAATAGCTTACACTGACCCGGCTGTTGAAAATGAATTTACGGATATGAAACGTATGTCTCTCTCGGATTTGCTTGGCTGGTCGAATATTGTGACGCTTCATGTTTCCGGAGATGGCATGGTATTAGGAAAAAAAGAGCTTCAGTTGATGAAAAAAGGTGCGTGGTTGGTAAACGTCTCAAGGGGAGGGACCGTTGATGAAAATGCCCTGTATGAGGCGCTTAAAGAGGGGCGGCTTGCCGGTGCGGCTCTGGACGTTTTTGAGAAGGAACCGTATGACGGTCCGTTGAGCCAGCTCAACAATGTTATTCTTACTCCTCATGTCGGTTCATACGCAAAAGAGGCGAGGGTGGAAATGGAAATCGAAGCAGTCGAAAACTTATTGGAGGGATTGGGGTTACCACAATGATTAAAGCGATTATATTTGATTTTGACGGCGTAATTCTCGAGTCAGCCGATATAAAGACCGAGGCTTTCAGGGAGCTTTTTTCGGATTATCCGCATAAAATCGGGGAAATTACGAAATATCATTTGCAAAATGAAGGAATTTCCCGGTTCGTTAAATTTAGATACATTCACGGTCATATTTTAGGTAAGAAACTTTCTAAGAAAAAAGAACTTGATCTGGGAAGGCGGTTTTCCCGCATTGTTGTACGGAGGGTTCTCAAGGCGCCTTTTGTCGCCGGCGCAAGGGAATTTCTGGATAAAAACAGAAATCGCTGCCGTTTTTTTATCGCTTCCGGCACGCCGAAAGATGAACTTTGCGATATCATCGAGCGCAGGGGGATTGGGGATTGTTTTGAAGAGGTGCATGGAAGCCCCGAGAAAAAGGCGGATGTTATAAAAGGAATAATGAAAAGGCATGATTTTTTGAAAGACGAAGTTGTTTACGTGGGAGATGCTAAAAGCGACCGGATTGCCGCGGAAAAAGCAAGGGTAACTTTTGTTGAACGACGGGCAAGCTCGAATCTTAACAGTATTTTAGAAAAGTTACTGACTAGATTCAAAGTTTTGCTGGTGTATGCCAATACGATGATGGAGAATCTTATTCCGGTTAATATGTCCATTCTTTCGGCGGTGCTTAAACAAAACGGTTTTGACGTGAAGCTTTTCGACACCACTTATTACAAAACCGAACCGAAAAGTACAGGCGAGATAAGGGTTGAAAACCTTCAGTTAAGAAGTTTTAATCTTTCAAAATACGGCATACGTTATAAGAAAACCAATATGTACGACGATTTCCGAAGAACAGTCCTCCGGTATAGGCCGGATATCATCGGACTTAGCGCTGTTGAAGACACATATAGAATGGGAATTTCTTTATTACGGCGGGTGGAAGATATCGATATACCGGTCATTGTCGGCGGCGTCCATGCCGTAATTTCTCCGGACGAGGTTATGGCCGAAGATGCCGTCGATATGGTTTGTGCCGGAGAAGGGGAGAGGCCATTTGTTGAATTATGTGGAAAAATGCATCGTGGCGAAGACTATACGAATGTTGCCGGGATATGGGTTAAGAAAAACGGTAAGATAATAAGAAATTCGCCCGATAGCCTGACCGATATAAACAAACTTCCGCCACTTGATTTTACGATTTATGAGAAGGAAAGGCTTTATCGGCCCATGCAGGGCAAAATCTATCGAATGATGCCGGTGGAGATATGCCGGGGCTGCCCCTTCCAGTGTTCATATTGTGCGGCGCCCGCTCTCAGAGAAATTTATAAGCCACACGGCATGTATTACAGAAAGAAAAAAATAGAAAGGGTCATCGAGGAGATAAAGTTTTATAAAAATCGTTATGACTTAAATTATGTTTATTTTACTTCGGAAACATTTCTTTCGCTGAATGACGAAGAATTCGATAGATTCGTTTCGCTGTATAAAAAAATAAGGCTTCCTTTCTGGTGCCAGACAAGGCCGGAGACAATAAAAGAAACCCGCATAAAGATACTCGAAGAGATAAACTGTGACCGGATAACGGTAGGCATAGAGAGCGGCAACGAAAGAATAAGAAGAGAAGTTTTAAATAGACAAACCTCAAACGAATCGATAATAAAGGCGTTCGATATTTTAGGGCGGTCTTCTATCCCGATAAGCGTCAATAATATCATAGGTATTCCCGAGGAGACGAGAGAAGAGGTTTTTGACACTATAAATTTGAATCGGGCCGTAAAAACCGACAGCATCAGCGTATTCATTTTTACGCCTTATAGAGGTACGAGGTTACGTGTGTATTGTCTGGAGAAAGGATACATATCGCCACAGACTTATTCTGCCGGTCATTCGAAGAAATCCATACTGAATATGCCTTCCATGGCTTGCGAAGAGATTACCGGGTTATTAAGGACTTTTCCGCTTTATGTTAAATTTCCGAAGCGGGATTACGATCTTATCAGAATAGCGGAGAGATTTGACGAGGAAGGCAATAAAGTATTCAAACAATTAAGCGACAAATATAGAAAGGAGCATTTTCAATGAAAATGGTTGTTTTCGGAGGTTCCGGTTTTATCGGTAGCCACACGGCGGACATATTGACCGAACGCGGGCATAAGGTTAAGATATTCGATTTAAAAATCTCCCCGTTCCTTAAGGCGGATCAGGAAATGGTTATAGGCGATATTCTTGACGAGGCGAAGGTAAGGAAGGCAATTGAAGGCTGTGATTATGTTTATCATTTTGCCGGCATAACGAATCTTGATGATGCCAAAACAAAGGCCCTTGAGACGGTAGACCAGAATATAAAGGGGGCACTGGTATTGTTGGAGGCTTCCCGTCAGGCCGGGGTAAAGAGATTTATTTTTGCCAGTTCCGTATATGTGTATAGCGACAAGGGTGGATTTTATCGCTGCAGCAAGCAGTCGGCGGAACTGTATATAGAAGAATACAGGCGTCGTTACGGGTTGGATTACACAATCCTTCGTTACGGGACAGTATACGGTTCGCGCGCGGACTACCGTAATAGCGTATATCGCCACTTAAAAGAGGCCGTAGTTAACGGAGAAGTTGTATGCCCCGGGGACGGAGAAGAGGTGAGAGAATATATACATGTAAGAGATGCCGCGCAATTGAGCGCGGATGTACTTGCGGATAAACATAAAAACCAGCATATAATCATAACAGGCCATCACCCCATGAAATTCAAGGACTTTCTATACATGATTAAGGAGATTGTCGGCGACAATGTCAAAATTAAATTCAAGGCGGCGGAATATGACTCTGCGCACTATAACCTGACGCCTTATTCTTTTATCCCCAGAATCGGATATAAGCTTACTACGGATTGCTATTTAGATATGGGGCAGGGGCTTTTGGAGTGTTTAAACGAAATGCACGTATCCCCTGAGTTAAACGGTAAGAAAGCGCCTCGGCGAAGATCGTAAAGTTTTTAAATAACGATATGGCAAATAGTGTTTTTTACATATTTGATAATAAATACAATATCGGGAAGATACTCGGATATTGCGCCGCCAAAAATGTCGAAAAGGTATTTTTGTGCCCCGTAACAACCTGTCAAGACGCTGTTTCTTCCCTGGTGAAAGCCTTTTTCCCGATAAAAAAGCGCAAAGTAGAAGTATTACCTTTTTTGGAATATTTTCACAAGACAGCTTTTTCTGAACGCGATAATTTTATCCGGTTTATTTCGCAGCTTGGCCAAGCGGCGAGGTTCGACAGTAAAAACTTGAGGGAATATTTCGGGTTTCCCGGTTCGTCATTTTCCGCGTGGTGGCTCTCATCGATAGTCGAGAAAAACCCATTGAAAAGCGATTCATACCATAACCTGATCAAGCTTTTGACCGTATTCAGGCTGCGAGAGGAAAGTAAATCCGGAAAAATAATAACGGATATAGATTCCCCGCGACTTTGCCGCGCGATAAAAAATAACGCCGGAAACCTCG
>Ga0163203_1000578_pt1 | contig 10041 bp, 16 predicted proteins | sample PL_2010_330m_FD_113534 | JGI IMG/M metagenome (GOLD analysis project Ga0163203, IMG submission 113534) | Freshwater microbial communities from Powell Lake, British Columbia, Canada to study Microbial Dark Matter (Phase II) - PL_2010_330m | ecosystem: Environmental > Aquatic > Freshwater > Lake ... | reverse complement strand
TGATTAAGCTCACACATGACGTCAAAATCGCCGGATACTGCTGATGTAATATTTGCACGGCCAACATCATCAGAACTGTATGGGGAAAACACGAAAAGATGTTTAGGTTGAGCGGCGTTTGTAACCCGCAAGGCAATCTTCGTACCGTCAAACGAAACGTTACCGTAATCCGAATCGAAACTCGTCCAGTCTCTTGCGACCAGCGTCGTATCGGCAAAATCCCATTTGCCGGGGATAATACCGGAGTCGTACAAGCAAGCGCTGTACGGGGTCAGGGTTGCGGATGTGTTCCAGGTGATCATTTATTGCAGTCCTCATTAACCACAACGTAGACAAAACCGATCATCCCAAGAACTGCGAATATTATTAATGCGGTCATTTTTCGCCTTTTGCAATACACGGACGGGACATAAGTTTATCCCTAATATCAGCAATGATTTTCTTCGACTCGTCAGTCTCTTCTTTCAGGCACGATATGACGTTTGTGTTTTGCTCAATCACGCCGGTTGTTCTTTCGAGGACAGACAAAAGCCGCTTGACCAGCCACGCCAAAAATCCAAGCAGGACAATCGAAAGACCGGCAAAACCGTACTGAATAATTGGGGTTGCTATGAGGCTTACGCTATCCATGGCTAATCCTTTGAGATTTGATTAACTTTTACCGAATGATATTTGTTCCAGCAGTCTACCAAGGCAGAATACCAGCCAGGCTTTACAACAACATCGCCGCCGACATCCTCGAAGAACTCAGAATCGTCAATTCCATCAACAATTAGTGGTAATTTTTTATTAGTAAATATGCGGACAACACCTTTTGCGGATTCTGGCAAGGGAATAGGATTATGCGTTACAAGTTTATTGCTCTGCTTCGTCCCTATCGTGCACCCGGTTGAAGCCAGCATAATAATCAGCATCGGGATTAATAGCAGCGCCGTTAGATTCTTGCACATGGGTTTCCTCCGCTGGCGTCTTTAATGTTTCAACCGCCACATCGACAAAAAAGCCTTTGATGAAATTAAGCAAAACGGCCAATAGGCTCATGGTGTTTTCCTATTCAGCTTCGGGCGTATCTACAGTTTCGACGATAACCTCGGCATCTTCTTCGTTAAGGGCGTCTTTAATGATCGTTCCACCCTCAATGATCTGCGTACCAGTTGCGGCAACGTCTACTTTCGTGTTTTCGTCTTCGTCAAAATACGCAGAAAGAGCGATACAGATAGCGGTGATAATGGTGCAAACGCCTACAATAATTTTCTTATTCATTTCTTACCCCCCAGTTTTTTACGTTTTTTATTAACACAATCGTCACACAAATAAACATGAGATGGACCGATATGCGGTGCGCCATCTATGAACCAGAAACTTGCAGTTGGATAAATGCGAACGGTGATCTTGTCTCTCTTGCATTCTTCGCAAACATTTCCCATCACCGTTTACCCCGCGAAATTTTCCGCTTGTAATCAAATAGATAGATATCCTCGATCTTCTTCACATCGGCCATATTCATGCCGACTATTTCACGCTTAGGAACTTTCTTGCCGTTGTACGATCCACCAAACTGATGTTGCTTTACCCACTCTGTGCCGGGGGTGAAGCCGTAAGTCAGGCTATAACGGGCTGTGCGTACTGACTTGCCCCGACTTGACAGGAAGTCCCAAATTTTAGGCGCGATAAGTTTTTTACTGAATCCGCTTGGCACAGTCTTACGATGCAATGAATGAAGCTTTTTTGTTGGTATGCCAAACTTCTTCCGGTATGCCATTACGCGCCGCTTGCCCCGGTTGCTTTTAACCTTCTGGACAATCACGCTTCGCTTGCTTTTGGTGTTGTCAAGAAGCATCGGGTGCTTTTCACCAATTTTCGGACGCGGCGGTACGAACAACTTTGGCCACATCTTCCCATCTGGATCTTTATGTCCGCGCACACGCTTCTTGTGATTCTTAAGTAGATATGTTGCTATTTTGTCATGCGTAGTTTTCCAGCCCCACTTGCCGGGGTTTTCAAGACTACTCAGGAACATATCGGCTTGTGGTATGGTCATGTACGACATGGCTAAGAATCAATCCGTTTGGTGAAAATGCGGTACGTTAGCCGCCTGCTGTCTTTTTCGTGGTATTGCACCAGGTATTCAAAACCGCCGTCATCGGTAATTTTATCCAGCTTTGCAGGCGTAACTGCTGTTTCATCGAACAATAATGTTGCAGCAACGACTGAAAACATTACCTCATCTTGCAACGTCTCCAAACTCTCGTCACTCATGTATTGAGCCGTTTGGGTGTTGCGAAACGCACTTACCGACACGGTATCACTTTCGCGAGAATAGGTGATAGTTTCCGGTGCCAATGTCGCGGAAAACAACGCGTCAGTAAGTGCGCTCCAATCAACTGCCATTCAGGTAATCCAATCTTATGCAGACTTAACCACGCCGAAATCACGCAACGCCGAAAGGGACGAATTGACTTTGGTGCTAAGCGTTGCCAACGCATCTTTAACGGCATCAACGTCTTCTGCCCAGTCAGTACCGGCTGAACTAAACGTTCCGATTGTGTCCGAAGCGGTACCGGTCGAAGAATCCGTGATATCGGTAATCGTGTCAGCCGCGCCAGACTCATTCAGCACGACCTTAACAGTAGTTGCAGCAGTACCAGCAGCCGCGAACGCACGACCGAGGGCGAAATCAGAGGCAGTAGTGGAAGCCGCGCCGCCGGTGTTGCCGTCAACGTCCGTCCCGTCATTATCCCAATAAATCGCATCACCGATTGTTACGGCAGACGAATCTTTCTTGGCAATCCAAATACCTTCTGTGGAAAGCGAACCAACCTCACCCGCCGCTAAATCGGTTTGAAGGATTCCAGCCTTATCGCCAAACAGGTACGGATAACCGGCTGTGCCGTCGTCAGTCCCCATAGTGTAATCAACCACACCAGGGTCTTGCCAAAACTTTGACTTCTGAACCATTTTACTATCTCCTTAAAATTTAAATTTCAGTTGAATAATCACGCGCCAGCAGACTTAACACCGCCACGGTATTCCATAGCCTTGACACCAGCATCATGATACACGCGCCAGCTAAGCCCAAGCGTATCGCTATCCACTGGAACCCGCTCAATAGTCGGGCTACGTTGCCCACGAAGGAAGAACACGCCCATGGTCTGTGCAATGTTCGGATCTGCCATCAAGTACCATGCGGTTGTGCTATAACCGGTGTATGCTGAATTACTGAGCCGCGTTTCGGTGATAACCTCATACGATCCGGCATGGATATTTGTGGTAGGAGCTTTTTTCGTGGTCAAGCCAAGCACCTGCGGAGACTGGAAAAGGTTCTGAGCGAATGCGCGAAGTTGCGGGGGAACAAGCAAATACTTCGGAGCAACATTAATGCTTCTACCGGAAAGGCTCTTCATGGTCATGAATTTAACCAGAGCATCCGATACCGCGTCTATCCCGTTTGCGTCGTCAAGAAGCGAGGTCGTTCCGGAAATATAATTATCGTGATCCGTGCCGAAAAGCGCATAACCATCACCACCCATCGTGCCGTTAGCAAGAAGTGCGGTATAGACCAGATCTGACAGATTATCGAGTGCTTCACGCCCATAATATTCCGGCTGATGCGTAAGTACGCCGAGATCGTCATTAATAGCCTGTTCTCTCGTAAGAGTGAACATATCGGCATAGGTGTGAATGCGGAAAGATTCGGAGGTTTCAGTTCCGGAACTAGACTTGATTTTCCCGCCGGGGCCAACCTGCGAGAGATTGCCGGTACTGGAATAATTTACGCGAGTGTTGGTTTTGAAGTCCGCAACTTCGTCAGTGAAGCACCATTTTTGCCAGGTGGGTTCGGTGTAGTTGAACCCCTTTAGCAATGATTTGTTGGCAACATTGCCAAGAGCGACCGGCAAAGATAGCGTGGAAAATCCACGCTTAATAACTTCCCTACGATTAAGCGGAACCTTCTCGCCATCCCGCGCCAGTGACCATCGGCACAATTCATCAATGCCAGCGCCACGGAGCTTTTTGTCGGCGCGGTCAACGACCTCTTTATCGTACTCTTTTTCGGCAACATCAGACATACCAGCAGACATCAGCAAGCTTGCTTCGAAATGTTCGCGGTTGATTTCGCCGCTATCAACGTGGATATACGGGGAGCCTACCGACTTGCGACTTTTACGCATCTCCGTCAAGAATTCAGCGCGGGAATCCTCTACCGTAAGGCCGTCTGTAATGCAACGATTGACCGTCTCTTCCGAAATTCCTTCGGCTTCGGCTCTGATGGCAGCAATGCGCTTCTGCTCATCCGCGCGGGTTTCCTTCATCGCATCGCTTATCGCGGACTTGATATCAACCGGCTTTTCTACCGCTTTGCGCTCGGTCTTTTCCTCTGCTACCTTACCGGCTTCCTTGTCGGCGTCGTAAAGCTTCTGCCAACCTGCCCGTTGCTCTTCGCTCAGGGTTTCGTGGTCAACTTCTTTCCTCTTAAGCCATTCGTGAAAATCCATATCAACTTCCTTTCTTTCGGCATCGCCGACATTATTTATTTCCTCAAACATCCGCTTGACTTTGGCCGATTGATCCGCGCCGCGATTAACGGCACTGACTTCGATTGGAGTCCAGCGAGTAACAATCTGAAGGGGGATTCTTGGGTGGGCTTCGAATGATCTGCCCATGAATTCTGCGCTCTTGCCAGCCGCGACTTGCTTCATATCGCTTCGTAGGAATATCGCACCGATGCTCACATCTGTTAGGTGGCCATCGCGGTATAGGGCGTGGGCGTTTTTACCATCGTCGGTATCGGCAAAGTTTAGATCACCTTCAAGACTATCGCCGTTCACCTGTATATCGCGGATACTGCCAAGGCGATGGAGTGCGCTTGACGGGTTATGCTGGTCAAACATTGGGAGTTGACCAGGCATATCGGTTATTCCGTCCATCATCAGGACACGCTCAACAAGACGGTTGCCGTCAAGCTCAAGCACCTTATTTTCTGTGCTCAATACCGCGCGGAAAACCTTTTCGCCCTCTTTTTCGCCCTCACGCATTGACACAGCCGCCGAACGCGATACGCTGATTTTCCCTTGCGTAGCTGCTTCCGAACGCGTGGATTTAACGGCGCGTTTTGCGCTTCTATTCCTCTTCGCTTTATTCTTCGTCATCTTAGGTATCCTTGTTGGGTTCTGCTGCTGGCGTGGAAGGTTCTGGGGTGCCGTATAGCTCTTTTTCCTTCTTGCGCTGCTCTAGCTTTTTGCGGTAATCAAAGCCTTTCGCTGCCCACCAGTCCTCAAGCGTAGTTCCGTTATTCGCTAAGAGTCTTTCAAAGGCGATGGCTTCTTTTGCTGGGTCGATATGCGGTAATCCAGGCCAAAGAGCGTCAAACATGTAATAGGCTTGGTTTTTGATTTCTTCTGAATATTGATTGCCGGGGATTAGTAACCATTCGTCCAAAAAGTCGCCTACGATCTGCGACAGGACATTGATTTTTACGCGGTGTCGTCTTACCGAAATGGCTTGGCTGAATGCCTGCCAGTCTATGCGGCCGGAGGCGTAGTTATGGGACGATGAATCCATTGCCACGACGTTGTAGGGCATGCCTGCGCCCGCCCCGACTTCGCTAAGAAACTCGCGCTTGAATTGCGGGAAATTGGTTGCGGGATGCTCTGGCTTGACCTGGCTTACTTTTGTCCCGGGCGGCATTGTGGCGATTGTGCGAGGTTCAATATCAAAAATTTCTGGCGGGACTTCCCCATACTCCTCGTCTGAGGTGCTTTCAAGCAACACGGCAAACAATGCGGCGGCTTCGGCGGCTCCAAGTGTTGCATTTGTAAAACGCCGGAAATCCGCAAATAGCGGCAATGAGGAAGCAAGGATAGGTTCGCCGCGTGTTTGCTCAGGGCGCGTGATAATGGCCTCATGGATTACTTCGGATGCATCCCACTCTACCGCCTCGTATGAGGTGCATGTATTTCTTCCGGGGTGATTCTTGAGGATGTAATAGGCTACGGGGCGGCCATCTTTATTTAGCTTTACCCCATCTCGAATACTGTCATCGCTCGTTTTGTCGTCAGGGGTTTTAAGGCGATCTACTTCGATCATGCGATAGCGCAAATCAACCGGTGTGCGCCGGTCGTGCCAACCAGCCTTTACAAAAAGATACTCGCCGCATGGGTAAAGCTGCATTTCTCCAATGCGCAACATATCAGCCAGAGACATCCGTCCGGACGCATCTGCAACCCGTGACCATGCCGCAAAATCCCGTTCAAACCGTTCGTTGAAATCCTCGTTTTCGGTTTTCATCTGGATATGTGGACCATCGCCAACAACGAAGTTTGCGCCGATGTTCGCCACGCCTCGCGCATAAGAATTGTTGCGCGTCTCAAGCCTTGCACGATCTCGTATAGTTGAAAGTTCACCGGAAATAGCGGAATCTGCATCGGTGGAAGTGGCATCTGCGAAATGCTTTTCACGCGCGCGGTTGTTGTTTGCGGCCACATATGAAGAACGCAACACCTTGACGGCATCGGCAACGGTTATTTCTTTTGATTTACGTGATATGCCCAGTTTATCTAGCAAGCCCATGGGAAAGACCTCCACAGTGCAACCGCCAGATAAAAGGGTGTCGAAACCACGTAATACATCAGAAATGCAAGCCGAACCAAACCGGCGCCAATGCATTCGGCGATTGGGTTTCCAAGCCGCTCAAGTTGCGCGTCTATGCGGCTGATAATCGGATGTGTTGGGTCTTTTTCACTCAATTTGCGGCCCCTGGTCTTAAATGACAAATGCGGATTGGGAGTTTGTTTGTGGATGCGGCTTGGGCGGCTTTGGCGGCATATATGGAGCGCATTTTTATCATCATCTCCAAATCCCACCACACGGTTTGTCCGTCAATTTCCATCTTGCTAACGCCTGGATTAGCGAGCATCGCAGCGTCGATTTTTGCGACTATTTCGGCTGGTGACGCCATAGCGAACTCCCGAATATGTTGAGTTGCCGGGACAAAAGGAAAACGCCGCGTAAGGATGTAGCCCTACATGGCGTCGTTTCTCCGCAGTCGGTTGTTCAGGGGATCAGCCCAAACTTCTCGACCCGGCAACTAGAATGTATTTCCGGTTGCGCCCGAACTATGGCGCTTGTGGCTAACCGGATATAGCCGTTTTTTAGAGCTTAAACAGTCCCGCCTCTTCTCTTGCTTCAAGTATTTCGAGCGGGGTTAGCTGCTGTTCGTCTGCATCGTTAATCGAAGGCTCGTATCGCTCCATCTTTCGCCTGTTTTCGTATTTAAGGAAATTGAGCATCCCGTTCTTGCCGCATTTTTGTTGGAACGAGCGGATACAGTCGTTATCTTTACATTCAGATACTTTTGTAGTCGCTGCAATGACGTATTCCTGTGCTGCATCTTCCTTTAAATCTTGGCGTAATTCCGGACATAATATTTCTACCTCTATCTTTGCCTTTTCGTACAAATCTTCTAGTGTGTATTGTTCCGACATGTTTTCCTATATCCTTAGACAACTGAGAATGTTAAATTCGATGATAAAAATAATTATTTTATGAACTTTTCATAAAATTCCGGCTCTGCAAGAAACATATAAGCACCGTCAACCCATTTGAGCTTAAAGACTTGCATATCCTCGCGCATTACTGCCTTGATTTCTTCACTTGCGCCTCTATTGGATGATCCAATAGCGTGCAAAACAACGCTTTCAGGCTCATAAAAGCACTTGAAGCCAGCCCAATTTGCGCGAAAGCAGTAATCGGAATCGCTGAAAATGTGGCGCATGTTTTCGTCCAAAACCCCGATTTCGTTAATTAATTCGCCGGAAATGAACACGGAAGAGAATGTAGCCCACTTTTCTTGCGTCCGTTCAGTCAAATCGCCGTTACTTACCCGCCCGGTCTTGTGCATACCGTTAGGGAAGCACTGATACGAGCCGCCCCAAAAAATATAGTCAGGATCGCCAAGCGCGATATTTTTACAGCCAACGATACCGGCCTTAACTTCGTCATTAAGGCACTTTAGAGCCGCTGTGACGCAGTTTTCATCTGGTATGCAGTCATTATTAAGCAACCATGCGACATCATCCGCGCCGACTTCTCGCATACCCTCGTTAATGGCTTTTGTGAACAGACGGTTTTCGTTTGGGGGGTTGTTATTTATGATGTGTTCGATGATTTCAAAGTCGCCTCGGTTTTTTCGGACTCCCTCAAGGCATTTTTCTAAAAGTCCGTCATCCCCGTAATGCGGGATGATTACATGTACTTTCATTTCTCCATCTCCCTTATCTTCTTAAATAGCTCACCCGCAAGACACGCTCTAAGCGCACGCGTGTTATTGTAAAACGCCTTATCCGCTGCCTTGTGCGGCTCCTGAATCTGATAGGTTGCGTCATTTTCAACGCTCTTATCGAATGCGAAATGATAATGACGCATCATGACCTTGTCGGTATATTTCCAGCGCTTAATAATTTTCGCGATATCATCCATCCACCTATCGCAAAAGTTGTGTTTCAGCTCTTTGGGGAAAAGCCCTATGGCTAAATACCATTCACGCGAGATAAACATGTTGGTTGCAAATTTTCCATTCCACACACCATCAGCGCAGCACACAAGCCCGATAGTTGACGGCCACTCATTGAATTCTGACAATATTTTCAAATCCCAATCCTTCGTTTCGAAAATATTATCATCACCCTGTGGTGACATAAAATCACCGGTGCATCGTTTTGCCGCGATATTCCACTTCTCGACCGCGAATTTCTGTTCTTCGACGATTATGGTGGTGGGTAATCCGGTTAACGATTTGGCGGCTTGGATTGAATCGGGGTCATTTTCGTCGCATACGATCATAATTTCTACCGCGTTTGGCTCTGACACTGTGTCTTTCACTGATTCATAAAACCGTTTAAGCTTTTCTGGTCTACCTCTCGTCGGAAGTAGTAAAGATATTGACATTTAGTATTTCCTTCATTTTTACAATATATTGTTCCCTGGTAATAAGTCCCTGCTGCCATGCAGCCCAATATGCCAACTTGTCTTTATGTTGCTCTATCTGATTAAAAACGTTATCAACACTCATAACCCAACCTCCACGAACGGATCAACATCGCGGAATCTGTGGTTTTCATGCCACTGGACAAAGCATTTACCATTAAAATCCCTTGTAAACTCTTCCTCTACCAATGGCGGGTAATCTCTATCATTTTTATGCCCCCACCCCTTAACCTTGTGCATCATTTCTTCTTTTGTGCGAACCCATGAGAAATGATGGATAAATGGAATATCGTCCTTATCATTTACGCGACACACTAAATCATCATCACGAACATTCAAAAAACCTTGGCGCTCATTTTTGAAAAAGACCCTATCAGGCGTAATGTAATATGGACGAACAAGAGTTCCTGCGTATTCCGTGATTATGGCCTGATTTCTTGCAGACCTAAAATACCAATAAGCATTAAGCGTTATTACTCCCCTCTTTTCATGTTTACAGAAATCGAAAACATACCACCAATTATCTTTAAATCGGTTTCCGTCAATAATTTCATCAGCATCGACAAATAAAACCCAATCAGGAACCTCCTTGAGCGCTGTATATCCAGCCCACCGAGACACACAGGCATGTTTGAATCCAGCCATAACGCATAATTCAGTGTCATACTTCTGGAAAGTAACCGAAGGATTGCGCTTGATAGTCGCTTCAATCAACTCCATATTTTCCGGCGTTCCGTCATACAGCTTTTCGGCATACGCAACCACAATTTCATCCGAGAAATACCCGGCTTGCTTAATGCAATGATCAATAAACCGCTGATCCAACGTGCAATAAGTTATCACTGTTGATATTTTCACTTTTCCACCCTTTCCGCTTTTGTAAAAACTTTTCCACACGTTTTGTAATGACTGCACCGGTAGCGCGTAATAATGCGACCCCGATATTCCCTTGTGTTTAGGATATCAAGCAATCTGCATCCGCAAGCCGGACATTCAACCGCGTCATCATCTAAGCACTCCGTCGTTTCAGCTGTGGTCCCCATTTCTTTCCCGCCT
>Ga0163203_1000577_pt1 | contig 10041 bp, 11 predicted proteins | sample PL_2010_330m_FD_113534 | JGI IMG/M metagenome (GOLD analysis project Ga0163203, IMG submission 113534) | Freshwater microbial communities from Powell Lake, British Columbia, Canada to study Microbial Dark Matter (Phase II) - PL_2010_330m | ecosystem: Environmental > Aquatic > Freshwater > Lake ... | reverse complement strand
ATTTTATTCCCGTTAAAACGGGCATAAAAGATTTTTCCAATTGTGTGTACCATGAACTCGGGGATTTTGCGGAAGGGGAATATAGTTTCGAGGTCAGGAGATCTTCCCGGTCCGTAAAACTTGCGATGAAACGGGACGGCCATGTTGACGGTTCAAAAGTAACCGTTATAAAAGAGATAACGCTACCCCGTGCAGGATCCGTCATAACTGTCGATTACAGGATCATTAATAATGGTGCCGGGACCCTTAACGCGGTATTCGGTCCCGAAATAAATTTAACTATGCCGAACGCCGATTCAACGAAATGTTCAATAGTCTTTAACGGTGAAAATAAGAAATACGGCTTAAGCGAGACATTGCAGCGGAATAAAATTGAGGCCCTGGAAATGAGGGATAAGCTTTGCGGATTCTCTCTCAAAATAAGTGTCAGCGATCCGTGCCGGATATGGCATTTTCCGATAAGAACGGTCTCACAGTCAGAGAAGGCCTATGAGCTCAATTATCAGGGATCGGCCCTTTTTCCGGCCTTAGAGTTGGAACTGGGTGTCGGGGAAGAAAAGAGGGTTGGTTTTACCATAGAACTTATAGAGGCAGGGAAGTAGCCGTGAGACAATATATATTTCAATTGACACGGTTCGGCATGTGGAACTATAATTGTATCGGGCAGATAGCCGAATATCGTCAACCGGGTACGTGATACACAGGAGAACAGTATGACGAGTTCCGAGTATGCAGGAAGCGGATCGGATCTAAACAAGAAGACGGATGTCCGTCCGATGAGGGATTTTCATGTTCCCTACGGGTATAACGACAATAAGATCGTTCTGATGATCCGTGATCCGTGGACACTTTATTCTTACTGGGAAATACGGCGTGAAGTCGAGGACGGACTGCGTCGGGAGATCCAGGAAAAAGGCCTGATCGCCTCAAATAGCCTGCTAAGGGTTTATGATGTAACAGAAGCCTCCTCTGATGCATGTCTCCGGTCGGAATTCAGTTTTGAACTTAAGGACCAGGCGGACAGCTGGTATATCCATATAGGCAATCACGGTAAAAAATGGATAGTTGAAGTAGGGATAAGCTGCACCACCGGTGAATTTTTCGTTCTTGCCCGGTCCAACACCGTCGAGGCCCCTTTTTATGGTATGTCCGAAATATATGATGACGAATGGATGTGTTCCGAGGAGCTGTACTACAGGATGTTCGCGGCTTCCGGAGGATATGGAATAGGTACAAGTTCACTTCAGGTAAAAGAGACGCTCGAACGCCACCATAAGGGCTGGCTTTTTTCCGGCGGCATGTCATCAGGCGTGTTCGGAAGTGCCGGTCTCTTTCCGAAAGAAAAATAAATATGACAGACGGTTACTTAGCTTTAGTCTTACATGCGCACCTGCCGTTCATCAGGCATCCTGAATACGAAAGTTTTCTCGAGGAGAACTGGCTGTTTGAGGCTGTCACCGATACGTATATCCCTCTTGTCGATATTTTCGACCGGCTGATAGACGACAACGTGGATTTCAGGATCACTATATCCTTGAGCCCTACGCTTATCAGCATGCTTAGAGATGAACTGCTTGTCTCAAGATATATCCGGCATCTGGACAAACTTATCAGACTTTCCGGCATGGAAATGGAAAGGACAAGGAATGATGGCCCGACGAACTCTCTGGCAAAAATGTATCATGAAAGATACATACGGGCGAAATATTTGTTCTCGGAAAAATATGGGAACGACATAACAAGGGCCTTTAAAAAGTTTCAGGATCTGGGCAAAGTGGAGGTAATAACGTGCTCGGCCACACACGGGTATCTACCGCTGATGGATGTTCATAAACCCGCGGTAAGGGCCCAGGTAAAAGTTGCCGTTGATACGTACAGGTCGGTTTTCGGCAGCACGCCGAAAGGCATGTGGCTCCCCGAGTGCGGATACCAGCCCGGGCATGATAAGTTCCTCTCCGAGTTCGGGATAAGATACTTTTTCGTAGAAACGCACGGTATTCTTTTCGGGACCCCGAGGCCGAAATACGGCGTCTACAGCCCGTATTTTACGAAGTCGGGTGTTGCAGTATTCGGGAGGGATCTTGAGAGCTCGAAGGCCGTATGGAGTTCCCGTGACGGGTATCCGGGAGACGTTAATTACAGGGAATATTACCGTGACATAGGGTTTGATCTGGATTTTGATTACATAAAACCGTTCATTAACGAATGCGGGACGCGTGTCAATACAGGCATAAAGTATTACAGGATTACCGGAGAAACAGACCATAAGGGTATATATGACCGTGATATTGCCATGAAAACCGCTGCATCCCATGCCAGTAACTTTATGTTCAACAGAGAAAAACAGGTGGAACACCTTAAAGGCGTCATGGACCGCAAACCCATAATAGTTTCACCCTATGACGCGGAGCTTTTCGGACACTGGTGGTTCGAGGGGCCCCAGTGGCTTGAATATCTTTTAAGAAAAATACATTTCGACCAGGAAACAGTAAAGACGATCACGCCGAGTGAGTATCTTGATCTTTATGACGCGTACCCGGTTATGACCCCTTCCATGTCAAGCTGGGGATACAAGGGCTACAGCGAGGTCTGGCTTGACGGTTCGAATGACTGGATATACCGGCATCTTCACAAAATGGCCGAAACAATGACGGCGGATGCCGGGAAATATGACTCTCCGTCCGATGTCGAACGGAGAGCGCTTAATCAGATGGCGCGTGAGCTTCTTCTCGCGCAGTCGAGTGACTGGGCGTTCATAATGAAAACGGGTACTTTTGTAAATTACGCCGTGAACAGGACCCGTGAGCATGTCGGGCGATTTTTTGCTTTGCATGAACAGCTCACGAGCGGTAACATAGATATAAGAATGCTGGAAGAGGCGGAGCATAAGTATAATTTGTTCCGGGATATTGATTACAAAACATATGCATTAAGGGAGGAATAGAAATGGCCGAAAAAAAAATGAACTGGAAAAACAAAAAAAACTCACCTGCCGCGGAGAAAAAAATTACAAAGAAAAATATTTTTTCTTCCCTGAAAAAAACAGGCAACGCGGGAAAACAGACCAGTAAACTGAGCGAAGCCGGGATATTTTTCGCGATACAGAACAAAGCTTATGATCTGTATTTGGGAAGAGGCTCGTCTCACGGCAATGACCAGTCAGATTGGTATCATGCCGAAGAGATCGTAAGGTCTCAAAAACGCAGTATCAAATAAACCTTTCGATCTACTTCGGGGGCTCAGGGCATCTGATCATAACTTAATGCCGGGCGAAATATTTAAAACCGCTCCGGAAGGGGTGGTTTTTTTTCGTCAAGAGCTTATAAAACGTAAGAAACCGTCTCTAACACAGGGGATCGCAAATGGAAATGATGAATCCTACAAAAGAAGTGTTGTGCGTCATACTCGGAGGAGGGCGCGGGGCGAGGCTTTATCCGCTTACTAAAGAGAGGTGTAAACCGGCGGTCCCCCTTTTTGGAAAACACAGGTTAATAGACATCTCGATAAGTAACTGTCTGAATTCCGATCTAAAAAAAATATACGTTCTCACCCAGTATAACTCGGAATCGCTGAACAAGCACATAGGCCGGACATATAAGATGGAGCCTTTTTCGAAAGGATTTGTCGAGATCATGGCTGCCGAACAGTCGGTCGAAGAGAAAGACTGGTTCCAGGGAACAGCGGATGCCGTAAGAAGGTGCCTCAAACATTTTAACGATCCCAACATAAAGTATGTTATCGTTCTTTCCGGTGACCAGCTTTATAAGATGAACCTTCGCGACATACTGAAATATCACTTAGAGAATAATGCGGAAGTTACACTGGCGTGCAACCGCGTCGATGTTGCTTCCGCTCCTGATCTTGGGATAATCGGTGTGGACCGGGGCAATAAGATAAAGAGCTTTATCGAAAAACCGAAAGACGCTTCGGTCATAGAAAAAATGACCGTTAAACACGACGGAGAGACATTTTGCCTGGGATCCATGGGGATATATCTCTTTAATAAATCCACACTTATCGATCTTCTTATGAAAGATAACAAAGTAGATTTCGGCAGAGAGATCATTCCGGATGCGATAAAAAGAGGCGAGACATATGCTTATGTCTTTGACGGGTACTGGAGGGATATAGGTACCATCAAGGCATTTTACGAGGAAAACCTCATGCTTACCGAGCCTCTTCCGCCGCTTGATATGTTCGATGAGACCTGGCAGATATATACGCGTCCGCGGTATCTTCCGCCGGCAAAATTTAAAAACAGCCTTGTGGAAAAAAGCATCATAGCCGAAGGGGCCATAATACTTTCGGCAAAAATATCCCATTCTATTATCGGACTCAGACTTAGGGTCGGAGAGGAAACCGTGATAAAAGATACAATTGCAATGGGAAGCGACTATTACCAGACGGCCGAACAGATCGACATGGACCACGCGAACGGTGTTCCCTTACTCGGGGTTGGGCAGGACTGTCAAATAGAACGGGCGATACTGGATAAGAATGTGCGCATAGGCAACGGAGTAAAAATAGTCAACGTCGAAGGTGTCAGTGATTTTGACGGTCCGAATTACTGCATAAGGGACGGCATAGTTATCATAAGTAAGAGCGCAGTTATTCCCGACGGGACGGTAATATAACGGGCGGATCAAAGACACATCATGAACGATACTTTCCTTATCACTGTGGTTTTTATCATTGCGTGCACATTCGTCGGTGCTTTCATCAAAGGCCGTTCGAGGGACAGGTGTTTGAAGGACATTGACGGTTATCCTGTCACGTTGAGGATGAAAGACTCTCAGCTCATATGGGGAAGGGCGCGGGTTGAAAACGGCTGTATGGAGCTTGCTTATGACAAGCCTCATGAGAACGAGCGTCACGCCGAAACAAGTTACATACTGTACAAGGGCGAATACGATAACATTCTTATGGTGATCCGTTATACGGATAACCTCAATGCCGCCGAATCCGCATCAAGGTCCGGAGATCTCGAGAGAACGAAAAATCCTTCCCGCCTTTCACGCATGTTAAGGTCTGTGAGAAATATTTTCGGGACCATAAGGGATTCTCTGATGGAACTTACCGGCCTTTTGATAGGGCAGATGCAGTCTATGACACCTGCCGGTAAAGTGCTTAAGGGCCAGGATAAATATGTGGCTCAAATGCAGCAGGAAGGGATATCCGCCATGAGTACGGCATATGAACCGGTGCTTGAAAGGTACATGGGGAAAAGGGTCGTTCTTGCCGTATCGGCTCCCGCGGGTAAAGAGGAATATTCGGGGGTACTTAAGGAATATACGGCGAAATTCGTCGAAATTCTTGACACGGAATACAGGGATCCCGACGGAAAATATAAGAGGGCCGATATCGTTGTGCTGCGTTCAGGCGGGATCGTAAGGCATGCGGGTGAACGGGAGGGGGCTTGAAAATTTTAGGCATTAATGGAAGTCCCCGCAAGTGCGGGAATACGGAGATCCTCCTTGATAGAACGCTCGAAGGCGCCGCTAAGGCGGGATGCACATGCGAGAAAATAACGCTCAGCGACCTGAAATTCTCGCCATGCCTGGAATGCATGGACCTTACCGATGACGGAAAGTGTATAGTCGATGACGATATGAAAGCCGTTTACGATGGAATAGAGCGGGCAGACGCGGTAGTGGTCGCCTCACCCGTTTTTTTTGGCAGTATAAGCGCACAGACAAAAATGATGATAGACAGGTTCCAGTGCAGATGGCGGGCTAAATATGTGCTAAAGATCCCGGATGCTACCGGCGAAAAAAAAGGGATCTTTATTTCCGTTGCGGCCTCGGATAAAGAAGAATATTTCCGCAATTCCGCTTCAGTAATCAGGAATTTTTTCGCTACGATAAACGCGAGTTATGCCGGCGAGCTTTTTGCCGGCGGCGTTGAAAATACGGGAGATATTCTTAAACATCCGGAATTTCTGGAAGAGGCGTTCGAGCTTGGTCAGAGGTTGGGGGAAGGGTCACTATGACCCCATGCACCGAATGTTCGGCTGAATGCTGCCGGTACTTCGCTCTCGAGATAGATACCCCTAAGACAAAACGGGAATTTGAGAATATCAGGTGGTACCTCGCACATGAGGACATAGCGGTATTCGTAGACGGCAGGAAATGGTATCTGGAAGTGCAGAACAAGTGCCGCTATCTCAAAAAGGGCGATAAATGCAGTATTTACGCAAAACGGCCGCTCATATGCAGAGAACATGATTCCGGTACGTGTGAATATCATCACGGTGAATTCGGCCATTCCCATTTTTTCTCCGACCTGAAGGTTTTTGACAAGTATCTAAAGAAACGCTTTCCCCGATCCCTCCGAAAATCCGGTTCCTAATAGCACACTCTAGAAAATAATCTTAAATACTGCTTTAATAAATCCAAAATTTGCATTCAGCCGATATCCCGTATATTCTATATGAAGATGTCATTGCGAGGACCCTGTACCGCCTGTCCCGCCGTGTCCCGAGCTTGTCGAGGGGAGCGAAGCCGAGGGGCACCTGGTACAGGGGGCGTGGCAATCTCTGATTTTGGGATTGCTTCGTCCTTCGCCAAATATTCTCTTAGAGTTATGCAAAATGACGTTTTTTCGCCGTCATTGCGAGGAACGAACGAAGTGAGTGACGAAGCAATCTCAATGGATATAATAGTTTGAAGAGATTGCTTCGGTCGCTTCGCTCCCTCGCAATGACAGTTTTGAAGGAGGCGCGTGATATGGCGAAGAGGATACTGATAGTAGATGACGAACCTTTTATCGTCGATATGCTGGGAGTGCGCCTTGAAGCAGAAGGGTACGAAGTGCTCAAGGCGTATGACGGGGAGAGTGCATTAAAAACGGCGAAAGAAAGTCTGCCGGACCTGATCCTCCTGGACATCATGATGCCCCCGCCCGACGGGCTTGAAGTGTGCCGCACCCTTAAGGGGGATCCGGACTACAGGCATATCAAGATCATAATGTTGACGGCAAGAACCTCAAAAATAGACGAAATGGAACCAACCGAAACCTGTGCGGACGGATACATGTGTAAGCCGTACGACGGCAAAGAACTTATGGATACCATCAGGCGCCTCATAGGAGACCTGTGATAATTTTTTCAGCGGAACAGGAAAAACACTGAAGCCGGAGTTTCTGGCTAAAAAGATCAAGCTGTATTAAGGGCATAACATGGCAAGAAAAGTACTGATAATTGAAGGCACTCCGGCAATTCTTGAAATAATGAAGGATGTCTTTGAAGGATGCGGTTATAGTGTTTCGGGTGCGTTAACAGGCGAAGAAGGATTAAATAAATCGGTGAGTGAATCTCCTGATCTGGTGATCCTAAATACGATCCTGCCGGATACGGATGGGTTTGAGATCTGCCGGAAGATAAAAGAAAAAATCAGCCCGGCCGGCCTTAAGATCATGATGGTAACGAGGGTAGCGGGCACCATTGATGCAATTAAGGCGAGGAAGATGGGGGCGGATGATTATTGTGCCAAGACTGAAGATATTTCGCACATAGTGAAAGCAGCCGACAGGCTCATGCAAAAGGACTGACTTGAAGAAAAAAATTAAAAAACCTTTTAGAAAAATGAAACTCAGGACAAAAGCGGTGCTTTACATATGTTTAAACTCCGTGGTTGTCGCGTTTATGAGCGGTGTACTGGCTTACACGCTTATGTATGATCTGCGGTATAGTATGATCACCCAGCATCATAAAGATATCATTGTTCTTGCGGCTAAACACATATCTAATTCTCTCTCCGACCGGATAGATGATATAAAAGCGTTTTCCAGTAGTTTTTTCTGGAAAGATTTCATTATCGAAAGGAACAAAGAGTATGCCGGTATGTCAGATGAGGAGATCCTGACCGGATTTGAGCAGAAGGATAAGGAATGGATCGAGGCCGATCCCGCCGGTCCTTTAGTGGAAAAATACACTGGAAATACGTTAGGACGTCGTTTGAAACAGATAGCCGAGGAACGGGACGATATCGCCGAAATATTCGTGACGGACAAATTCGGCGGTCTGGCGGCAAGCTCGGGAAAAACGTCCGATTTTTATCAGGCCGATGAAAAATGGTGGCAGGAATCTTTTACCGGAAATGTTTTTATGGGGGATATCGGGTTTGACAAGTCGACCGGAGTGGTCGCGATCATTATCGCTGTTCCCATTATGGATAAGAATGGGGAAACCGCCGGTGTATGTAAGGCGGTAATAGATGTAACAGAGATCTGGGCCTGCCTTGAAGGTATAACCTTTGATAAGACCGGAAATATCAGTGTTATCGCGATGAACGGCGATATCATATTCCGAAAAGGAATAGAACCGTTATCGCGTAAATGGGGGCACGCCGGGCGTATCGAAGATCTGTTGTCATCCGACAATATGTCGCATAGGCTGTATAAGCCGGATATGGGCGGCAGGAGCGTTCTTGTTACCGTAAAAAAAATAGAACCCATGAATTTTTCGCAAAAAGACATAGAATGGATAGTTTTTTCAGAACAGGAATTTCAGGAAGTATTCGATCCGGTGCGTAAGATATTCGGATCGTTATCTATTCTAGTTCTTGTTTTAACAACGATAGTATTTTTTATCGGGCTGATATTCGTAAAAATACTCGTCAAACCTATGGGTATCCTGCATGAAGGTATGGAACATATCGCTCGCGGTGAACTGGATTACAGGATAGATTATGATGCCGATGATGAAGTGGGGGAATTCACAAAAGATTTCAACAAAATGACGGAAAACCTGTCATCGACGACCGCGTCCCTGGCGGCGCTCAACAGGGAGATAGAGGAGAGGAAAAAAGCCGAAAAGGTGCTTAAAGAATCCGAAGAGGAGCTTAATATCCAGGCCTGGGGACTCAAAAAAACGAATGAGGCAATAAGCCTTCTTTACAAGGAACTTGAAAAAAAGAACGTAAAACTTCGCGAACTCGATAGCATGAAATCTGATTTCATATCCAACGTCTCGCATGAATTACGCACACCGCTTGCCATAACAAAAGAGGGCATAAGCCTTGTGCTTGACGGCGTGACGGGAGAGATCAACCCTAAACAGGATAAGATGCTATCTACCGCGAAGCAGAATATCGACAGGCTTGCCCGCATCATCAATAACCTGCTCGACATATCAAAAATAGAAGCCGGCGGGATGGAACTCGCCAGAGAAATGGTCGATATGGTTAACCTTGTGAAGCAGATAGCCTTTTCGTTCCAGGTGCTCGCCTTGGAAAAGCAGCTGGAGATCCGGGTGGATATCCCCGAAAATGCCATAGATGTTTTCGTGGATAAGGACAAGATCATCCAGGTTTTTACGAATTTGGTCGGCAACGCCATGAAGTTTACCCGGAAGGGTTACATAAAAATATCGGTAAGAGACAGGAAGGACGAAGTGGAGTGTTCTGTCGAAGATACAGGGGCTGGGATGAAAAAAGAGGACCTGGCGCAAGTTTTTGATAAATTTCATCAGGTCGGGCGGACAGCCGGTTCAGGAGAAAAAGGAACAGGGCTCGGACTCACCATAGCCAAACAGATAGTGGAACTGCATGGCGGCAGGATACACGCCGCAAGCAGATTCGGCGAAGGTTCGGAATTCACGTTCACCCTTCCAAAAGACGGAGGAGAAAATGGAAAATAAAAAGATACTGATAGTCGATGATGAATCGGATTTTGTCGAGCTTATGCAGGTGAGACTGGAAACCAGCGGGTATTCGGTATTGACGGCTCACAACGCCGCCGAAGCCATGCAAAAAGTGAAGGAAAAACCTGACGTCATATTGCTGGACATTATGATGCCGGATGTCGACGGCTATACGCTATTCCGACGTTTGCGTAAAGACTGCGATACAAGATCTATTCCCATCATAGTGGTTACGGCAAAACCGGAGATGGAAGAACTTTTTCAGATGGAAGGGGTCGACAAATACCTGGTCAAGCCCGTTGACAACGAGGAACTTTTGTCGGCGATAAAGAACGCCACGGATGAGATCGAATGAATTCGGTCCTGTTCATAGGTATTGTGGTTTTTGTGGGGTTCATTTT
>Ga0163203_1000576_pt1 | contig 10048 bp, 7 predicted proteins | sample PL_2010_330m_FD_113534 | JGI IMG/M metagenome (GOLD analysis project Ga0163203, IMG submission 113534) | Freshwater microbial communities from Powell Lake, British Columbia, Canada to study Microbial Dark Matter (Phase II) - PL_2010_330m | ecosystem: Environmental > Aquatic > Freshwater > Lake ... | reverse complement strand
TCGGTCAGGACAACCTTGCGGACCGCTTGGGGCTTGGAGCCTGCGGCTTGCGGCTGTTCTCGGATGAAGTACACCCCCGGCGCCAGCGCCCGCACGTCGTTCTCGCCGGGATGAAGGTCGAGCACCTTCCGCCCGGCAGCGTCGAGCAGTACCGCCCGGTCTCCTGTCCTCGGTCCCCGGTCTTCCATCAGCAGCACCCCGCGCACGACGGTCTGCGAGGGCAACTTCGGCGATGTGCATGCAGCTGGCTCCTCGCAGACCCCGAGCGGAGTCCACACTGCGGCGCGTATGCGCCTAGAGCCGTAACGCGCCTGCTCGTAGGAAGAGAAGACAGCAGCGGTGACTCCCTCGTCGTTGGTCGCGGACCGCACAAACTTGGAGCTGTAGCGACTCCTGGTCGTGTCGAGCACGACAACCATCTTTGGCAAGTAGTTGACGACCGTGCCGTCTGGCTCGACGAGTTGAACTCCAACACCAGTGGCATACCCGCCGTCGCCGTGAGAGCCTACCACCACGTAGTTGATGCCATCGTAGACCGCCCCCGTTCCCGGCATGAACGGATACACATCCTCAATGGTGTCCAGAACCGTACCGTCATAGCCGACCCTCCAGGCGACTGAGGGAGCGACCGAAGTGGTCGCGACGACGAAGTACTCGCCGGGTCCTCGGACGGGCGCCACGAACACGGGATCGAAATTGCCGGGGACATCTCCCAGGATGATCTCGGTCGAGTCCAGAATCACGCCGCCCGACGTGCAGCGCACGAAACTGGCCTCATTGCCGATACGATAGATTCGCGTCACCATGAACGTCGAGTCGCCGTCGGTCGCCACTCCGGGATTGCGACGAACTGGCCCTTCCTCCCCGGGCGGGAACACGAATGGAACTGAGTCCAGCAGCTTGCCGTCGCATGATATGCGTGAACCATAGATGTGCCAGTTTGGGTAGTTGCACATCATCGCGATGAGAAACGTGCTGTCGGCGTATCCGATGTCGGCCCAGCCGTAGAAGTACTTGTCGCCGGCGGACACCTGTATCGGAACTGTGTCAATGAGCGTGCCGCCCCGGTCGATGCGGACGGCCAGCACCCTTCGCGTGGCACCGAGAGACCCATCCCGCCAGGCGACCAGGTAACAGCCGCCGCCGTAGCCGATGGTGGCTAGCTTGGCGTCCGGTCCGGCAAGGCACGTAGGGGCGGTGTCGAGCACCGCACCGGAACGACTGAATCGGGCGCAGTAGAGGCGCAGGTCATAGAGAGTCGAGTCGGCTCGGAACTCCGCCCACACAGCCATGAAATCGGTTCCATCGCTCGCCACATCGGGTAGGTACTGCTCGCCGGCCGCATACGACATCATCACCGCGGTCGTCTCGGGCAAGACTCCGTCCCGGGTCACCCGGCGGCAGACGACGTCGCGACCGGGCGTGGGCCAGTCTAGCGGCCCCAGCCTGCCCGCCCATGAGACAACGAAGGTATCGCCAACGGTCGCACAGGAAATGCCGGCAGGAGCAAGATAGTCATCGTGATACCCCACCGGTGTCGCGAGGACGATGGGTATGCTGTCCAGAGTGAGCAGGCAGGAGTCCAGCCGAACCCCGTACGCGCACCATGCGCTGTCCCGCCACGATTCCCACACGAGCAGCGTCGTGTCCCGGACCGATGCGACTCCGTACCACCGGTGGTCCGTCTCCCCGGGCTCAACGGCCACGCACGCGGAGTCCGTAACTACGCCTTCCGGTGTCACACGCACGACCCTCAGTTCGTCCATGGGGGCGAACGACCGTCCCGCAGACCGGACCCACATCACGATGAAGCTCCGACCATCGAAGCTCACGACCGGGGCGCGAAGCATCGATTCTTGCGTTATCAAGTATCCATAGTCGCTTGAGCGTGTGCCGTCGCTGCGGATGATGTTGCAGTACAGGGACATGTTCCACCCAATCCACACCACCATGTAGCTCGTGTCGCCCCACGCCACGTCGACGGCGCCCTGGTCCCCTTGATGGACGGCTACGGTCCGGGTGGTTGTGTCCAGCACAACGCCGGAACAGGACACGCGCACGTAGCGGACCCTGCTTATCCCCCCAAGCGTATCTTCAGTCCACGCGACGAGGAACTCCGAGTCATTCGCCGCCACAACCGGTCGGCTGTGATACAGGTCCGACGAATCCAGGGTCACCCGCCTGGCAAAGGTATCATCTTCGCTGACCAGCGCCCCCTCAATCACCGGCCCGTTGCCGTAATCTCCCGCCCAGACGGCGAGAAACGTGTCTCGCGACCAAGCGACGTCCAAGCGCGGGACGCCGTACGAAGTCAACCGAGACAGCGCGAGGCCCGGCATGTCCAGCGGTACAAGCGAACGGGTGAATCTGCAGCCCTTGACGAGGTTGCCGTCTGTCCAAGCCACCAGGCCACATTGGTTGCCAAACGCCACGCTGGTCCAGTCGGCCTCGCCCGCGTCGGGACCGATGACAATGGCGGTATCTAGCAGGAACGACGGAAACGGTTGGGCGTGAACGCCCGCGACAAGGCCCAGAGCCAGAGCGCACAGCAGCAGCCTCGGGCCTACAGCCATTCTGTTTGGTGCGAAGATGCGACCCAGCAGGCAACTGACACGGTCACGTATCATGCTGCGCCTCCCGTTTGGACCGGACTCATACGAACCGGCGCCGGGAAGACCGATGCGGCGGGGTCCCAATACTCCGCCTCGACCGGCGTCACGCCTGATTCTAGGACTGCGACCGACGTCTGTCAATGAGGTTCATGACTCACGTCTCGACAGGTTGCCCGTGAACCGTGATCCGTAGGCTGCAAGCCGCTAGCCGTCAGCCGCAGCTTCTTTGGCGGTCGGGCCTAGGAGGAATCGCCGGCCACCCGCCGGCCAAGGACGAAGGGGACTCGCCGGCCGCGCCTCTGCCGCGGCCGTTTCCGGCGAGTCTGGTCAACACGGTCGAAAAGATCGGCGATGCTCGCGTCCGCCAGCCCGGCTTGCTTCAGTAGCTCCAGCAACCGGTCCCGACCCAGCCGGTCATCGCACCTGGATAACCCGTACAGCGCCTGCCGCGGGCCGCGGGCCACGCCGATGGCCAGCAGGATGGCCAGCGACTCCGCGAGTTTCGGCACAGCCTGCGCGTGCAGCCCCTTTTCCACCAGAATGAGCCCGATATTCGCCAGTTCGGTCGCCACGCCTGCCTGGTACCCGATCTCGCGCTCCAGCGCCAGCGCGCCCTCATAGGACGTCAGCGCCGCGTCGAGTTCGCCCCGGCAGCGGTGGATGCTCCCGATCTTGCCCATGTAACTCGCCATTACCCATCGGTCATCGGTCTCGCGTGATACGGCGAGTGCCGCCCCGTTGTACTCGAGTGTCTTGCCGAAGTTGGTTTTGTCCCAGCGCAGGAACGCGAGGTTGGCGATGGCGCCCGCCTCGATCCGCTTCTCCCCGATTTCCCGGGCCAGCGCCAGCGACCTCTCGCAGTACTTCACGGCCTTGTCCTGCTGGCCGTTCTCGGAACTGGCGAGCCCGATGTTGCAGAGGACCATCGCCTGCCCGTGCCGGTCCCCGGTCTCCCGGTGTATCTTCAGCGCGTCCTGATAGTACCCGAGCGCCTTGGCCGGCTCGCCGCTGACGTAGTGGAAGACCCCGATGTTGCCGAGGACCGACGCCTGCTCGGCACGGGCCCCGGCTTCCCGGGCCAGCCTGAGCGCAGCTTCGGACTTTTCCAGCACCTGGTCGAACCTGCCTTGGTCCCGCAGGACCACCCCGACTTTGTCGAGGGCGGCAGACTGCCCCCGCTTGTCATTGAACTGCTCGGCCAGCCGGGCCGACTCCTCGTAGCTCTCGAGGGCCTGCGCCAGCCGGCCCGGCGTCTGGTGGCACCGCCCGATCAGGCCGTGAAGCGCGACCAGCTCGGCCCCGGCCGCGGGCTTCATCGCCGTTTGGAAGTGGGTGATTGCCTCGTCCCACTTGCACGCCGACATCGCGGCCCGTCCCTTTGCGAACGGGAATCTGACCGCGGGCTCGGATTGCGGCAGACCGTCAACGTACTCCATTCAACCCCCCTGGCGCCGCGCAGTGGCGCGGCCGTTTCCTGAACCGGCTTCCGGCTTTGATGGACGCACCGACCTTCGGCGCGGCGGAATGCGGACGGGTGACTTAGTGAGACCGACGCGCATCAGAGTGGATGCCACCATTCATGAGTAGTCTACGGCCGCTCCCTCACGTGTCAAGCCCCGGCCGGCGGAACGGCAAGGCTGCAGGCCGAAGACCGTACGCCGGAGACCGTGAACGCGCCCTGCGGGCTACACTATTCTAGATTGTAGATTTCAGATTCTGGACTAGCCGCGTTGATGCCCGCTAGAAAGAGAAAGCCGGCCCTCGGCCGGCTGGCGGGAAGGGGACCGGCGTGCTGCCAGTTCAGTCCGGCCGCCTCATCCGCATCTGGTCAATCCGGTCGAACAGGTCGGCAACGACTCCGTCTTCCCGCCCGGCCTCCTTCAGCAGCTCCGTCAGGCGTTTCCGACCGAGCTTGTCCTCACACCCGGCCAGCCCGGTCAGCGTCTGCCGCGGGCCGTCGGCCACGCCGATGGCCAGTAGGATGGTCAGCGCCTCTGCGAGTTTCGGCACGGCCTGCTCGAGTTCGCTCCGCTCGGTCAGAATGAGCCCGATGTTGCCGAGTTCGGTCGCCACGCCGAGTCGGTGCCCGATCTCGCGGGCCATCGCCAAGGCCTCGTTCTCGTAGGCAAGTGCCTCGTCGAGGTTGCCCTTGTCGCGGTAAACGCTCCCGATGCTGCCCAGGTTGCTTGCCGCGCTCCACTGGTCTCCGGTCTCGCGTGCTATCGCAAGCGCCTCCTGGTGGTGCTCGAGCGCCTTGTCGAGGTCGCCCTTATCGTGGCAGATGCTGCCGATGTTGCTCAAGTGTGTCGCGACGCCCCACTGGTCCCCGATGTCGCGTGATATGGCCAGCGCAGCCTCATAGTACTCAAGCGCCTTGTCGAGATCGCCCTTGTCGTGGTAGACGTTGCCGGTGTAGCCGAGCTGAATGGCCGAAGCCCATACGTCATTGGAGTCGTTGGCTATCGCCAGCGCCTGCTCAAGAAGCACGAGCGCACGGTCGAGTTGCCCATTGTGGTGGTATATGAGCCCGAGGTTGCCGAGTGCCCGGGATTTACCCTGCTGGTCACCGTACTGCTCTGCCAGTCGGGCAGACTCCTGGAAGGCCCAATGCGCTTCGCCGGGGCGGCCCTGGGTATAGTGGCAGACCCCGATGAGGTTGTGGAGCGCGACCAGCCCCGGCCCATTTGTCGCCGTCACCGCCGTCTGGAAGTGCCCGATTGCCTGGTCCCAACTGCAGGCATTCATCGCGGCGAAGCCGAGCTCGAACGGCTCCCTGACTTCAGGCCTTGATTCGAGCAGCCGGCCGAGATGCTCCGCCATCCTGCACGGACGACGCCGCACCACGCCCGGACACGTATTGGCCATCTCAGTCTACCGCCGGTTGTGATTGAGCATGGGGACGACAGGGGCTGGTTTGCCCGTGAGACCGAACGCCGAGGCAGGCACAACGCGGCGGAAAACACGCGCGCCGATATCGCATCCGAAGATGTTGACCAAGCACGTCAGTCTAACCGTCTCCGGCTGTCTGTCAATCTCAGAGAGTTGCTGGCTCCTGCCGGCCCGGCGCCCGGCCTCGCTCTCCAGTGCATTGACTTCGCGGTCCGCACCCGCTACCATGTCCGCGATGAGCAGTGGCCGACGGCTTGCAGCCAGCGGCTGACAGCTCAGACGGAAGCAGGCCGGGTCGGATGGCCGAAACACCCGCAGGCCGCGGGCCCGTTGCTCAAAGGAGGAGAACATGAAACTGGAGAATCTGTCACAGGGCCGGCTGAACACGACCATGATGGGCGTGGTCAAGGCCGTGCTCGACTACTACCACCTCGATTCGAGTGAGGTGTGGGCATTCGGCGGTTCGGGCCACGCGTTCCTCGTCAATGTCCACGACCAGCTATGCCCGAGCGGACCGTATTGCTGGAAGTACGACGGGTTCCAGAAGCTGCTCCGCAACCTCGGGCTGGAGATGAACGACCTCGGGTTCTTCCACAAGGACGGCAAGCCCGAGGAACGTGCTGCAGTCGAGCAGAAGCTGAAGCAGTCGCTCGACTCGGGAATTCCCTGTTCGCTCGTCCACATGGAGCACCAAGTCATATCCGGGTACGATGACAAGGCCTTCTTCACTGCCCAGCCGTGGGGCGACTGCTGCAACGGTTTTCCGCCCGCAACGCTCACATTCGGCACGTGGCCGGAGTTCAAGGACGAGGTCCACGTGAACTTCTTCACGTACCGGAAGCTCGCGCCGGCCGATGATGCGACGGTCGTGCGCGACAGCCTGGGCTATGCGCTCGACCTGTTCCGGCACCCTGAGAAGCACAACTTCGAGCGCTACAGCCTCGGCCTGAACGCCTATGACAACTGGACCCGTGCCGTGGCTGCCGGGCACGGCCAAGCGCACGGTAACTGGTGGAACGGGACCGTCTGGTCCGAGTGCCGGACCATGGCCTCCGGCTATTTCTCTGAGATCGGGCAGAAGTTCGGAACGGTTTCCGGCCAGGCATCAAAGCTGAGTAACGCTTATCGGGAAATCGCCGACCTCCTGTCCAAGGCCGCCGACAAGGAGATGAAACCCGCCGACAAGACGGCTATCCTTGCCGAACTTAAGGACAAGGAAGGACAGGCCATCAACCAGGTCGAGTCCCTGCTTGTGTCCCTGGGCAGGAGCGAGTAGCGCACCGCGCCTCATTTGACTCTGAGTTGACTTCCCTTAGAATACGTCTCTATGTCTAAGCGTATTGAGAGGTTGCGCGGTCTGATGCGCCGCGAGAAGCTCGACGGGTTCCTCGTCGTGAACCTGCCGAACGTCCGCTACCTGTGCGGCTACACCGGCTCGAACGGGCTGATGCTCGTCACCCGCCGCGACTGCTGGTTTTACACCGACTTCCGTTATGCCGAACAGATAGAGACCGAGGTGAGGGACTGCCGCAAGCGGGTCCTCGTGCGCGACCTCGTCTCGCACCCGCCCCCGGAATGGAGCCGAACCTATCGGCGCCTCGGGGTCGAGGAGAATCATGTCACTCTCGCCCGAGTCAAGCAGTTCCGGAAGCGCTTCCGCAAGGCCCGGCTGGTTCCGACCCGCGACCTCGTTCTCGAACTCCGCCGGACCAAGGAGCCGGCCGAGGTGGAGCTGATTGCCCGCGCGCAGCGTGTCACCGACCGCGTATTCAATGACGTGCTCAAACTGGTCAAGCCGGGCGTGCGCGAGCGCGACCTCGCCCTTGAGATCGAGTTCCAGTTCCGCAAGCACGGCGAGGTGGCGTTCGACTCCATCGTCGCATCGGGCCCGAACGCGGCCAAACCTCACGCCGGGTTCAGCGACCGTAAGCTCCGCAAGGGAGACGCCCTCACCTTTGACATCGGTTGCCGGATACGCGGGTACTGCTCGGATATGACCCGGACCGTTTTTGTCGGCAAGGCCCCTCCCGAGTTGCGCAAGGTCTATGAGATTGTCCACGAGGCCCAGCGACGCGCCCTCGCCACCATCAAACCGGGCACGACGGCCAAGGCCGCCGATGCCGCGGCGCGCGAATACATCACCGAACAGGGCTATGGCAGGCGCTTCGGCCACAGCCTTGGCCATGGCGTCGGAATCGAAGTCCACGAGATGCCGACGCTGGCCGCCACCAGCAAGGAGACGCTCGCACCGGGCGACGTGGTTACGGTCGAGCCGGGCATATACCTGCCGGGAGTCGGCGGCGTGCGCATCGAGGATATGGCGCATGTCACGAAGACCGGGTACGCGAACCTGACCCGGAGCCCGAAGCGGCTCATCGAGCTCTAGCCGAGCCAGGTTTCACTTGAGGAACAGGAGCAGCGGAAGATGATTACCCCCAATGAATTCAAATCCGGAGTGCTCATCAAGTTCAAGGACGGCATCTACCAAGTCCTGTCCCACTCGCGCAGCCGGACCGCGCAGCGCCGGGCCCGAGTCGTGGCCAAGCTGCGCAACGTCAAGACCGGGGTCCAGATTGAAGAGAGCTTCGAGTCCGAGGCCAAGTTCGACGAGGTCGAGAGGGAACGGAAGAAGGCGCAGTTCATGTACCATGACCATATCGGCTATCACTTCATGGACACCACGAGCTACGAGCAGTTCGCCCTGAGCGAGGAACAGCTCGGCGACAGCGCGCTCTATTTGAGCGACGGCCTCGAAATCGACGTCGCCTACATGGAGGGCCAGCCGGTCAGCGTTGAGCCGCCGATGTTCATCATCCTCGAGGTTGCCGAAACCGAGCCGAACTTCCGCGGGGACACCGCGACCGGCGGAGGCAAGCCAGCCAAGCTCGCTACCGGCCTGGTTGTGAACGTACCCTTCTTCGTCAAGATCAGTGACAAAGTGAAGATCGACACGCGGACAAACACGTATGTCGAACGGGCATGAGCGAAGCTCATCACCCGAATTGCCAATGACCAATTCCTAATGCCCGACGAATTCCCAGTATACCGACGCCCGCTTCGGCTTTGCCCTCTTTGGTCATTCGCCGGGAATCGGCAATCGGGGATTGGTCATTCCTTCTAGCATATGCCTTTGCCTTTCAAGAAGGTCCTCATCGCCAATCGCGGAGAGGTGGCGCTGCGCATCATCCGCGCCTGCCGGGAATTGGGCGTGCCGTCGGCCCTCGTCTACTCCGAGGCCGACCGCGACTCCCTGCCCGTGCTCGTCGCCGACGAGGCGGTCTGCATCGGCCCGGCGCCCGCCCAGGACAGCTACCTGAACGTATCGCGCATCCTGTCGGCCACGGAGATCACCAAGGCAGATGCGCTCCATCCGGGCTACGGCTTCCTCGCCGAGTCACCGGAGTTCGTCGAGGCAACCGAGTCGTGCAAGGTGACGTTCATCGGCCCGACCGTCGAAACGCTGAGGCTAGCGCGGGACAAAGTACGCATGCGGCAACTCGCCCGCGAGGCCGGGCTGGCCGTCGTGCCCGGCTCCGAAGGCGAGGTCGCGGCCGCGGCTGACGCCGCGGAGCTTGCTGCCGAACTCGGCTACCCGGTCTTGGTCAAAGCCGCAGCCGGACGCGGCGGTGGCGGCATGCGCCTAGTCAAACGGGACAAGGACATTGAGACCGGGTTCCGGATGTGTCAGGCCGAAGCCAAGGCCGCGTTCGGCGATGGCCGTGTGTACATCGAGAAGCACCTGGCCAACACCCGGCACGTCGAAATCCAGCTTCTGGCCGACCGCCGGGGCAATGCCGCGTTCCTGCCCGAGCGCGACGGCTCTGTCCAATTCCGGTATCGGAAGCTGTTGGCGGAAAGCCCGTCCCCGACGGTGGACGGTGCGCTGCGCTGCACGCTCGGTAACCAGGCGTTGGCAATCGGCCGCGCGGTAGGTCTGACCAATGCCGGCACGGTCGAGTTCCTGATGGATGACAAGAAGAACTTCTTCTTCCTGAAAATCAACTGCCGGCTGCAGATTGAACACGGGGTTACGGAAATGGTCACCGGCCTTGACATAGTCGAGCACCAACTCCTCGCCGCTGCGGGCGAGCCACTCGCCCTGCCGGCTGAGCCGCCCGCGCCTGACGGTCACGCGATCGAATGCCGCATCAATGCCGAGGATCCTGAGGCGGGGTTCGAGCCGAGCTCCGGCCTCGTGACCGACGTGCGAATGCCGGGCGGGCCGGGCATCAGGGTCGACTCCTATCTTGCGCCCGGATACGTCGTGCCGTCGCTCTACGAGTCGCTGCTGGCGAAGATCATTGCCTGGGCTCCGGACCGGCCTCAGGCGATCGCGCGAATGGCCCGGGCTTTGACCGAGACTGCGGTCACGGGCACCACCACGACGGTCGGGCTCCACCGCCGCCTGATGGAGAGCGGCCGGTTCCGCCGTGGCAAGCTCGGAATCGGAATGCTCGACGAGGAGCTGGCTGCGTGAGAATCAACGTCGCGCCCGTTCCCCTGGAGCTCGCCGGCTCAGAACCCGGCTCAGCGGTGGTGGTGGTTGA
>Ga0163203_1000575_pt1 | contig 10051 bp, 8 predicted proteins | sample PL_2010_330m_FD_113534 | JGI IMG/M metagenome (GOLD analysis project Ga0163203, IMG submission 113534) | Freshwater microbial communities from Powell Lake, British Columbia, Canada to study Microbial Dark Matter (Phase II) - PL_2010_330m | ecosystem: Environmental > Aquatic > Freshwater > Lake ... | reverse complement strand
GTCCTGGCGGAAACTACCTGACACAGCGACATACGCTCAAGTACGCGAGAAGCGATGAATTCTATATACCGGCTGGAACTGATCGACCCACGCACGGCGCCTGGGAAAACGGGGGAGGGAAGGATGCACGGGAAAGAGCGAGGGAGATAGCGCGGGAAATCCTGAACCAGGAGAGACCACAGCTTATCCCAGCCAAGATCGCCTCCCAGATCCGCCACAGGTTTGACATCCGCCTGCCCTAACCAAGAACACTTTCCCGCTAAACATCTAGATATCGCTCCCGTTCCCAGCTCGTAACTGATTGGTTGAAAGCGGCAATCTCTTCGCGCTTTGCCTGTATAAGGTATTTGGTTGTCTCGGCTCCAAGGGCGCTACTGATCACTCGGTCTGATTCTAACGCGTTGATAGTCTGTTCGAGGGAGCTAGGTAGTGGCTCTATCCCTCGTCGCGTTTTCTCCTCCTCACCCATCTGATAGATATTCTCTTCTACAGCGGCCGGGGGCTCGATGGAGCGCTCAATTCCATCCATCCCCGCGGCGAGGATCGCGGTGAACGCGAGGTAAGGATTGGCAGAAGGATCAGGAGAGCGCAGTTCAAGCCGCGTGGCGTTTTCGGCGTCAGGGGTTGCAGGGATGCGGATCAGCGTTGAGCGGTTCTTACGTGCCCAGGCGATATTCACCGGTGCCTCAAATCCGGGGACGAGCCGCTTGTAGGAGTTGACCGTGGGATTGGTCAGCGCTGTCACGGCCCTTATGTGCTCGATCACGCCGCCAACAAAGAAGCGCGCGCACTGTGAGAGCCCCAACGCGTCTTGGGAATCGTAAAAGGCGTTATCCCCATCGGCAAAGAGCGAGATGTGAGCATGCATCCCACAGGCAGCAAACCGAGCGATAGGCTTTGGCATAAACACGGCCTTAAACCCGTGTAGGGAGGCAACGCTCTTGGCTACAAATTTGATCATCATTAGATGATCGGCGGTGGTCACTGGGTCGGCATACTCAATCGACAGCTCGTTAATGTAAGGTTCGATCTCGTGGTGAGACTTCTCGATTGGGATCTCCATCTTGAGAAGACTGGCAACGATCTCCTTGCGTACCGCCTCTTCCGTATCACCAGGGACGAGAGCAAAGTAGCCTGATTTGCTGGTAACCTCACTGCGATCTGTCGGTATCTTCCCTTGCGGGAACAGGAAGAACTCCGGCTCAACGCCCACAAAGAACGTGAGCCCTCGCTTGGCAGACCCCTGTAAGAAGCGTTTCAAGATATGGCGAGGACTGTGGATAGAAGGACCCCCCTCACTGGTACAAGGATCGGCGATAACACCAGCGGTGCTTTGTCTCTCCTGTTGAGACTTCATCAGTGTTGGCCATGGATAGATCTTGAGGGTAGCAAGATCTGGTTTCAACAACATGTCCCCATTAGCGATATCAGCGTAGCCGCTTATTGAGGAGCCATCGAAGCTAATACCGGTGCCTAGCGCGGCTTCAAATTGCATGACGGGAATCTCAACACTTTTTAGCTCTCCTAGCGTATCGGTAAACAGGACGTTGATGAATAGGACGTCGTGCTCTTCGAGTTTCCGGAATACGTCCCTGTCGTCTGCCTCACCTGTTGTCATAGTCATCCCCTTCTGAGATGTTTTCCATCAGAGACACGGTTGATGCAAATCTTCTCATTATGAAGGGGATCCTACCCAATAGAAGGAGATCGGTCAAGAGAAGCGCTAAAATCGGATGTTCCAGTTATTGTCGAAAGCTGGTATCCAAAGTAGAATGGTTGAAACAAATACTGCGCCAGGATAACGTTGTAAGTGTTTCTTTCAATGAAAAGGGAGGAGGAACGATGCGATCTGTAAGCGGCGGCAGATATCGTGTTCTGTCCCAGCAGCAGCTAGCGCGGATTCACGAAGCAGCGCTGGACGTACTCACGCGAGTCGGCATCCAAGTGGGAAGCGAACCGTTTCTTGGGATCTTGTCCGAGGCTGGTTGTAGGGTCAAGGACAACGGACGGGTCACGATACCTTCCACCGTCATAGAAGAAGCGCTGGAGAAAGTTCCGAATCGAGTGTTGCTCTATGGCCGTGATGAGGACTCCACGCTCGATCTTGGAGGAAGGCGAGTATACTTGGGCACGGGGGGAGCAGCGATCCATATTCTGGATTTGGAGAGCGGGAATCTTAGAGGTTCAACGTTGGCTGATTTAGCAGATATCGCATGGCTAGTGGAAAATCTAGAGAATGTTCACTTCCTTCTGCGCCCGGTAGTAGCCAGGGATGTGCCACCCGAAATACTTGATGTCAATAAATTCTATACTTGTCTGGTAAACACGAACAAGCACGTAATGGCTTCGGCTACGTCGCCGGAGAAAGCACGTGATGTGATTGAACTAGCGGAGATAATTGCCGGCGGACAACAGGCATTGCCTGATAGACCTATCATCTCTTTTGTCACTTCGTGGATGATAAGCCCATTGAAGCTGGATATATCCGTGGCTGACATACTAGTGACCGCTGTTGAGAGGGGTATCCCTGTCGCCCTTTCCTCTGCTCCGGTCACGGGGTCGACGGCCCCTGCTACCCTAGCAGGACTGTTGGTGCAGGTACACGCTGAGGAACTATTCGGGATCGTCTTGACGCAGGCCATCCGTGCGGGTGCGCCAGTCCTCTACGGACCAGTCCCGGCAGTAGCGGATATGCGAACTATGAGCTACCTCGGAGGTGCCATCGAGTCTGGGTTACTCAACGCCGCATGTGTGCAGCTCGCTGACTTGATCGATGTACCCATTTATTCCGATGCCGGTCTGACCGATTCCAAGCTTCCCGACATTCAAGCGGGTTATGAAAAGGCGACCAACATCATGCTGGTGGCCATGGCTGGAGGGAACTACATCCATCACTCAGCGGGGATGCTCGAATCGATGCTTACCGTGGCTTATGAACAGTTCGTCATTGACAACGACATTAATGGAATGGCGCTAAGGGCCCTGCGAGGGATTGAAGTTAGCGAGGATACATTGGCGACTGGAGTTATCGAGGAAGTAGGCCCTGGAGGGAACTACCTTACGCAACGTCACACAATAAATCACCTCAGAGGAGACGAATACTACACGCCGGCAACGAGCGACAGGAGATCGCGTGATTCTTGGATGAAAGATGGTGGGCTGGACACGCGGGAGAGAGCAACCGAGATCGCTCGCGAGATACTAGCAAAGGAGAGACCAATTTTGATATCGCCGGATATCGACGATAAGATCCGCGCTCGCTTCAATATCGTGTCGCCGAGGAGAACCGCGGAATAGATCAGGATACATGTCCATCGGCAGTGGGTCGTTGGCACCGATACTGTGCGCGAATGAAACTGTCGATATATGGAGGAACAATGAAACAATTTCCGCCGGTTGCGTTTTTAGCCAAAAACCAGGTAGAACACCTACACAAGGCTGCTTTGAGGTTGCTTTCAACGACAGGGATCCACCTTCCATGCTCACAAGCACGCAAGCTTCTTAAGGTGGCCGGCGCAAAGGAAGACAGAGACGGGCGAATTCTTATTTCCCCGGCGATGGTGGAAGATGCAATCGCCAAGGCTCCATCTAGCGTTTCCTTGTATAGCCAGACAGGGGACAGAGAACTCAGCTTGGCGATGGATCATACCTACTTCGGCCCTGGGTCCGATTCGCTGTACGTCATCGACCTCAAGACAGATAAAATGCGGCGCGCTGTGCTGCAAGATGTAGTTGATAACGTGAGGATTGTTGAGCAATTGGACGGGTTTGACTTTATGATGTCCATGGGGCTCCCCGAAGATACTGAACCGAGCCGCATCTATCCCGCTGTATTCAGAGAAATGTTGATTCACTCCACTAAGCCCATCCTGGCTACATCAACCTGTTTAGCCGACCTAGAGACACCCTACGAGATGGCCAAGCTTGTTGCTGGCGGAGAGGAACAATTCAGAGACAAGCCTTTCTTTGTCACCTATGTCGAGCCTGAATCTCCGCTGAAGTTCGAAAGCAACATCGTTGGCCGACTTTGGTTCTGCGGTGAGAAGGGAATACCCACGATGGGGGTGGCGTCTTCAAACCTTGGCGGAGGAGGACCAATTACAATGGAAGGGGGGCTGGCGCAAGGGATAGCAGAATCACTTGCCGCCTTGGTGTTGCTTCAACTGAAGCATCCAGGGGCAGGATTTGTGTTTGGATCTAATACCTGGGCAACCGACATGCGCACAGCGATCGTCTGTTATGGCTCGCCGGAGTGCGCTACCTCAAGCGCCGCCTATGCCGATATGGGACGTTTCTATAACCTGCCCTCTTGGGCAGGAGCAGGATGCACCGATGCGCATCGCGTCGACGCGCAGGCGGGAGAAGAAGCATTCCAATCTATTCTGTTAGCGCTGCAAGCGGGGGCGACCATAGTACACGATGTCGGTTTCCTCGCCTACGGATCCCTGTATGACGCGCGCTTCTTGATCCTCACCGACGAGATGATTGCCCGTGCCCGTCACATGTGGCGGCCACTGGAAGTAAACGAGGATAACTTGGCACTTCAGGTGATCGACGACGTGGCTCGTGCTAGCGTCAAAGGAGAAGGTCCTACCGTCTATCTCACGCATCCTCATACGGCAAGAAACTTCCGCCGTTCCCTATACGTAGCCCCGCCTTTCATCGACCGAAGCACGATCAACTTCGAAAAAGCGGAGGAAACGCTGTTGGACAGGTTGGCCAAAAAAGTTCAAAATATCCTTACTTCTGAGCCGCCGGAGCCAACGATCCCCGCTGCCCTGGTGGAAGAATTACGTGCTTTCAAGTGATTTGAAAGATCCCGGGGAAATGCATAATCCTTCCTTTGGTTCATGTTTTTCCTCTTTTGTGAGATTTAGAATGAACTGTCGTGAGGCCAGAGCAGCCTTTGCGCCCTCAGCAGAAGCGATGATGATCCGCTTGCCAAAAGCAGTTGTCACATCTCCCGCTGCGGAGATCCCCGGATATGAGGTCGCGCAGTCAGGACCGATGATGATCTCGCGGCGTTCATTGAGCGCCGCGAGTTGGGCGACCAACGAGGAGTTCGGCTGAAGACCTATGGCGATAAAGACTCCTCGGACGGGTAAGGAAAATGTCTCCTTTTTGGTATCCTTGCGTATTGTGATGCCGGAAAGCTCTTTTTGGCCGGTGAACTCCAGCACCTCAACATTCTCGTAGAGGTGCAGATTGTTAAAGTGGTTGATGCGATCAACGATCGCAGAATCCCCTGTGAGTATGTCGTCTGAAAGGAGATAGATGTTTCTAGCTACCGTGTGAAGGTTTTCCGTGATTTGCAGTGCCGAGTTACCTCCTCCGATAACAGCGACGTCTTTCCCCTGCACGAAAGAGTAATCCTGGATATTGCCATAGAATACCCCTTTCCTCTGAAATGTCTCTTCACCGGGGACCCGCAGTCTGCGCCGAGTCATACCCGTCGCAATGATCACGGCCATGGTGAAGTACGAGTGGGGTTCAGCGGCGGTGACCATAAACCCATGTTCTACAGCTTCAATTTTCGCTACTTTGCTCATCAGGTGGTCAACATAGTGGGAGTGGATAAGTTGATCCTTGAACTTGTCGATCAGTTCCGGCCCGGTGATGAAATCGTACCCCATGTAGTTCTCGATCTTGGAGCTATCGAGTGCTTGACCGCCCAGGTCTCGCGCTATCACGAACGCGTCAATCTTCATCGTGGAGGCGTAGACCGCTGCCGTGAGTGCGGCTGGTCCTCCCCCGATGATGATCAGATCGTAGAGCCTCTTCCCTTCCAGATGGGCCTTCATGAACTTCTCCCGGCAACCGTGAGAGCAGAAGTAGTACACCTCCCCATTGCACCTTGCGGTGAACGCTTCCGCCTCCGCGACCTCCATTTTGCATACCGGATCGATCTTCATGCCTCCTCCTTATGATCACGCTTGCGATGCCTGCGTGCTCAAGTGCACCCTTCGCAAGGAGATCGCATTCACCGCCACGATCACCGTGCTCGCGGCCATGATCAACGCTCCCCATTGTGGTTCGAGGACGAACCCGAACGGTTGAAAGATCCCGGCCGCCGCTGGGATGGCGATCACGTTGTACGCCGTCGCCCATACCAGGTTCTGGCGCATCTTGCGCATCGTCGCCTGGGAGAGGTGGATGAGACGAGCCACGTCGCGGGGGTCGTTCTTAACCAGGACGACATCCGCCGATTCGATGGCAACGTTCGTCCCTGCCCCGATAGCCATTCCAACGTCCGCTTGCACCAGTGCCGGGGCGTCGTTGATCCCGTCTCCGACCATGGCGACGACTTGCCCTGCCTCCTGGAGCTGTTTCACCTTCATCGCTTTCTCTCCCGGTTTGACCTCGGGGAATACCATATCTAGCCCGAGCTCGCGGCCGACCCATTCGGCGACCGGTTTGGAATCGCCGGTGAGCATCGCCACCTGGATCCCTGCACTCTTCAGCTCGGTGACTGCGGTACGCGATTCTTCTCTGATTAGGTCGGCGAGCCCGACTGCACCCATGATCTCTTGCGAAGCAGCAAAGACGACCGTCTTCCCCTCTTCTTCCAGGGCGACGAGGCGGGGATCGTCCGGCACCAAGATACCAATCTGTTCCATCAGGGCACGGTTTCCGACGTAGACCTGTTTCCCGCCGATCTTTCCCTGTACCCCCTTGCCCGGGATGGCCTGCACACCGGCTACGGTAGGCAGGTCCAAGCCGCGTTCGGCCGCTGAGCGCACTATTCCCTGGGCGATCGTGTGCTCCGAGTCGCGTTCCACCGCGGCGATCTGCGCCAGGATTTCATCCTCGGTATCATCCGCAAATGGGATCACCTCGGTCACCCCAAACTCTCCACGGGTGAGGGTCCCTGTTTTATCGAAGACGACCGTTGTGATGTTGCGCGCTGCCTCAACCGCTTGGGCATTGCGTACCAGCATCCCGTTCTTCGCGCCCATTGTGGTGGAGATAGTCGTTACCACCGGAATGGCGAGTCCAAGAGCATGCGGGCAGGCGATAACAAGTACGGTGATCGAAAGGGTGAGGGCGAAGACGAACGGCTGGTTCCCGGGAAAGAACCAGAACAGGAACGTCGCCAGCCCTGCTCCCACAGCGATGATCGTAAGCCAGTGGGCCGCGCGATCGGCAAGCCGTTGAATCGGTGGTTTGGACCGCTGTGCTTCGCGCACCAGTCGCACGATCTGAGCGAGTGCAGTGTCCTCCCCGACCTTGGTCGCCCGCACCTTGAGCGCTCCTTCGCCGTTGATCGTTCCGCCTGTGATCTGAGTTCCCGTTTGCTTGGATACGGGCTTTGATTCACCGGTGACCATAGCCTCGTTGAGCGAGCTTTCTCCCTCTACCACTTCGCCGTCGACCGGGACCTGCTCACCAGGACGGACGAGGAGGAGGTCGCCAGCAATCAGCACACTCGTCGAGACGTCCTCTACTGCGTCTCCGTTCAGGCGGTGGGCGGTGCTCGGGATGAGCTTTAGAAGCTCACGCAATGCCCCGGTCGTCCCGCGCACTGCACGCATCTCCAGCCAGTGTCCAAGGAGGAGGACAGCAACCAGGGTGGAGATCTCCCAGTAGAAATCGACCGCCTGAAAAGCAAATGTAGTTCCTACGGAGAACAGATACCCTGCGGTGACGGCGACGCTCACCAGAACCGACATGTCGAGTACTCCGCTCTTGAGGGCCTTTACCGCTCCCTTGTAGAACGGCCACGTTCCGTAGACAGTGATCAGTGTCGCCAGGACGAACAACAGATAGCGCGACCCCGGAAACGTTGCCCTAAATCCAAGCCAGCTCTGCACCGTCGGTGAGAGCGCAAGGACGGGCAGCGTAACGATCGCTACGAAGAAGAATCGCTTACGGAAGTCCTTCTCCATCATCGCGTGATGGTCGTGCTCAGCGTGTGATGCTTCCCCGGACTTGTGGCCCACATGCTCGTCATGCGCCATGTGCCCAGCGTGTTGATGGTTCATCCCCGCGTGTTCATTTGTTGAGTGTTCACTCGTGTTCATCGCTACCTCCCGTCACCATCCCCAAGAACGGTCCGTGCCAGGTATGGACCCAAACAGCGCCAGTTTTCCCGTTCACGGACAACATTCCCGCGATCCTTCCATCGCGGATTGTATGGATGGTGTAGTAACCATAGAACTCATCCGCTTGCGGCTCTACCATGAGCCCGGAGCTGTCACAATCGAGGTAGTTTTGGGCGATATTGATCGCCTCCTGCGGGCTCACGCGCATTTCTTCTGTTGGGCGCACCCATGGAAGCCAACTCATGCGCCCGTACTTCGTGTTCCACATCATGTTCGGTCCTGGTTCGGGGTAGACGCGTCCAGTCCGCCGATCTATGAGAAGCTCGAATGCATTGCGCCCGGTCGCTTTCTCTCGTGCCTGGACGTAGAAGTTGCTCTGAAACTCCATGATCTCAGCTATCTCCAGCTTCCCACTCCCATACCGTTTGAGATACTGGCTAGCGCTCGACCGAGCCACAGCAGGAGAGACAACATTACCGGTCGGTCCAAAGCCCACGACTTCGTCCGCGTCGCATGCCATGCCATAACCGCCTCCCATCTGTCCCCATCCGTACGCGGAAAACATGAAGCCTCCCCCGACGATCAGACTGATTCCAACAAAGGCCAATACAGGGGCTATCCAATGTCTTCTGTTCATCGGTCGTCCCTCCTGTAGAGATCGTCTTCCCTGTAATAGCGGCGATCGTCCTCTCGGCAGTCGCGCGAGTAAGGTCCGCAGTCGTAGCAGTCATAGTAATCTCGGCGGGAGTGCCTTGACCCTATGCGGACAGCTGAGTACACCAACGCACCGAACAGAAGCAATCCCCCGATCCACCAGAACAACATCCCTCCACCGTACCCCATCATTCCGTATTCCCACATAGCTCCTCCTTATCATGCTATCGTACAATAATCCACCCACCTAGGGTGGGCTCGATTAGCATAACACCTCACTCGCCTCTTGTCAACCATCAGGCGCGACAACATCTTCACTTGACATGGCTCACATATCGTGCTATGCTCACAATATAGTATCCCACCCCCTAGGGGGTAAGGAGAGTAATTGAATGCTTATGGCAAAGAAAGGGAGCCTCGCAAAAGAGGTGGATCTGAAGGCGAATATTTTGCAGCGGTTGCGCACAGCGATCGGGCACTTATCCGCTGTGGAGCGAATGGTGGAGGGTGAACAGTACTGCATCGACATCTTGAAGCAGATAGCGGCGGTGCAGGCCTCCCTCTCCAAGGTCGCCTACGCCCTGGCTGACTCGCATATGAGGCACTGCGTACATGATGCGATCGCGGAGGGAACAGGAGAGGCGAAGGTCGATGAGTTGCTTGAGACACTCAAGTACCTCAAGCACTTTTAGGGAATTGGAGGACGCTGATGAAAGGCGACACTAGGGAAAAGCTACTGCGGATCGAGGGGATGACCTGCGCCGGTTGCTCTCAGGCTGTGGAGCGGGCTCTCTCCCGCGTCCCCGGAGTTGAAACAGCTACGGTCAACCTGCTGACCGGGGAGGCACGACTGAAGCATAGCGATCCTGTCTCCACCGAGGCACTTCTCGCCGCAGTAGATGCAGCTGGGTACGAAGCGATACCGATTGCTGGTTCCCCTCAACGGCGTATCAAGCTGGGAATTGACGGAATGACCTGCGCTGGTTGCGCTCAGGCAGTGGAGCGGGCTCTGTCTCAGGTTCAGGGAGTTAAGATGGCTTCGGTCAACCTGTTAACCGAGGAGGCGACGCTCACCACTGCTTCGGATCTTGCCACCTCGACCCTACAGGCAGCAGTTGAGAGGGCTGGATACCGAGTCGGCTCGATACGATCTCTTGAAGAAGGGGTCACTGGTAATCATCCGCGTGAGGACGTTACCACCCGTGACCTTAGGCGACTGAAGGCCGTGAAGCGCCGGATGATCATTGCTTGGATCTTCGTTGCTCCCATCCTTATCTGGATGATTCCAGAGATGATTCTGGGGATCGTGTGGCCAAACCAGCTCGTGTTCGATATTGGGATGATCCTCCTTGCCG
>Ga0163203_1000571_pt1 | contig 10098 bp, 8 predicted proteins | sample PL_2010_330m_FD_113534 | JGI IMG/M metagenome (GOLD analysis project Ga0163203, IMG submission 113534) | Freshwater microbial communities from Powell Lake, British Columbia, Canada to study Microbial Dark Matter (Phase II) - PL_2010_330m | ecosystem: Environmental > Aquatic > Freshwater > Lake ... | reverse complement strand
GTGTTTCACTCTGGAGATGTTGATGAATTTATATAATATAAAATGCCATATTTCAACCCAGGACTGGAGCGGCATTGAAGAGACAATTATTTTTAATAAATACGGCACAAAAAATATAATCATCCAGTGGAGCGATTCCAGTTCTTTCGAATCCTATATGCATGCGTTCACGGTACACAATGTAAATTTTACCTGGGGTAATATTTTCAGATGAAAAAAGAAAGAGCACTGATCGCCTTACACATAGTTCTGGTATTATGCGTATTGGCTGCATTTGAAGGCGCTTACCGCGTATATCGATACGTGAAACACGGATATGTCGAGTTTATATATTTTGATACGGTAGGCCTCTTTGGCAACCACGATGTCTACGGTTATAACCTGATGCCCGGCTTTGACTCGACAAAACTTCCCGAGCGCGTGCGTTTCGGCGAAGAAGGGCGCGGATACCATTTAGACAAAGTTATAAGGATAAACAAGAGGGGGTTCCGGGGCGAAGAATTTTCCGTACCAAAAAAAGAAGGCTCTTACAGGATCCTTACAATGGGCGACTCGATTACATACGGCAACGGAGATAACGATAAGACCTGGCCCGCATATTTAGGGAAAATACTGGACGTAGAGGTGATAAACGGTGGCGTGCCTAACTGGGAGAGCAGCCATCTATTGGCCAGATTTAAAAATGAGGGTATTTATTTCAAACCGGATCTCGTAATAATCCATAGCGGTTTAAGCGATGTCCTTGAAGGCACAAATAGATTCATCTACAAATACGGCATTAAAGACTGCCCCGACCAGGTCAAGAATATAAAAACCCGCATTTTTCCCGCAGAAGAGCCAAATTTTATAACAAAATACAGCTTGTTATACCGCTATCTCAGGGTTAGAATGTTTCAGGGGACCAAGGTCGAGGCATTAACTTCAATAAATATGCCCGAGAGGCTTGCGGTGTGGAAAGAGAATATATCCGAGATAATAGATATAGCAAAGGAAAACGATATCAGGGTTATTCTTGTAGACTATCCGATGCTGACCCGCAAAGGTGCCTCCCGAGAAGAAAGAAATTTTATAATTAATAATTCAAGGATTGCCTCCGGAAGGCATTACGATTTCTTGGTAAAGGCAAAAGGACTTATTTCCCGGGGAATTCATAAGATGACAAAAGAGAAAGATATAGAAGTCGTCGAGGCAGAAGGGTTTTTCAATCGCTATAATGCAAATGAAAGAATAACGCTTTTTCTGGATGAGATGCACCTTTCCGAAAAAGGCGATTTTATCCTGGCGGGGTGCATTTCCCGCAAAATAAAAGAGAAATGATTTATGCTAAACGCTGACAACTGTATAGCAGGTTTTGTTATTGGCCCGGCAAAATCCGGAACAACGCTGATGATATCTTTGCTGGACAATCATCCGGAACTTTCGATAATACCCCTTGAGGTAAAATTTTACGAACATTATCATCATTCGCTTAAATCAACCGATTCATACGAGCTCATGAACAAGTTCTTTTTAGGAACAAAACTTAGATTTTTGAATTTACGAAATTTTGCCGAAGATCATATAATGGCATCCGGGCGCATAGATTTTTCCAAATTTAATTTTGATAGATTTAAAGAGCTTATGGACGATAAAGCAAAAAATTACAAACCGCACGGGAAACCGCCATTGGCGCGGTATATAATCGATTTGCATAATATTTATACGGATACCCTGGGCCATCCGGAAAAAAATGGATTTGCCATTAAAGAGGGAAATCACGGCCTACCTTATATTGATTTTGCTAAACACGATTTTAAAAACGCTAAATTTATTGTGATGGTTCGTGACCCCCGCGATATGTTCAGTTCTTTTAAGTCTATAGAAAGGCTGATTCAGGCCGGCCGGAATTACGCGGGCTTTTCAAATCTTTGCCTTTTCAGATATCTTTTCAGGACTTTTCAGCGCGATAGGCTCCCGCTTGCATTTATGGATTATTTTAAAAATATCGGGCCCGGCGAAGACATGCTTTTTGTCCGCTACGAAGAACTGGTTAGAAATACAGAGAAGGAGATGGCGAAAGTAGCGGATTTTTTAGGTATAAGTTTTTGCGAAAGCATGTTAAAACCCACAACCGCGGGAAACATATGGGGCGGTAACGCCTCAAGCGGGGAAAAATTCAAGAATGTCGTAAAATCACGCGTAGGGAAATGGGAAAAAGACTTGGATAAGGAAGAAATACTCTTACTCGAGTATTTTATGGGGGATTACCTGAAAAAATTCGGTTACAAAAAAACGAACAACAAAATATCTAAACTCGACTGCATATTATCAATCAGGTTTTCACATTTTGGCAGAGTTACGATATTGGAAGGAGATATTTTAAGATCGGCTGTCGCAATCGCCAAATATATCGTAAATTCAATAATCAAAATGCTCCTTATGCTAAAGAGGCTTTTTGCAAGGGGTGAAAAATATAAATCTCACAAAATATGCCTCAACAAAAAAATTAATATCGGATGTGTCTTTAAGGAGGGATATAATAAGGCGGCAAATAATAAAGAGGCCGTATTTTCCCGGATAAAGGGTTTTAAGAAAGGGAACAAAACAGCAACGTTTTACGATTCGTCACTCGGAAACGCGAGGTTTACTGAAGACTTTTATATAGAATATATAGAGCTGATAAGGGAATTCTGCGAAATGAACAGGGATGTCAATGTATTATTAAAACCGAAGAAAAGCCAAAGGCATGTAGAAGCGTATATAGCAGGGAGGTCACATGACAAACTTATCCGATATATGGACGTGTGGAAACAACTTTTCAGTTGCGATAACTTTAACTATCTTGACCCGGCGGAATGGACTATCGAAGAAACAATCGCCGTATCAGATGTTTGCGTGACAATGGGGCTGACCACCCCTTCCACGATAGCACTTGTATGCGGCAAGAACGCTTTTTATTTTGATAACTCAGACAACACGGGCCACTCATTTGCTCAAAAGTATAAAGACAAAATCGTATTTGACAATAAAGACTTTTTACTCAAACAGATAAGCAATGTTCTGAGCGGAGAATTTGATTGCAGGGATCTCATCAGTGAACGGGAAATCCGGGAATATGATGCCTTCAATGACGACAAGGCCCTGGAAAGGCTGAGAAACGATGTGTATGAATTAACAAAAGGTTGTGTATAATGACGGAGAAAATAAAAATGAAAAACGTAGTAAAAACCCCTATTGTTACACCGGAAAACAATATGACCCTGTCGCTCCCGTCCACGGTTCACATAGAGCTGACCACTTCATGCTGCTTTAACTGCAGGCATTGTTATAACTTCTGGCGAAAAAAGAAAACGCGGCCTGTATTTATGTCGCAAAATCAGCTGGACGGAATATTGGACGAACTTATAGAGAATCGCATAATGCATGTAATCTTTACAGGAGGCGAACCTTTCTTAAATAGTGTCGTGCTATTGCACGGACTAAAGAGGCTAAAAGAGACTGGCGCGAGCGTAAGCTGCAATTCCTCTCTTGCGGCTATCAATTCCGTCAAACAGCTGAAAAAACTAAAAGATGCGGGCCTCGGTCATATTTTGACATCCCTCAATTCCCACAGGCCGGAGGTAATCGATTACCTTGTTTCGTTTCCGGGGGCGCACAGGAAAATTATAGAAGGGATTAAAAATGCCGTATCCTTAGGCATACGTGTCAGTGTCAACATGATCATATCGGAGAGCAATATTGTGGATATTTACCAGACTGCCGCGCTTGCCAGCAAGCTAGGCGCCAAGAAATTTTTCGGGACAAGAGTTGTTCCCCACCTTTCTGAAGGACTGGATGACCAGAAAGAATTCCTGATCCACCAGAAGGAAGCAAGATATATAATTGATGAGTTAATGAAAGCGAGAGAGGATTTCCCCATTCAGGTCGGGACACTCGTTCCATATCCTTTTTGTTTTGTCGTCAAGGGCAGGGACCTTCAAAGATACCGCGATTTTTATTCGCACGGATGCCCCGCCGGCAATAAAATGATATCACTTAACGCAAACGGTAACGCTCATGCGTGCGTGCACGAAGAAAAGAATTACGGAAATATCCTTGAAATCGGCATAAAAGGCGTATGGGAAAGAATGAAAGAATGGCGCTCCGGTACGTTTTTTCCGGATGATTGTAAAGTATGCCCTTTGTTTGACGAATGTAACGGCGGATGCCGCTTGTGCGCGCGGGCATATAACGGAAGCATATCATCTTCGGATAATCTGAGGATAGGACTGGAGGGTGGATTTGAGGACCCGTGGCTTTCGGAATACTCGGGCGTGAAGTTGAAACATATAAGATGCTCCGTACCGAAAGACCTCCGTTTTATGCAGGAAGCAGGTTTTTCCGTCGTAAATCGCTTCGGTTCGGAAACCTTATGCGTCAAAGATAATATTGCCGATATATTGAAGAAGTATCAAAAAAGCCAAGAGCCATTTCTACTTTCGGATGCCGGTATTTCGGATATAAACCTGGTCAGGATTCTTTTAAAGGAAAAGCTTCTGATGGAGAGGAATTAGTACCATGTTACATTTTAAGGACATAAAAGGCGTTTACCTGATAGGCGAAATAGGCATTAATCATAACGGTGATTTACAAGTTGCCAAAAAGCTGATTGATGCGGTATTTGCATGCAGCTGGAACTGCGTGAAGTTTCAAAAAAAGGACCCCGATATTTGTGTTCCCGAGAACCAAAAGAATAAAACGAAAGATACCCCTTGGGGCAAAATGACCTATCTCGAGTATAAAAAGAGACTGGAATTAGGCAAAAAAGAATACGATCATGTAGACCGGCATTGCAAGCAAAAGCCTTTGGACTGGACAGCATCTATATGGGATTTAAATAGCCTTAAGTTCATGTTGAATTATAAGGTACCGTTTATTAAGATACCCTCCGCTAAAATAACCGATTTTGAACTGGTGAAAGCTGCGGCCAAAACCAAAATTCCCATAATCGCTTCGACAGGAATGAGTTCTCTTGCAGAAATTGACAATGCAGTAGATATTCTCAAGAGGTATGCTTCGGAATTCGCTCTCATGCATACCAATTCGAGTTATCCCACCCCGAAAGAAGAATTAAACCTGGGTTGTATAAAGACGTTAATCAAGCGGTATAATTGCGTTGTCGGGTATAGCGGGCATGAATATAATATTGAGCCTACTGTATATACCTGTGTCCTGGGGGCCAAAATTATAGAACGACATATAACCCTCGATCACGATATGTGGGGCACAGATCATTCCGCAAGCCTCGAAGTGGCCGCAATGGACTTATTGCGTAAAAGGGTTAAGGATATAGGCGTCGTTTTGGGTGACGGCAAAAAAAGGATCAGTGTCAGCGAGAAGAAAGTCATGAAAAAATTAAAACACAAGATTTAAGAATAGAGAAGGGAAAGATTATGCTAGAACTTGATTTTGCCAAGCAATTCGATTATGAAAATAATTTTTATCTGACCGCACCGGTAAACAGGATAAGTAAATTTGCGATGCACCTCGAGCTATTCAGGAGGACTTCCGGCCTGGCGGGCGATATAGTCGAGTGCGGAGTCTTCAAGGGCGCGTCTTTTTCGCGTTTTATCAAATTCAGGGGCCTTTTCGAGAATCCCCTCAGCAGGAAAATGATCGGCTTTGACACTTTCGGAGAATACCCCCAGGCGCAATACGAAAAAGACATGGAAAAAAGAAAACAGTTTGTCCGAGAAGCCGGCTCAAAAAGCATTGAAAAAGAACGCCTTATCGAAGTGCTCCAAAAATTGGACCTGCATGAGAACGTAGAGCTTATCGAAGGGGATATTCTGAAGACTGTGCCCGCTTATAAATTTAGAAACCCGCATTTAAAGATATCGCTCCTCCATATAGATGTGGATCTTTACGAGGCGACGGCTGTTTGCCTCAAAGAACTTTACCCGCTGGTTGTGAAAGGCGGCATAGTCATACTCGACGATTACGATGCTTTTCCCGGTGCGAAAAAGGCGATAGATGAATTTTTCTACGGCAAGAAAACAAAAATAAGCAGACTCCCGTATTCGGACAGGCTTCCCTTTGTGGAGGTAAAATGAAAGCGCGCATTAAGAACGGATGCCTGGCTATTATTCCGGCAAGAAGCGACTCAAAGGGCCTGCCGGGTAAGAATATCCGAAAGCTAAACGGTGTCCCTTTAATCGGCTATTCAATTTGTGCGGCCCGGGCAAGCCACAACATATCGAGGATTATCGTATCTACGGATGAGGAAAAAATAGGCAGGATAGCGCAAAGTTTCGGCAGCGAGTTTGTTAAACGCCCCGCTCGTTTGGCAAAAGACAATTCACCAATGACAGATGTCGTTTCGCACTGCCTGAACGAGCTGAAGGCAAAAGAAGGTTATGACCCGGAATTGTTTATATTATTGCAGCCTACTTCCCCCTTTCGGGGAAGCCGGCATATCGACGAGGCATTCGAGATTCTTAAACACGGACGTTGCGAAGCGGTAATTAGCATTCTTGAACCGTCTTTTCATCCCCTCAAGTCGTTTCGACTGGGAAAAGACGGATTTCTAAAGGGGCTCGTAAAGGCAGAATTCTCTTTTGCGCCCAGACAGGAACTTCCGAATGGTTATGTTGCAAACGGCGCTATTTTCCTGATGAAAACAGAATCCTTCAGGAAACACAAGTCGCTATTTGCCCCGCATACCAGGCCATATCTTATGGGGAGATTGGAGAGTACTGACATAGATCATATAGAAGATTTTGAGTATGCGTCATTTTTGCTAAAGCATAAAAAAAGCAAACGTTAACGGAAAGCTTAGTCAAAGAAAATGAAGGGATGAATAAATGGAAAGGAAAAAGAGTAAGATAGTTTATTGTTTTGACATAGATAATACACTTTGCAAAACCGATGGAACGGATTACGAATGTGCCGCACCGATTTATTCGAGAATCGCTAAGGTTAATACGCTATACAAGGATAATACCATAATCCTATTTACCGGTAGAGGTTTTGGAACGGGGAAGGATTGGTCGGAAGTTACCAAGAAACAGGTAAAGACATGGGGAGTTAAGCACCACAAACTTCTATTTGGCAAACCGGGAGCGGATAGATTTATAGACGATAGGGGAGAAAATGCAGATGTTTTCTTTGGAAAATAAAGTAGCCATAGTACCCGGCGGGGCCAGCGGCATTTCTTATTCCCAATGCTCTTAACTATATTACCGGGAAGGATATGTATGCGGATGGGGGCCGGATGGCAAATGGTGTATAAGGATTTTTATGGCAAGCGTATTATTGATACATTGTAACCGACTTGTTTCGGGCGTTCAATATCCCGGCATTTCAAGCATGTCGGCATTCGCAGAAAAAGCCGGGCATGAATTTATCTTTTTTGATACCGCAAACTATACAGCCGATAAAAACAAGGAGTCTTACGGGGGTTATAAAAGCCGAAACTCACGCATAAGCCTGGAATTCAAACATATAAAAAATAAGAGTGTCATGCCTTCTAAAAGGCCGATTAATACGTTATTACAGGACCTCGAGAGCAAGATTTCAGGGCAGAAGATAGATGTTATAGGTTTTTCTTCTTTTTCCGACGATTGGCCTTTCGCCCTTTTTCTTATAAGGAACGTCCGTGCGATTTTTCCGGATGTCCCCATTATTGTCGGCGGTATTCATGCAACCATTGTTCCCGAACAAGTTATTAAACATAGCGAGGTTGACATGGTATGCATTGGCGAAGGGGAGATGCCGCTGGTCGAATTATTGGATTCCATAGACAACGGGGACATTGATTTGGGCATCAAAAGTTTATGGATAAAACACAGGGGTAAAATCTACAGGAACTCTGTAGGGCGATTATTGCAGCTTAATAGCGATATGCCGATGCCGGACTGGACGCTATATAGCGATATCAACTTCTATTACCCTTTCGAAGGTAAATTATTCCGCAGGGGCAGCGTCTCGGTCGGCCGCGGATGCCCTTATTTCTGCAATTTCTGTATAAACGATTTCTATAAACGCATTTATCCGAAAAAGGATAAATACCTCCGTTTTAAAAGCCTTTCCTGCTTGATAGACGAAATCGCTTATTTAAAAGATAAATACAAATTGGAATTCCTTCGTTTTTGGGATGAGGTTTTCCTGGCAATGCCCGGTGAATACTTATCCGAATTTGCGGATATTTACCGGAAAGAAATAGATTTGCCGTTTACCATTGAGACGACCGCCAATACGATAAATGACCGGAATGCAAGAATACTTGTCGAAATGGGGTGCCGATCCGTAAGCATCGGGGTTGAAACTTCGAATGAAAAGCTAAGAATGAAAATTCTTAATAAACCAATCGGGAACGAGAACTATGACAGGTGTTTTCATATACTTACGGATTATAAACTGCGCAAAGTCGCTAATTTCATGTTTTTTCTTCCGCATCAAAAACTGGATGACATGTGGAATGACGTTTATGCATGCGAGAAATGGAAGATTGACCATCCTTCCGCGAGAATATTTTACCCGTATTTGGGAACGAGTCTGCGGGAATATTGCATGAGAAACGATATGTTGGATTTAGCCGTGCTTCAAAAGGTCGAAGACGAAGAATCTGTCCGGGAAATAGGCGACTTAAACAACAGTTACATTACGTTTCTGGATACACCCTTGAAAATCGACCCCGAAACAAAAAAGAAGGGAAAGATGCTTCTCGACAATTTCGTCCTATTCCAAGAAACCGAATCATGGGCCCATCCCAAGCTTCAGGCTTTGTTCGCAAGGAATGATGTTCAGGCGAATGATATGCTGAAAAAAATCGAATGTGAAATTTATAAAAAGCGTTTCGGAGAAAAACCGTGAGCAGATTAAAGTATAATTTTCTGACCAAAAACCTTTTTTGGCTTACGTCAGTGCGGATTGTCGCAACGATCGCCTCTGTCATCTCACTGCCTATAATTACCGCCTATCTTGACCCCGGCGCCTTCGGTATAATTGCGCTTTTTGCGGTCGAAGCATTGTTTCTTTCAAACCTCTACAGTGTGGGGTTGAGCTCTTTTGCCGGCAGGATGATTTATAAGTATGACCGCAGGAATAAGCAGAAATGCCATCAATATATCGGTGTAACCTTGTTTTACTTAATATCTTTTTCCTTGATAGGGGTATTCTTATCGGTTCCTTTCGCAAAAATATTGAAATCACTGATATTAAAGGATGTATTTTTTCCCAGTCCCTTTTTATTTTATATCCCCATAATCTATGCTTTTTTTGCGAGCATATACGGTTTTACGACAAACTGCTTTTTGGGTCTGCAGCAAACCAAATATGTTTCCATCTGTATCGTTGCAGAAATCCTACTTTCGGTTCCGGCAAAGATAATAGGGCTGGTATTGTTCGGTTTCGGATGGGTGCAAATAGTTATTCTGGAACTTATAGCTAAAGTTGTGGTCAGTTTGTTTTCCCTATGGCTTATTAGGGGAAGCCTGGGTTTTTCATTTAAGAGATTAAAGATAATAAAACATGCCTTAAGGTATTCATTGCCTTTTGTTCCGATGAATTTTGCCTCGTGGATACAGCAAGGGATAGGGAAAATATTCCTGGGCAGGATGCATGCCATGAGTTATGTGGGAGTTTATGCCGTAGGCGAAAAGGTAGGTAGTATTTTCAGTTTTTTCTCAAGGCCGGTGACCGTAACAGTCAAACCAGAGATATCTAAAAGATTAGACGACCGCAAGGACAATGTTTCAGGAGACATCCGCGATTTCTTTAATCTTTTTTTTCAGGCATCTCTATTTTTGGTGTTCGCTATTTCCATATTTTCGCGAGAGATTACAGCATTGCTTACGGATGTTAAGTACGCGAATGCCTTCAGAATAATTCCTTTCGTGATGTTCGGACTCATGTTTTCGGAGGTAAGGGGCATTTTCAATCTGAAATTTATCTATCGAAATAAAACGATACTTTTTCCTGTAATCATGTTTTTCGGGGCGGTCTCAAACGTCGCTCTTAATTATTTTTTGATTCCCAGATTTGATATATTGGGCGCCGCTTTCGCGACCCTTTCGACAAACTTACTCCTTTTATTTGTAGGTTACTTTATATCACAAAAACTGCACTTCACAAAATACG
>Ga0163203_1000570_pt1 | contig 10104 bp, 9 predicted proteins | sample PL_2010_330m_FD_113534 | JGI IMG/M metagenome (GOLD analysis project Ga0163203, IMG submission 113534) | Freshwater microbial communities from Powell Lake, British Columbia, Canada to study Microbial Dark Matter (Phase II) - PL_2010_330m | ecosystem: Environmental > Aquatic > Freshwater > Lake ... | reverse complement strand
GTTTGCAAGATTATATTTCGTAGCTAAATATGTCCAAATAAAGGCGCAAAGAAACAGTATTAGTACTGCCGTGCATACCGGGAATGCTATCAAATAAATAATGGATGCTCTTGTATTCAGCCGTCTTTTTCGTTCGGGATCTTCTACTTCTATTGCGTAGCCTTTAATTAAAATATACAAAAGAAGACCAAATACTAAAATAACAGCAATCGAAAAAAATCCACAAATAAAAAAATCCCGAAAGGGATCAATAGGTGTGTTTTGCAAATAGTTATACACAGTGTACAAAATAGTTCCCAGTGCTGCAAGCAGCGTTACGGCAAATCTAAAGCCTTCTGTTTCATTTCCGGCGTGTTCTTCACTCATCGTCGCCCCTCTTAACTACCTTATGATAATAAAATTGATAGGATAAATAAAACTTCTTATAAGAAATAACAAAAAAAAGAACAAAAATGGCCCTGATTTTAGAGAATTTCCTCATCCGAAAGCGACACGAGGCCCTTCCTGAGGGTTCGAGTGGCTATGCCGTTTACGTCCAATCTGTTTTCCTTCCCATGCTTGCAGATGGGACTATTATCCGAGGCACGCTCAAACAGGGCACCGAAGAGCACGAGACAACGTTTATTCTTGCGAAGGATAGTTGCGACTCGTACCTTCATATCTCCCGAGAGGATTGGACTGATACGTTTACCGTGGGTCGAGCGGACGTGAAACTGAATGAAGCTTTTTTAAACGGAACAAGAACGCGGCTCTACGAGACACGGGATGTTATCACCTCACCGGCTCATTTCTGCAGGATATCATCGTCTAAACGGTGATTTTGCTCGCAGTATCAACCAGATACTTAACCGTGCATGCGTGCTCAATCGAGCTGAGAATCACATACGCTTCGTCGACCGTTGCGCCACGTGCAAACGTGCCGTGGCCCTGAACGATGATCCCCTTGTGGTCACGAAGCGCGTTGGCGGCATTATTCGCCAGTTCCTCGGAGCCCACACCGCCACGTACTACCGGTATCTCGTGCAGCACGTAAATGCTTTCCGTATCTTTCGGCACGATCTGCTCGCCCGGCTCGTACAGCATCGACATCGCCACTGCGTATTTCGAATGCCCGTGCAGAAGAGCAAGCGCCGAGGTGGTCTTGTAAATCGCACGGTGGACATTGACCTCCGTTGACGCAATCACGTCGAGCTCATCGGGCGATGCGGGGTCTACGGGAACCGTGACGATCTGTCCTTCAAGCTCGTCAAGCATACTTCCCGTCGTGCTGATCAGCATCTGGTCACCCACACGCTTACTAACATTACCGAAATGCGAATGCGCAAGCCCAGCCTCCACTATCTTTCGCCCGTATTTTATCAGCTCTTCCATTTCGCTACCTGACTGACTATAGTACTGAGTATATCGAAAAGGTTTTTCATTTAACGCACGGGTCACCCCCTCTTCAGGTATTTTTAGGGATGTTCGAACGTTTTCGGTGGTTGTTTAGAATGCTCGCGGGGTGCAATGCACCGTCAGGCTTCTATCCCCAACCGTTTCAGCGTCTTTTTCGTAGGCACGCCGTTATCGTCCCAGCCGCGCATGCGATAATATTCATCGAGCGTTTTGAAGAACTCGTTCTTATCGATCACTCGCTCATTTACCTTTTCATGAAAGAACCGTTCAGGTAAGGTATCATCAGCTTTAGATAAGCCCTCCCTTACATTGTACAGCCGTTCGAGGTTCCATATCCGCTCGCCCGCGAGCATGAGATCCTCCGACGTGTAATCCACGCCCGTTACCGCAGTCAGGATGTTCGCGTACTCCTCTTCACCGGCGCCAAAGAAGGCGAATTTACAGACCACGAGTGAATCGACCGCGGCAAACCGATCCTGGAATAGCTTGGTGTGCCCTGCCTTGCCCGCAAGCGTGTATGGGTCAATCGCCTTTGGCTTCCTCAAAATCTCGGGAGCAACGAGATACGCTCGTGTATGACAGCCGCCGCGATTGGAGGTGGCATAACTGAACCCCAGGCCTTTGACACCTCTCGGATCGTACGAAGGCAGTTCCAGCCCTTTTACCTGTATTGCCGTCTCAGGCCGGCCTTTTGATGCTGCAAAGGCTTTCGAACCCTCGCCAAGCTGTTTGCCACTATCTTTTTTCTCGCCGATTAGTTTCGTTAGATCCACCAGTTCCGTCGGGGTGATGCTCTTATCACGAATCTCTGCGTAACAGCCTAAAACTCCCGCAACAGAGATCGTGTCCAGACCATAATCGTTACAGAGCCGATTTGCTGCAACAATCGCTTCGTAGTCAGGATTTTGAAGATTGGCACCCATCAAGCCGACCGTCTCGTATTCCGGCAGCTCCGTACCTTCTTTATCCTCGCGTTTACAGGCGATAGGACAGGAATAGCACGCCTTTCTCTTAGGAGTCGTTTTTGCCACGATGCTCTTTGCAAAAAAAGGGTTCAAATCAAAATCAGGTTCCACACGTCGGAAATTAGCTACCGGCAGGATTTTCATCCAGCTCGTTATCTTTACCAAAAACGGCGTGCCGAATACCGCTAACCCTTTGCTTATCGTTGGACAGGCAATTAAGAGGCGGTTAATCGACTGCTTCTGCTTTACAAATTCAACCTTGTCAGCGATTTCAACACGTCCCGTGCCCTTCACCACAACCGCCTTCAGATTCTTCGAGCCCATTACCGCGCCCACACCGCCGCGGCCAAACGCATGCACAAAATCAGACATGATCGAAGCTAAAAGCACCTGTTTCTCACCCGCTCGGCCGATACAAGCGACGCTACCGTTATCCTTGAGCAGCTTTGTGGTCTCTTTTGCGTTCTTACCCCACAGTGCCTCTGCAGATTTTAGCTCCACGTGATCATCCGCTATTTCGATAAAAACCGGTTCTGGCGATTTACCAGTAATAACCATCGCATCATAGCCAGCCTTCTTCAGTTCAGAACCAAACGAGCCACCGCAGTTAGAATCGAATATCGTTCCAGTCAGTAGTGACTTTGTTGACAGCGAGACACGGCCCGATGCTGGCGTCGTAGTACCCGTTAAGGGTCCCGCAGCAAAGACAAGCAGGTTATCGGGTGCGAGCGCATCAACTCGTCCTGCATCGTAAACTAATTTCGTTCCAAGCCCCCGACCGCCAAGATAATCTTTTAGTAAAGACTCGTCAGGAGTGAAACAATCTATCTTCCCCTTCGAGAGATCTACTCGAAGTACTCGCCTTTTCCAGCCGTATGCTGCGGTCATCGCTACTCGTTACTTAAGGTAGAGGGTTAATGACATATTTATTGTGGTTAGAACCGCAAGAATAGGCGGTGTTGTGGATGCTCATAAAAGATATACAAAACTGCACATATTTCACCGCCCTTGACAATAGCACACTCTGCGAACTGTTGCATCCTGCTAACGAACCTGAAGACATTGCACTTCGTTGTAGTATCGCACATGCAATCGTAAAGCCCGGTGAAAAGACTCGTGCACACCGCCTGAAAACCGCTGCTGAGGTTTATTACATCCTGGAAGGCGAGGGCATAATGTATATTGACGAAGAATCTGCAGCAGTCCATTCCAGGCAGGCCATTTACATCCCACCTAACGCGAAGCAACATATTCACAACACGGGTAGCAAGTCCGATTTGAAATTTTTATGCATCGTCTGCCCGGTGTGGCACCATGAAGATGAAGAATTGGTGTGAGATTTGCTCTCACCATTCCACTTCCTGACCAAGGCCCAGCTTCTGAGCTTTTTGGAGGGCTAACCGTGCAGCTACAGCGTCCTGTACGGCGATGCCCGTAGCTTTAAAGAAAGTAATCTGTTCGGAGTTCGTACGGCCGTTCGTACGGCCGTGCAGAATCTCGCCGAGTTCTGCGTGGATATGCTCCTTTTTGATGACACCCTGCCGAATGGGTTGTATCAGGTCACCCGCCTCCGCGAGCGCTGCTTCTCGCGAGGTTACTACCACGAGGGCGCGCGCTACGGTCTCGGCAGGTACTTCTTGCATCTCGGGCGTGTACGAGCCAACACCATCCATTGATATGCACACCAGTCTTGAGATCAGCATCAGCAAAAACGGGCGTATGGGAGGTCGTAGCGGTGCAAATTACGTCCGCTTCCGCTACTGCCTGCTGAGGGCTCTGCGCAACGCGTAGATCAGTAGGAATTGGACCCGTTCCAGCCATCTCGGAGATAAACGCTTCCACTTTCGCTGGGATGCAGTCATATACCCTGACCGTTTGAATCGGGCGTACCGTGCAGATGGCTTCCAGTTGAGTGCGTGCCTGTACTCCTGCGCCGAAGATGGCGGCAACTGTGCTATCAGGACTCGCGAGCAGGTCAGTAGCAGCTCCGGATGCCGCTCCCGTACGAATAGCAGTCAGCGTTCCTCCTTCCAGTAGTGCAGTCGGTCGACCTGTACTGGCCTCCAGCACCAACACCGCAGCATGTAAGATTGGCAACCCTTGCTGCACATTACGTGGAAACACCGACACCGTTTTCACTACTAACGCCTCATCCTCCGTGTCGTCTACAAATGCGGGCATAAAAAAGCTCTCACCCTCATAAGCGGGCACTACCACTCGAGCACGCAACGGGACCTGAGCACGACCATCCGAGAACAATGCAAAAGCTCGTTTCATCGCCGCAATACTCTCGTCCATCGGCAACGCCTTGCGTACATCCTCCGCTTGAAGAACGATCATGATTGTTCTCTTCTTTTAGTATATATATATCAAAAAAGCAACCCTGATCGATTGGTATTAGTGATCTTTTCGTGTTTAAATCGACCGATATCTGCTCTCGTAATTGACACTCTATTTCGTAGAATTATTACATCATCATAAATATTTTTTGAATTATTTTTACTTTTTTGTTGAAATAGTAAAGTATTTATACCTTTTACCGATAAAAAGATTGATTGCAGGTGCATTTTGTATGAATAGGATAACGTATGCGGCAATCGTAATCATTGTGCTCATCACCTTTTCTCTTGGATTTTGTGCGACTCAAAATCAGAGTGTGGCCAATAGCACTCAACAGAGTAATGTGAGCAACGTAACCCGAACGCCCGAATCCAATAACACAACCAATTATGGTTACTGCTGTGCCGCTCAAAACAGTAGTACGAACAATTGCTCCGAACCAATCATCAACGAAAGTAACGTAACGCAAACGTCCGATTTCGGGAATAGCACTAACCTCAGTAACTACGTGACTCAACCAACCACGCCCACGATAACAAGTAAAAAGGACTATTTCAGATCAGATGAAGACCCGGGGTTCATAGTCGAATACCCCGATGAAGAAGAACTGTTCGGCCTCGGAGCTACAGCAGCAGCGCAAGCAGCGCCCGTAACGGTTGACGCGGTTGTGTATGACGCTTCGGGGAAGCGTACCGATATTAAGCCGAAAATCGATCGAATAGAGGAAAACAAATTCGCTATTACCGTGCCACGTGAACGGGCGTTCAGGGCTGGCGTGTATACGTTAGCGGTCGAATTAGTAAAGGACGAGCGCGTTTATGTTGAAGAACAGGAATTCCCGTGGGGGCTGGTCTCCCTGAACACACGGAAAAGCATTTACAAGCCCGGTGAGACTGCCGAATTTATCATCGTGGTGTTAGACCACGAGGGCCATCCCGTCTGCGGTGCTAATCTATCCCTGACCGTGACAACCCCGAACAATAAAGCAACAATCTATTCCACAGATGAAGGAACGATCACCTCCGGTGCTGAATGTGGTATCCATCACGCCACCTACACGACCGCTCTGGAAGGAAACCATACAATAAATATCACCGCTGCAATACTGGGCACTGATGTCTCATTCACGACGCACTTCCTCGTTCAGCAAAATTATGAGTTTGACATTCTAAGAACCGCACAGAGTAAGATAGACCCCACCAAACAGGACTGGTTTGAGGTTACGATAAATATAGTGAGTTTTACTGATGCGGAGTTCCTAACAATAAAGGAGTTTGTTCCCGCCAAATTTGATATTTCAACAACAGATGCCGTCACGATTTTGGGGGAAGATGACACGAAGATAATAACCTGGGAAAAAGAATTAAGTAATAATAAAAGTTCTGTGTGCTATTCTTACGCGGTTCCGCATATCTGGCCTTATTTGTATGCTTTGGGACCTGTTGAGATTGACTATAATTCAAAAACGTTTGAAGAAGCAAGACCCTGGTACGTGGCTGTGGACCCTGTACTTGATTACAGCGCTGGATCGGGAACCGATAAATGGGCATATTATGGAACCGATACCGACGGTAACCCGCCCCCAATCACAGCGGGAACAGAATTTGGCACCTATGAGAATATAACGGCATCAGATGATGATAGATATTCAACTGGAGGGGGTGCCGCCAATCAAGATCCTTACCACCGTTTTGAATTCTTCATTTCTGGGGATCCTACCACCATTACCCAACTAGATTATTACTGGGAGGGGTACAACGACGAATCCGGTACTACGAGTAACCTCTACATCTATAATTTTACGTTAACCCAATGGGAGTTGCTTGGTTCCGATACCAATTGGGCTACAGACGGGATAGTATCTGGCACCATAACAGATACAAACGAAATCCAAAGCTGCATTAACGCCAGTGGGTTCCTTGATCTTGTTACTCTGGATGTATCCAATTCCGGAGACACACTATATACTGATTACGTTTATGTGAATATCACAGATTCAACAAAGCCATCATGGCACGACATGGGTCAAAATGTATCGAAATTGCACAAGGGCGAGAGCATAAATCTCTCTACGAGGTGGACGGATACCGGAGGACTGAAAAATGCCACTCTGGCGCACAACGGAACAGGAACGTGGCAGAACGTTTCAACAATTGCTTTGAGTGGCACAGAAGACTGGTCAAATTTTACACTTGTCACAGGGGCAGATTGGACACCAGGGATTAAGGGCTGGAAGGCATATGCAAATGATACCTCTAACAATGACAACGTTACTGATGTGCTGACCTTCGAGCTATGGGGCTATTCCAACGTAACCTGGATATCTCCTCCTGACGGAAATGGTTACGAGGTGGGGGAAACCGTAACGTTAACCTGCCTGATCAGAGATGCCAATACCTCTGCTCCCATAGAAAATTACCCGGTTCATTTTTACAACCGGACTGATTCAACCGTAACTCACGATTTTGGTGTGAGTTATACGAACAGCAGCGGCTATGCTGTTATGATTTGGGATACAACAGGAGTGGCACTGGGGTGGTATTTTCCAAAGGGTAATATTACGGATAATGCCACCTTGTTCTCTAATATCTCTACACTTTATGAAGCTAATACATCCGTACATTTGTACTCGACGACACTTGAGATCAGAAACCAAACTGCCGCTTCTTCTATCACGTCTATTAACTTTTCAGGTATAAGTGGTGAAACAGTAAGCAACCCATACGACAATGTAGATGGCAGCGGCAGCCCGCAAAATATAACCAATACGATACCTGTAGCTACTATTTACAATCCTTCTTCTTCGACTAACTACAAGATATGGCTGAAGGTAACGAATGGGACTGGCTGGGATAATATCATAAGTAATGAGACGTTTAATGTAACCGCAGATGACACGAGTCCCGGAGCTGTCAGCGGTTGGACCTCTCTGAAGCCCGGAGGGTCCTGGAGCGAAATTGTGGATACCGGAGAGACAGTAGCTGCGGAAAGTTTCAAAGATTTGTATCTGGCGTTCTATCTGAAAGGGTCAGGAACAGGAAACTCAACGCTGTCCGTATTAGGAGAGGTCGTGTGATATTAAAGCACTCGATTGGCTAGCGATGCAGTTAATATTATAAATTAATTACAAGTAATTGTAAAATTACTTGAAATATTAAGTAAAAAAATTAATCATTACTATGATGTTTAAGTAGTTAATGGATAACATTTTTTACGAAGTAGGGTGCTTACGTTGAGCACCAGTCCAGAAAAATAGGAGGTGAAAGGGGAAAAAATGAAAAGAGATAACGCAATCATAGGGCTTTCGGTTCTACTTGCAGTTGTAGTGGCTTTGACCGTATTTTCAGCCTCTCTCCCTGCGTTAGGGAACACCGCGGAACAGAACGCAGCGGTAACCGTAAACACCACAGCAGTCATAGTGTGCGCTCAAAACGGAAGTGCTGATTATCCGGTCAACTACTGGAACTTTACGGGGCAAGCCGGTGCAACGGTGGATAACCCAACGAATGATATTGGGGGAACACAAGATGTGGGAACAAATCACAAACCGGTCGCATGCCTAAATAATACCAATGAGCAGACAATGACCGTGTACATTAATGCCGGTACGTTTTCAAGCGACACCGTATATCAAGAGCTTTACAACAACAGCGCGACGACACCAAGTGGCTGGAGCAGTAATATCCAAGGTGCAGGTGATATAACGTATGGCTCGCTGGCTCAAAATGTGAACGGCACACTATGGCTACGAGTTATCCTAAAGTCCGCAGGATCGGGAGCTTCAACCTTTAACGTAACCTGTGAAGCCTAAATCAGAAACAGGGCACGTAAAAAGCGTTGAAACGGTCTGATTATCGGAAGATAACCTGACAAAGAGGGAAGGTAACGGTACCTTGAAAAAGATATTCGTTATTTTATAGTGTTACCACAAATAAGCGTAGGTATTTTGGGTAATAGGCAAAAATCGTTTGGCAAAACGTTTATAAAAGCAAAGAAACGATAGTGAGGCGAACATCAGAAGATGGAGAAATGAGAGGGGTTTAAAGATGAGGAAAAAAGCACTCATCGCAGCGCTTGGATTGCTTGTAATTGTCCTTGCCACCACCCAACTGGTAGCGGCAACCACCGTAGATAGAGCTATTTTCTGCAATCTTCAGGCATACCCCAGTGATACGCTAACTGAGAACATCACGTTATACGGCGATGCTCCCGAGCGGACGGGAAGCTGGCGCGTTTTTTATAAGCAAGAAGCAGGCGATTCTGAAAAGATGGACATAACGTCCTGGATTATGGTGACGCCAGCGGAGTATACCATCAAAAACGGCGAAGCAAAGCAGTTTCAGTTGACCATCACCGTGCCTTCAAATGCCACCCCGGGATTATGGGGTGCAACATCGGTAGATGCGGGAATTCAAGGGCACGTTGATCAGAGAAGAACGTACATCGAATTCAAGGATGGTGATGCAGCAATAGCAAAAGCCGGAGGCGTCGTTACGATGACGGGAGTCAGAATACCGGTTTCGGTAAACGTTATTGCAAAGCCAGCAAAGTCATCGCCATTCACGGGAATTTTAGAAGCACTACAGTCGAATGTCATAACCATCGCTTTGCTAGGGGTAGTCGTTGTGCTTTTGGCCATAATAAACCGGCTCAGGAAGAAGGAATGACGAGGATTATTTACTTGTGTGGTCGAATAACGCGCGTTTTGCTCTTAAGAACTGTAGCATGAAGGAAGGAGCACTATTAGTTTTCTTTCTCTTAGCCATGGTAGGCATCGCACCATTATCTGTTCCGGTTTCGGCAACATCCGTAGATACATTATCCATTCATGGCATCAAGGGGCATGCCGGTGACGTAATTGATATCCCCATTACGCTGAAAAGCACGTTGGATTCGGAAAGGATCGGAGAATGGCATACCTTTTACAAAGAGGTGGAAGGCGATAACAAAAAAAGGGACATCAGAAATTGGATAACGATAACTCCAGCGAATTACACCCTTAAACCAAGAGAATCAAGGTGCTTTACGATCTCAATACGCCTACCCGCGAATGCATCACCGGGGTTGTATGGGGCGACGTCACCAGATGCGCACAGGGAAGGGCATTCAGACGAGAGAAGGACGTACATCGCATTTGAAGATGCTGACGTGTCTGCAGTAGGTACGAGCGGATCCGGTGTAAAGAGTGGGATGCTCATACCCATATCGGTGGAAGTAGAGAAAGACGCATCATTACTCGGCGCGGTTAAAGAAGCAATCACGAGCGATGCAGCAGTAGTGATGATAGGTGCTCTCTGTATCTTACTTTCAACTTTTGTTATCACAATGAGAAGGAATAAAAGGTGAAGAACCGAACCCATGGGGAAGTATACTTATGCTATTGGTGTCCTGGCACTTTTTGGGG
>Ga0163203_1000569_pt1 | contig 10123 bp, 6 predicted proteins | sample PL_2010_330m_FD_113534 | JGI IMG/M metagenome (GOLD analysis project Ga0163203, IMG submission 113534) | Freshwater microbial communities from Powell Lake, British Columbia, Canada to study Microbial Dark Matter (Phase II) - PL_2010_330m | ecosystem: Environmental > Aquatic > Freshwater > Lake ... | reverse complement strand
GATATATAGTAAGAATAGAGGAAATGATAGGTAAATTGATGAAAGGGCAACTATGAAAACCATTTGAGGGGAACGACGGGAAAATTTTTTCGCCACTTAGTTGCTAATTTTAAAAAGATTTAATTAAGAAAAAGCGCGTGCTTTTGTAAAAAAACAGGTGTAATTATGACAAGCTCAAAAAGAGGATTGCTAAAGTTAGTTTCAATTATTACCTTGTGGGCCTTTTTGCTTACAGCAGGGATGGGAGAGGTGTTTATTGAAACAGCATGGGCGGCAAAGATACCGACCTCATCGTCCGAAGAGTTTAATTTTAATACCCTCACAATACCGCAGAAACTGGGAACAGTAAAGGATCGATACCATAATACCGACAGACCGCTCGAGAAAATAGTAGTTCATATTCAAGATGCTCACTGTAATTATGCTGCACAGCACAAGATAGCCGAGATAATCGAGTATTTAAATCGGGAATACGCAATAGACACAGTGAACCTTGAAGGCGGGAGCGGCGAATATGACATATCGGTATTCACTGACATCCAGAATAAAGACACAAGAGAAAAGGGAGCCGACTATTTCGTTAAACAGGGATTGGTCAACGGCGCCGAATATTATGCTATAAACAACCCCGAGAAAGTGACCCTGTGGGGAGTAGAAGATATAGATCTATACCGTAAAAATCTTAATATTTACAGGGAATCCCTCCCGGGCAGGCAGGAGATCGACGGATACCTGGGAACTCTTTATCACATCTTAAGCGATCTGAAACGCCGCATCTATTCAGATGAACTGCTGGAACTTGATATAAAATACACCCAGTACAAAGCCAATAAGCTCGAACTCAGGGACTATGTCTCTTACCTTATTGAAAAAGCAAAAGAGAGATTTATCGACATCAAATCTCTGACGAATCTTTTTCTTCTCAACGAAGCCCTGCAGGAGGAGGGAAAAATTGAATTTAAAAAGGCCAATATTGAGAGAGACGAGCTTATTGATGAATTCAAGCGGATGCTGTCCAAGGAGGGTATGGAGGAGCTCTTAAATAAGACAATGGAATTTAAGGCGGAAAGGGGTTATGGAACCGAGTTTTACATTTACCTTACCGAGACAGCAAAATCACTGGGCATAGACCTTAAAGCGTTTCCCGAACTGCAGAAATACATAATATATAATTCAATTTATCATGCCATTGATAAGTCGAAGGTGATGGACGAAATAGAAGCCCTCGAGGAGAACATAAAATCGACTTTATACCAAAATGAGAAACAAAAAAAGCTCGCCGTTTTATCCAAAAATCTTACGTTAATAAAAAATCTGTTTAACGCCACTCTGATAAGGTCGGATTATGAGTATTATCAGAAAAATAAGAGATCTTTCGATATCAAAAATTTTACGGAGTTCATATCAAAAGAGGCCCCGCTTTATGGCATAACAGCGCAACTCGATGACAGCGTATACAGGCTCGACCGGTATCGCAGGGATATGGCGAGTTTTTATGATTATTCCATGAGAAGAGACGAAGAATTTTTAGAGAATATGAGGTTTAAAAGACTTGGTGAGGGTAAGCCGGAGATCGCTATTCTTGTCACAGGCGGGTTCCATGCCGATAACATCTGCGGACTTTTCAAAGAAAACGGCGTTTCGTATATTTCCATCATGCCGAGCTTCAAAGATGAAGAGGGGTATGAATGCCCGTATTTTAGCCTGCTCGGCGGGGAATACCCGCGTCTGGAGCAGGTCATAAGGGAAGCGGTCACAAGTTCAATGATCCAGATCGCCAGTATGTGGAACAGGCTCGGGTTGGAGATCAGCGGTGAGGAAGAGAGAAACATGGCGATGATCCAGCTGGAAATAATCAAAAGGCTCGTTGACGGACAGGAAGCCGTGCTCGCGGTGGAAGGTTCAAAGGCCGTAATAACATTTTCAATGAATGAGGTGGGCGAAGTCAGCTATGAGCTCGGAGAAAGAACACCCGGCATGGAGATCGCGGCCGACGTGATGATAACGGATCTTGCCAATATGGACTATCTGGATCATGAAAAGATAATCGATGAGCAGCTCAGAAGGGCTTATGCGGACGCGGAAAGACGCGTCTCACCCGTTGATCGCGCAATAATTACCGCTGCATCAAGATTTTTCAGACTTATCGGGCAGGACGGTGTGGCGCTCGCTCTTATAGGGGATGCTGTATCGATCAATGAGGTCAAAGGCATCGAATTTTTTAAGGGGCACGCCAGCTGGAGAGGGATAAATATCAGCGCGGACATGAGCCACGATGAAAAGATAGCCAGGGCAATTCACGAAATAGGCGCGTATTACAGCCAGGGACACGATCTTAACAGCGAAATGGAGGAAGTATATCTGCTGAACAAGGACATTATAGAAAGGGGCAGTAGAGAAGCCCTGGCCCGCAAGCTGGACTTTACGAAGTTTTATGGATTAAAAGAGCTACGCAGGCTGGAACCCGGCCCCGCGCCCGGAAGGGATTATGCAAAGCTAGCGGTTGTTGAGGACGCTGAAGAGGAGACGATTGCCGGTATTGGGGGGGAGCCGATCGAATTCAGAGACTTACCAAAGGACTTTGTTATACTCGCGCCCATATTCAATGAAGGTCAGGGGACGGAAACGATCATAAGGATGATCCGCAGGCTGGGATATCTTGACAGGGTACTCTTCATTGACGATGCCTCAAACGATGGTATTACAAGGGATATCCTCAGGCGTTATCAGGCAAAATGGGGGATAAGGGTCTCTTACAGGCCCGAGAACAGGCATAAAATAGGCGCTATTCAGGACACGTTGCTTGATCTGCAGGAATTTAAACGGTTGCCCGAACGAGTCATCGTCTGTGATGGAGATTCTTACATGAAACCCGACGGAATAAAATTGCCCCTGGAGACAGAACTGACGGATGAAGCAGTTAATGACCGGGACGCAATAGCAGTGAATAGAGAGGCGTTTGAAGACTCAATGGGGAAAATAATGGCCCATTTTGGCGACGAGAGATATTCAGCGATGGGACTTTGTATCGTTCCCAGGCTGAGTGAAAAAGCCACCTTTGTTGAAAGGATGCAAAGCGTTACATGGAAAGTCCAGAATGCGATCAACAGGGTGGTGACAAGATTAGGCCGGCGCGGTTCAGTTCCTGGCGCGGGTGGTGTGTTTAATCCGCAGCATCTTTTAGCGGCGCTGGAGTTGCATTCATTCAACTTTGAATTAGAGGACACAGAAACAATAACAATAATGAGAAATCAGGGAAGAAAGACCGGCGGGTTTCACAAGTATCTGGAAGTAAAAACAGATATACCCCGTGATTATGAAGCCTATTTTAAGCAAGGCAGGAGGTATCAAAGGGGTATGCAGAGGGCGCTTTTCGATCAGATAAAAATGATATTTGGGCGTCTGATTCCCCGCGGGGGGGGGATTGAACTAAGTAGCCTGATCAGACTAACCGGTTTTGCTCTCCTGGGGGCGGCAACAACTTTTTTGCTTATGACGGGCGGGAGGAATCAGTTAGCGCTGGACATGCTGTTAAAATTCTTACGGTTTGACGCTGAGTTTTTGTATAAAAGTTATTTTGTAGGCTTTAAATTTCTGTTAATTAATTATGTAAAATATTTCGCAGCCTATTGGGCGATAAATACTTTTATGAATATCACGCATTGGAATTATAGGGTTAAGAACGCGGTCGGAAATGTATTGGGAGTGCCGTTAATGCCCTTGGTTTATTTTAACTTTTTTGCCGTTTTCGGGCCCGGAGCATTTCTAGAGACAACGTGGGGAAAAGCCAGGAATGCTTGGGAAAAATACTTCTATGGGGAAGAGGAGGCGGTGAGAGAGGGCCCGATCATGCAAGTTGTAGAACAACCCCTGCTGGCAGCGTTGAATATCGCTGATATCGGTGTTCTAAATGAGGATGAACACGAAGAGATCAACAATGTTATAAAGAAAGCTATCGACGAGACGCGTTTGATAAGGATAAATGTTATAGAGGGTGTTTCAGTTTTTATCATAGAAGGGGTGGATGAGATAGTAAAAGGCCAAAAAGGGCATGCTGGCGTAACAAGAAACGCTATCTACCTGACAGAGGATTTTTCCGCCCGCACGGCTTTACACGAGCTCTATGAGCTCAAGTTATGGCAGATGAAGGCCCTTGCACTGGCCGGGATGTCCAGAGACACCCCCTGGACATCCCTGGCTTTACGCCAGCGCCAGGCACTTAACGTCCTTTTGCGAGAATGGCTAGTCAATAACTTTGACCAAGCAAAAGCGCTCAAGGAAGAATATAACAGGCAGGCTGAGGAATATGCTGCCGGCAGAGTCGGAGATGAAGGTGTTATCTCAGCAGAATATTTCCAGTTGGCAAAACTGAAAAAGGACAGAGCAGAGCAAGCGGAAAGAGAACGAGAACTGAAGTCAGGGGTGAATATTGTGGAAGTCCCGGAAAGAATAGAAATGGCAAAAGCAGTAGGAGCCACGGATGCCATACCGACGACTGCACGGATGCCGGGCAGGACGGTCCCGGCGGGGATGGTTCCTGAAGTCGGCGTTCCTGAAATCCCGGTGGCAGCGGTAAAAGTCGCAGCAACAGAGGATCTTGTTCTGCAGCGCCAGGAAGCGACACTGGGAGCATTTAACAGCGTGAACAGAAAGGGCGATCTTGTAAAAGTGGTCGTGGGAGTCCCGGCTGGAGAGGATATTGAATCCAGGCTCGCGGCGACTTGCCGCAATATAAACAGGGGTTTAGCAAGCGGTGGTTTTGGTGTTGTGGAAGCTACGGGGTACCATCAGGAGACTGACAAAAGACAGATAATAACATTCCCGATCGATGTCAAGAACGCTGAAAAGACACAGAGGAATTATGAGTCTGCCATGGAGAGCGCGCAGGAATTCCTGGAAGAACAGCTGAAAAAATCTCCTGCCGGGACAAAAGGAAGGATCGTCTTGTTCGCGCCAGAAATGGAAGTTGGTCCAAAACTGGCAGACATGGCAAAAACCCGGTATGGAGACGAGGACAACATCACGGTCGTTCCCGACGCCTATACAGATTCTACGCCGGAGGAAAACAGATATCCCGATATTGACGTAAGGGCTGCTTTAGCCAGGCATATCTCGTTCTATTATTACGGGGGCAATAGATCTGCCGCGATCAATGCTATCAACAATCTCTTAAGCCAGGTGTCGCAGAATGAGGCCATTACTGATATTAAACAGCTGTTAGAGATACCGTTAAGGATAAGGGCGATTGATTTTGAGGAGATAGTGCAATGGCAGGAAGCACAGGAAGCAGTAGCCACGTCTCTGTAATCGGGTTTGATCCACGCCTTTTTGGAAAAAATCCGACAAAGTTTGCCAAAGGCCTTATTTTGTGATAAATTTTGTAAGCACAACAATATTTTCATGCTTCATTGGAGAATTAAAGATGCGAAGGCTGATCGCCGGTTTAATAATATTTATTTTTATAGAGATATATGGGACCGCTTATATCCATTGTCAGGAAGCACAGAAAGGCGGGAAAGAGGTCGTGTTCAGCGGGACGGTGAAAGAGATAGCGGAAGACGGCAGTTATATTATCGTCGGCGATCAAAAGGTCAGCACCACACAGCGATTTCTGGATCGTTATCTGCCGGCGGAAGGCGACGGGGTCGAGATAACGGCCAGGGAAACCCGGGAAGGACTGGATGCGGTGGGCTGTGATTTTATGCTCGATACGCCCGAAAATATCGAGGAATATATAGAGGACACCAAAGCAGTGGACGAAGATGAATAACAATTTTTAAAAAGGGGGGGAGATATGGGGAGAAAACTTGTAATATTTTTTGCTGTAGTGGGATTGCTGTTTTTGCCCATGGCTTCGGCTTTTGCTCAAGCGGAAGACACGGACGCAAAGAAAAAAGCCCTGGACGACAAGGTGAAAAAGCTGGAAGAAACTTATAAGCAGGATAGAGATGATCTTCATGAGGCCACGGAAAAACAGATAGAGGCAGTGGCCAAAACGGAAGAAGACAAGGAGGAGCTTACTAAGATACATAGCGATGCGAAGGAGAAAAGGGACGCCCTGAACGAGAAGGATAAGAAAGACAAAGACGCCCTGGAAAGCCAGAGAAAAGCGCTTCGAGACTCAGCCACAGCGGAACAAAAGGCTTTTGCCGCAAAGCTGGAGAAACTGGATGATCAGTACAGGAAGGCGAGGGAGGATCGCAGAAAGGCCATGCAAGACCTGCGTGAGTCCACGAGAAAACAGATAGAGGCTTTGGATACGGAGCAAGTGGACAAGGAAAAGATCCACAAGATCCGAGAAGAGGCCAGGAAGAAAAGGGATGAACTGCGGGATAAGTATAGAGAAGAGAAGGATGCCCTGAAAGATCAGATAAGGGAACGCAGAAAGGAAAGGGAAAAACCCGAAAAAAGACCGGCACCAAGAAAAGGCAGAGGCAGGGGAAGAGGATAAATTTTTAGCTTTTTCTGAAACAAAAGGGCCGGACCCCTAAAACGGGTCCGGCCCTTTTTCACTAAAAAGCCCAGTCAAGCGCAAAAAACCAACTTTTTTCATGCTAACTATATATTGTGCCTCACTTGACAAAGGCACCAATATATGGTATTTTCTTTGACGTTTTTCCCACCAGAGTTAGGGTGAAAAAACACAAATAAATGGGGAAAGGAAGAGCATGGAATCGTCAAGTATCAAATTCATAAGAAAAAGGGACGGGCGCCTGGAGGCGTTCGATCCGGAAAAAATTCAGAACGCGATCTTTTCCGCGGCAAAAGCTGTCGGCGGCGAAGACATGGAAAAGGCGCACGATGTAACCAGACAAGCCGTGTCTTTTCTGGAGGTGCTTTATAAAGAGGACAGGGTTCCGACTGTTGAGAACGTTCAGGACCTTGTTGAAAAAGTCCTTATAGAGACCGGGCATGCCAAGACCGCAAAGGCGTACATCCTGTACCGCGAGCAGCATGCCAAGATGCGCCAGACCAGGGAACTTCTCAGCGACGCCGTGAACATGGTGGATGATTACATCCAGCAGAAAGACTGGCGCGTCAAAGAGAACGCGAACATGGGATATTCCCTACAGGGGTTGAATAATTTTATATCGACGGCCGTGTCCAACAAATACTGGCTGGACCGTATCTATCCCCGCCATATAGCGGAAAAACACACGAACGGCGGTATACACATACACGACCTCGGATGCATAGGCGCTTACTGCTGCGGCTGGGACCTAAAGGATCTTCTTACCAGGGGCTTTGGAGGTGCATATGGAAAGGTAGAATCTAAACCGCCGAGGCATTTCAGGGTCGCCCTTGGGCAGATCGTCAACTACTTCTACACGTTACAGGGAGAAGCCGCTGGTGCGCAGGCTTTCTCCAATTTCGATACACTCCTTGCCCCGTTTATCTACTACGACGGGCTTGATTACGCCCAGGTTAAACAGTATATGCAGGAATTTATTTTTAATATCAACGTTCCAACCCGTGTGGGTTTTCAGACGCCGTTCACGAACATAACCATGGACCTTACGACACCGAATACGTTTAAAGACGAGGCAGCGGTCGTTGGCGGGGAGCCCAAGGACAAGAATTACGGTGATTTCCAGCACGAGGCCGACCTTATCAACAAGGCCTTCTGCGAGGTAATGCTTGAAGGCGACGCGAAAGGGCGGATATTCTCTTTTCCGATACCCACGTATAATATAACCAAGAATTTTGACTGGGACAATCCGGATATTGAAGGATTATGGAGGATGACCGCGAAATACGGCATCCCTTATTTTTCAAATTTTATCAACAGTGATATGAGCCCGGATGACGCGCGCAGCATGTGCTGCCGCCTGCGGCTTGACAACAGGGAGCTGCACAAAAGAGGGGGAGGCCTTTTCGGGTCAAATCCGCTGACGGGGTCCATAGGGGTTGTCACCCTCAACATCTCAAGGCTCGGGTATCTTTCAGTGAACAAAGAGCAATTTTTCGAGGGGCTTGACGAACTTCTGCAGATCTCGAAGGAATCCCTGGAAATAAAAAGAAAAGTCCTTGAACAGCTCACTGATCAGGGATTGTACCCGTATTCCAAGCATTACCTGGGCGATATAAAGAAAAGGTTCGGGACATTCTGGGGGAATCATTTTTCCACGATAGGAGTAATAGGCGTGAACGAAGGGTGTTTGAATCTCTTGAAAGAGGACATCGGCAGCGAACAGGGAAGAGCTTTTGCCCTCGAGATATTGGCCCATATAAGGGCGCGCATGGTCGAGTTCCAGGCAGAGACAGGGAACATGTATAATCTGGAAGCGACCCCGGCAGAAGGGACGGCTTACCGTCTGGCAAGGATCGATAAAGAGAAGTATCCGGGCATCATGACCCAGGGTGAGGAAGAGCCTTATTACACGAATTCTTCAAATCTTCCCGTAAAACACACGGATGATCTGTTCTGGGCCCTGGACCATCAGGATGATATACAGTCGCTATATACGGGAGGAACGGTGTTCCATATATTTCTCGGGGAAAGGATAGAGGACATGGTGGCCTGCAAAAAGCTTGTCCGGAAGATCGCCGAGGCCTATAAACTGCCGTACTATACGATCACACCCTCGTTCACCATATGTTCTGTTCACGGGTATATACCGGGAGAACATTTTACATGTCCTTATGCTTCTGAGGAAACGGAAAATATCGAAGAGGAGGCTTTTATATGAACCAGAAGAAATGCAGAGTAGAGGTTTTTTCGCGGGTTACAGGATTTTTCCGGCCTGTTCAGTCCTGGAATAAAGGCAAAGCCGAAGAGTTTAAAGATAGGAAAAAATACAACGTGGAGACCATGTCGAAAGCAAATGGTGATAGCCGGCCTGCAAAAACTGTCTCTTGTTGATTTCCCCGGACACCTGTGTTCCGTGGTATTTGTCCAGGGATGTAATTTCCGATGTGGATACTGTCAGAACCCCGACCTGATACCTTCCAAGCAGGGAACCGACTGGTCTGAAAAAGATATCTTTGATTATCTGTCCCGCCGCAAGTCCGAGATCGAAGGTGTGGTGGTAACCGGAGGCGAACCCCTCATACACGATGACCTGCCAGCCTTTGTGAAAGAGATAAAGGAGAGTGGATTCAAGGCCAAGGCCGATACGAACGGTTCGGATCCCACCCGGATAGAAAGGCTCTTGAAAGAAGAAGCCATAGATTATATCTCCCTTGATATAAAGACGTCTTTCCCGAAATATTCTCTGGTAACGGATATAAGCAATATTGAGGAGCTGATCTCCAAGAGCATCCGCGTCATAATGGGATCGGGGATCCCTTATGAATTCCGGACCACGTGCGCGCCCGGAATAGTCGATGAAAAAGACTTCGCTGAAATAGGAAAAGTCGTGAAAGGCGCCGAAAGGTACTGTCTTCAGCAGTTCCGTCCCCAGATAACCCTTGATCCGGCCTTCCAGAAAGTCACCCCCTACAGTAAGGAGACCTTTGCTAAATTCAAGGACATCCTCACCGGTTTCGTCAAGCACGTGGAGATCCGGGGTCTCTGACCGGGGACAAGTGCTTTCAAGGCTTTCGGATACAGAAAACACCGTTCTGTATAGTTCAAGATTTTCTGTAGACAAAAAGGTTGAAAGCACAGATAAATCTTTCCTGGAGTAAAGTGAGGATAAGATTTATCCAGCCATTATTTTGACGGCGCGCCCGGGATGGGGCAAAATAATGGCGTCCCCGGGCAGACTCGAACTGCCGCAACCGGCTTCGGAGGCCGGCACTCTATCCAACTGAGCTACGGGGACGCGATTTAACAGGACAGTAGCAACATTATACATAATTTTGGGGAAATTAGCACCATTTGTATTTGCGGGGTGTCCCCAAATAGGACGTCCCCAAAGCCAAAGCCCGGGACCGCCAAAATATACCCAATCGTTGCTGATCTACACTGTTTTACCCTCCTCCCGATCTGATTTTTAATTGACTTGCCTACTTTTCTATGCTAACTTATTCAACAAATATTTAGAAATAAATCTGCTGTGTGCCACGGTAGCTCAGCAGGTAGAGCAGGGGACTGAAAATCCCTGTGTCGGCGGTTCAATTCCGTCCCGTGGCACCATAAAAAAAGGCTTTCCGCATAGAAATCGCGGGAAGCCTTTTT
>Ga0163203_1000568_pt1 | contig 10150 bp, 12 predicted proteins | sample PL_2010_330m_FD_113534 | JGI IMG/M metagenome (GOLD analysis project Ga0163203, IMG submission 113534) | Freshwater microbial communities from Powell Lake, British Columbia, Canada to study Microbial Dark Matter (Phase II) - PL_2010_330m | ecosystem: Environmental > Aquatic > Freshwater > Lake ... | reverse complement strand
GTATTGTCACTGTAGGCGAGGTATTCCGGCGGCAGACCGTCTTTGTGCCGGATAAAATGCTGGTAAAGGCAGTGGACCACTTCTCTGGCTCTATCGCTCTCTTCCTCCGCGGACTTTACATTATACACCCGGTCAAAAAGGAACTCCCGGAGCACGTTGGTGGCATCGAGAATCGCGGGGCTCATGGTTATCTTCGGGCTTTCCGGTTCTATTTTATCATACCCGCTGGCCGCCCACGAGCTATTGATGATGTCATCGACCATGCTGTTGATGCGCTGCGAATGGGAGATGCCCAGCACCTTCACCGCTTCGAGGGGCAGGTCGCGTTCCATGATGATGCCGGCCCGGATAGCATCGTCAATGTCATGGTTGATATAGGCGATAATATCCGCCATCTTGACGATATCTCCTTCCAGGGTTTCCACCTTTCCCCACCCGTCGCCGAGTACATCGCTGCCCGATTTGGAATGGTTCAGGATGCCGTCTCTGACCTCAAGCGTAAGGTTGAGTCCGCGGCCATCATTTTCCAGCCGGTCGACCACCCGCAGGCTCTGTTCGTTGTGCCGGAATCCCGGCGCGTAGAGCTCGTTGAGCACGTCCTCCCCGACGTGGCCGAAAGGCGTGTGCCCCAGGTCATGTCCCAGGGCAATTGCCTCGGTCAGGTCCTCGTTAAGATTAAGCGCCCGGGCTATGGTACGGCCTATCTGGGAGACCTCCAGGGTGTGGGTCAGCCTGGTCACATAGTGGTCGCCCAGCGGTGCGATGAATACCTGCGTTTTATGCTTGAGGCGACGGAATGCCTTGCTGTGGATGATACGGTCGCGGTCACGCTGGAAGGCGGTCCTTATCGGGCAGGGCTCTTCGTCTTTCAGTCTGCCTCTGGAGAACCTGCTTTTCACCGCGTACGGTGAGAGGTTTTCCTCTCTTTCCTCACTGAGCTGACGAATCGTAAGACGCCTGATCACGGGGGCTTCAATCTCACTGATAGAATGCCGAAAAGTCGACAACTATATTATACCACATCGGGTAGCTAAAATCCCCCTTTAACTTAACATAATAACTTAAGTTATATAAGGATAATGGCGGAGAGCGACCGGTGCCAATTCTGGTTGACAAGCGTAGCTTCCTGACGTAGAATGAAACTGCGGGCTGATTAATCGGGGAGGTCTGGCTATGATTGAGATGAGCATCGATAGCATCCGGGTGAGCCTGATGAATTACCAGCGGGTAGTGATTCTCAAGGAAAAACTGGCCAAGCGGTATCTCCCCATCTGGATTGGCCCAGCCGAAGCCGATGCCATTGCCGTGAAACTGCAGGGCGTTACGGTGCCCAGACCTCTGACCCACGACCTGCTCAATTCCGTGATTGACTCACTGGGAGCGGCGATAGACTCCATAATTGTCAGTGACCTGAAGAGTGACACCTTCTATGCCAAGATTATGCTTAATGTTAATGGCGAGCAGGTAGAGATTGACTCTCGTCCCAGTGATGCACTGGCGCTGGCGGTGCGAACGGATGCCCCCATATTTGCCGAGGAAGCCGTACTGGACAAAGCGGGCATTCTGCTTGATGAAGAGACCGGGAAGCCGATTATAGAGGAATCTGACGAGGTTGATACCAAGGATAAAAAGGTAAGCGAAGAAGAGATGAAAAAACTCTCCGCTTTCTATGACTTCATCAATACGCTTGACATGGATGATTTTGACAAGCGCAAATCATGAAGATAGCAGTTCCGGGTAACAGGAGCCCGAGCGGTGGAAGATAGACTGATAAAGAAATTGATGGCCTCGATAAAATGTGAATTATGCGGACGGAACTATGAGCCCTATGACGTTGATGTTATCGGCCACCGCGAAGATATGTGGTTTTTAAAGGTTCTCTGCTCAAAATGCCATACCCAGTGTCTGGTGGCAGCGGTGGTGAAGGGGGGTAAAGTACCGGAGGAAGCAAACGACCTTGCCGGTGCCGGTGTGGAGGACTACCGGTATGAAAAAATTGAAGTTGATGAAATGCTCGATATGCACAATTTCCTGATGGACTTTGATGGCGACTTCTCAAGGCTGTTCGGTCAGGAGAAGCGCCGATAGATTAGCCTTATGGTTATTATAATCATTTGTAGCGACGGATAGCCCTGACCGATAAATGTTGGGGCTATTTTATTTCCTGAAACCTCGGGTAGTTTATTTCCGCTTGTGATGATAAAATATATCGGGCTGCGCGTGGGCGCAGGTATAGAGACGAATATGAGCAGATGGATGGCCGCCCTGCGGCTGGTGGGGGTGGGGTTTTTCATCGGCGGCGCAATTGTGTTGGGCGTGGTGGCCGGACTCTGGCTGGATGACCGACTGAATACCTCTCCCGCTCTGGGTATAGTGGGGCTGTTCCTGGGCATTGTCGTTGCTTTCTACGGGGTATACCGGATGCTCATACCGCTGATAAGAGATAAGAAAAATGGGGGGAGTGGTTGATGGCCAAGCGCCGTATTCTGGGAATGCCACGACTTCTTCTGGTGGGGATTCTGGTCCTGTTTGTCCTGCTGCTCATCGTCGGCTTTTTGGTCGGTCCGCTGGGCAGAAAAATTTTCGGCGATCTGGGACTGCCGGCTTGGCTAAGTCTTCCTCAACCCGAATTACACCTTCCCGCAGAAACGGTCTTTCACCTCTTTGGCTTTCCGATAGCCAACAGCATCATCGGCGCCTGGATTACGATGGCCGTGCTGATATGCCTGTCATACATAATCACGCGCCGCATGAGAATTATACCCGGAAGGCTGCAGAGCGCCTTTGAATTCTTGCTGGGCTGGCTCTATGACCTCTGCCGGAGAGTTGCCGGGGAGGAAAACGGGCGACGGTTCTTCCCGGTTGTCACCACCATTTTCCTTTTCGTTGCCTTCAACGCCTGGCTGAGCCTGATTCCGGGCTTTGGCTCGATATTCATAACCAACGCTGAGGGGGAGCATGTGCATCTGCTGCGCGGCGCCAACACCGACATCAATATGCCGCTGGCGCTGGCGCTAGTTTCGTTTGTCTTCGTGGAGTACTTCGGCTTGAGGTCGCTGGGACTGCGATACCTGGGCAAATTTCTCAACGTGGGGCAGTTTTTTCAGAGCATCGGGCACATGGCGAAAGGCAGGCTGCGGGCCGGGCTGGGCGGAATGTTTACCGGCTTCATTCACATCTTTGTCGGGCTTCTGGAAGCACTGAGTGAGATGGTGCGTGTTGTCAGTTTTACCTTTCGTCTCTTCGGCAATATGACCGCCGGCGAAATACTACTGCTCATCGTGGTCTTCCTGATACCCTGGGTAGTTGCCCCGCTGTTCTACGGTCTCGAGATGCTGGTCGGTTTTGTGCAGGCGCTCATCTTCAGCGGGCTGACGCTGGTCTTTCTGACCCTGGCGGTAGCCCACCATGGGGAAGAGTCGTCCTGATAATAGAATATATATGCTTGGGTAAATCGCTGAAGGAGGTTGAATATGGACCCTGAGACGATGAAGATGTTGGCTGTGGGGCTGACCGCCGGGCTGGGGTTACTGGGGCCGGCGCTGGGCATCGGGCTTATTGGTTACTCGGCGCTCCAGGGAATAGCCCGCAATCCCGAGGCTAGCGGTCCGATAATGACCAACATGATTCTGGTGACTGCTTTCTGCGAGGCAATCGGCATTTACGCGTTGATTGTCGCCATTATTCTGGCATTGATTGTGTAGGAGGCCGATATGGGACAGGATGGCATACCGATTTCAATAGGCATCATTATTGCCGCCGCCATACTGGGCGCGTGCTTTGTCCTGGGCATGGTGCTGCTGGCAATACTTTTCGCCTGAATTGTGCCAGGTTCGCTGTAGCAGGAATGGAGAGGTAACAAGGAGCTAACTATGGAGGGACTTGCCGGGCTTGGCATAAATGTGCCGACATTGCTGGCACAGATTGTGAACGTGGCGATACTGCTCGTTGTCCTTTACTTTGTCGCCTACAAACCGGTAATGAGAAAGCTTGACGAGCGTTCCAAAAGAATCAAGGACAGCGTGGACCAGGCCGAGGCCATCAAGGAGCAGGCTGCCCGCACCGAAGAAGAGGTGAAGAAGCAGCTGGAAGCGGCCAGCAGGGAAGGGCAGAAGCGCATTGCTCAGGTGGTGAAAACCAGCGAGGAAATGAGGGAGAAAGCGAAGCAGGGCGCCAGGCAGGAAGCCGAGGCCATCATCACTCAGGCGCGCGGCGAAATCCAGAGGGAGCGGGATGAGGCTATCAGCGAGATTAGAAAAGAGGTGGCTGACCTCACCATCGCGGCGGCAGAGAAGGTAATTGACCGTTCGCTGGATAAGAAGGCGCATCGCGAGCTTATTGACAAAGTCCTGAAAGAGAGCGATGCCCTGAAAAAGAAATAAACTATTGCTAAGGAGTGGATGTGGCGAGAAGGGTATACTCGAAGCGATATGCACGGGCGGCGTTTGAAATCGCGCTGGAGTCAGGCGAGCTGAAACGCTGGCAATCTGACCTGAAGGAGATCGTCCGCGTGCTGAGCGAAAAAGACCTGTTGGCGTTTCTGGAGAGTCCTAAAATACATTTTGATGAAAAGTCGAAACTGCTATCCGGGCAGTTGCCGAAGATAAATCCACTGTCGCTGAATCTGGTTTACCTGCTTATCGGCCGGGGCGGGCTGGATATGGTGGGTGAAATAGCCGATGAGTTCCAGCGACTTCTGAACAGTCATCGTGGTATAGAGATAGCTGAAGTGACCACGGCCGTCCCGCTGGATAAAGAAGAAGAGCGGAAACTTGCCAGACATCTTGGTCAAATCATCGGCAAAAAGATTGAGGTCAGGCCGGAGGTTGACGCAGGCATAATCGGCGGCTTTGTCGCCCGGATTGGAGACCGGTTACTGGACGGTAGCACCCGTAACAAACTGGCCGCGTTGAAGAAGGAGCTGGCCGGTGCCGGGCGGTAACCGATAAAAAGTTACGAAAGGTATAGAGGAGGAATCAGAATGAAAAAGGTTGAGATACTGAAACGGTGTCCCATGTTCCGTGAGCTGGATGAAGAGCAGCTGGAACTTATTGCCGGTATGGCCGCCAGCGAAGTCTATGAAGTCGGGGATAGCCTGGGCAGGCAGGGCCGGACTCAGGAGAAGGTATTCATCGTTGAGGACGGACTCGTCGGCATATATCTGGAGCTGGGCCCGATGATGCACCGCCAGATACAGGCGGCATCGAACTTTGAGATGGTGTGCTGGTCAGCTATGCTGCCTCCCTATCGCATGTACAGCACGGTCAGAGCCATAGAGACCACCAAGGTGCTGGCGTTCAAGGGTCTGGAGCTCGCGCAGTTGTGCCAGAGCCACCCACCGATTGGATGCAAAATACACCGGAGCGTCGCTCAGACCATAGCTACCAGGCTCCATAACGCCTATACGCAATTGATGGGCGTGACCGCGCAGGACTAAGGCAGACATCCGGTATACGGCGAGAGGAAAAGTGAAGCGCACCGTTCTGAAAGCGGTTAAGTATTAGACGGAGGATTTAATGAGCGAGGTTAAAGGGATAACATCAATGATGGGGGAGAAGAGGAGCTTCCTTCCCCCGAAGGATTTTAGCCAGTCGGCATACATCAAGAGCATGGCTGAATATAAGAAGCTTTACCAGCGTTCCATAAAGGACCCAGAAGGGTTCTGGGGAGAAATGGCGGAGCAACTCGACTGGTTTAAAAAGTGGGACAAGGTACTAGTTGAGGACTTTGCTGAGGGGAAACATGAATGGTTTGTTGGGGGCAAGCTGAATATCAGCTATAACTGCCTTGACCGTCACCTCAAGACGTGGCGCCGGAACAAAGCGGCTCTTATCTGGGAAGGCGACATAGGCGATACCAAGGTAATGACCTACCAGCAGCTCCACCGCGAGGTCTGTAAATTCGCCAACGTATTGAAGAAGATGGGTGTGAAGAAGGGCGACCGCGTCTCGATATATCTGCCGATGATACTCGAGTTGCCCATTGCCATGCTGGCCTGTGCCCGAATCGGTGCCATTCACAGCGTCATCTTTGGCGGGTTCAGCGCGGAGGCGCTGCGCGACCGGATACTGGACTGCAACTCGACGATGCTTATCTGCTGCGATGGCTACTACCGGGGCGGCCGCGTTATCCGCAGCAAGGACAATGCTGACCAGGCGCTCGAGTCCTGCCCCGATGTCAAGAACGCCATCGTGGTCAAGCGGGCGGATATCGGCGTGCCCATGAAGGAGAAACGCGACCAGTGGTGGCATGACCTTATGGCGGGCGTGGATATTAAGCCTGTCTGCGATGTTGAGAGATTGGATTCAGAAGACCCGCTGTTTATCCTTTATACGAGCGGCAGTACGGGCAAGCCAAAGGGCGTGATGCACACCCAGGCAGGTTACCTGCTTCATGCTTATCAGTCGTTCAAATGGATATTTGATGTCAAGGAAGAGGATATTTTCTGGTGCACGGCCGATATTGGCTGGGTAACCGGTCACACGTATATTGTCTACGGTCCCCTGGCCTATGGCGCCACCTGTATCATGTTCGAGGGTATCCCCACCTACCCGCACCCGGACCGGTTCTGGGATATCGTGGAGAAGTACCAGGTTGACATTTTTTATACCGCCCCCACGGCTATACGCGCCCTCATGCGTGAAGGTGAAGAGTGGCCCAGTAAACGTGATTTGAGCTCTTTAAGGCTTCTCGGTACGGTGGGTGAGCCGATTAACCCTGAGGCCTGGATGTGGTATTACAACGTTATCGGCAAGGGCAGGTGCCCGATTGTGGATACCTGGTGGCAGACGGAGACTGGAAGTATCCTCATTACCACCCTGCCCGGCGCCATGCCGGCCAAGCCCGGCTCCGCCGGCGTGCCTTTCTTCGGCATTGAGCCGGCCATACTGCGGGAAGATGGTTCCACGGTGGGGGTGAACGAGGGTGGCTACCTGGTGATGAAGCGGCCCTGGCCCGGTCTTATGCGCGGCGTTTACGGTGAGCCGAAGCGATTCAAAGAGACGTATTTTGTCCGCTTCCCGGGCGTTTACACCACCGGTGACGGGGCTAGAATAGATGAGGACGATTACTACTGGCTGATGGGCCGTATCGATGACGTAATCAATGTCTCCGGTCACCGTATCGGTACCGCCGAGGTGGAAAGCGCGCTCGTTTCCCACGAGAAAGTAGCCGAGGCGGCCGTGGTCGGTATGCCCCACGAGGTGAAGGGGCAGGGCATTTATGCCTACGTTACCCTGAAGGTGGGGCTGGAGGGTACGGATGAGCTCAGGAAGGAGCTCGTCGCCCACGTCCGTAAAGAAATCGGGCCCATCGCCATGCCGGATAAAATCCAGTTTGCCGAGGGTCTGCCCAAGACCAGAAGCGGCAAAATCATGCGCCGTATCCTGGTCAAGATTGCGGCCGGAGATGTCAGTAACCTGGGCGATACCAGCACGCTGGCCGACCCGTCGGTCGTGGAGAACCTGGTGGAGGGCAGGCTGTGAAATAAAAAGCAGATGAATTAACCCGGAGAGGAGGTAGCTCCAGTGACGACCCGAGGGCAGGAAATAGTATCGGTGCTCAAAGAGCAGATAAAGCGGTTTGGCAGCGCCGTTGCCATGGTGGATGTGGGCACCGTAATCGAGATTGGTGACGGCATTGCCCGCATTCACGGGCTGGCCTCAGCAAAATACAACGAGCTGCTTGAGTTCCCCAATGATATTATGGGGATTGCGCTCAATTTGGAAGAGGACAGCGTGGCCGCGATAATCCTTGGCGACTACCTCAAGGTCAAGGAAGGCGACGAGGTGCGCTGTACCGGGCGTATTGTGGAGGTGCCCGTCGGTGAGGCGCTTATCGGGCGGGTCATTGACCCGCTGGGTCGTCCTCTGGATGGCAGGGGTGCCATTAAAACCAAAAAGACCCGGCCTGTAGAGCGCGTGGCGCCAAACGTGGTGCTGCGGCAGTCCGTGGACACGCCGGTCCAGACCGGTGTCAAAGCGGTTGACAGCCTGATTCCCATTGGCCGGGGGCAGCGCGAGCTGATCATCGGCGACCGCTCCACGGGCAAGACGGCGATTGCCGTTGACACCATAATCAACCAGAAAGACGGTGACCTCACCTGCATTTATGTCGCCATTGGCCAGAAGGTATCCAAGGTAGCGCAGCTGGTGGCCACACTGGAAAGCCACGGTGCGATGAAGCATACCATCGTGGTGGCGGCCAACGCTTCCGATTCGGTGGCTCTTCAATACCTGGCACCATATGCCGGCTGCGCCATCGGCGAGGAGTTTATGGAGCATGGCCAGGATGCGCTGGTCATCTATGACGACCTTACCAAGCATGGCTGGGCATACCGGCAGCTATCGCTGTTGCTGCGCCGACCGCCGGGGAGAGAGGCCTATCCGGGCGATGTCTTCTACCTGCACAGTCGACTGCTGGAGAGGGCGGCCAAGTACGACGAGGAATACGGCGGCGGTTCGCTGACGGCGCTGCCCATTATCGAAACGCAGGCCGGCGACCTTTCTGCCTACATTCCCACCAACGTGATTTCAATTACCGACGGTCAGATGTACCTGGAGACCGACCTCTTCAACGCCGGCACCAGACCAGCGTTGAACGTCGGCTTATCGGTATCGCGTGTCGGGGGCAAGGCGCAGACCCGGGTAATGAGGCAGGTTGCCGGTAAGCTGCGCCTGGAACTGGTCCAGTACCGCGAGGTGGCAGCTTTTGCCCAGTTCGGCACCGGTGAGCTGGATAAGGCGACGAAGGCCCAACTGGAACGCGGCCAGCGACTCACCGAGGTCCTGAAACAACCTCAGTTCGTGCCTATGTCTCTGGCGAGGCAGGTCGTAATTCTGTATGCCGCCGTTAATGGTTATCTTGATGATATCGCCGTAGACAAGGTCGCTCTTTTCGAATCCGAGTTTCATCAGTTTATGGAGGCAAATCATCCTGAAATCGTTGCCTCTATTGCCAAGGAAAAAGAGCTCGGTGCGAAGGCAGAGAAGGCTTTAATCAAGGCGATAAAAGAGTTTAAAGAACTCCATTACACGGAGTTATTTCAGCATGTCAGGGGTTAAGGAGTAGCGATAATTCCAGGACAGCAGTCCTTCAAGTAACTGGAGGAGCAGGTTGGCTAATATCCGGGCTATTAAACGGAGAATAAGGGGCGTAACCACCACGGCCAAGATTACCAGGGCGATGGAGATGATTGCTGCCTCCAAGAAGAAGCGGTCGCAGGAGCGCGGCCTGGCGGGCAGGCCCTACGCGGATAAAATTCAGCAGGTCATCGCCGACCTGGCCGCTTTGACCGAGCCCGGACGGGAACCACATCCACTGCTGCAGCGGCGCCCGGTAAATAAAGTTGCCCTAGTTCATATTACCCCGGACCGCGGTCTGTGCGGTGGACTTATCAGCAATGTAAACCGCGCTATTGCCGGCTACATTCTGGAACAGAAGTCGCCGGTTACTGTCATCGCCGTCGGGCGGAAGGGGCTTGATTTTCTGCGGCGGTCCGAGAGGGAGGTGGTGGCGGAATTTACCAATCTCGGCGACCGCCCCAGTTTGATGGACACCCTGCCCATTTCCCAAATCGTAATTGAAGATTACAGCCAGGGCGTCTTTGACCTGGTATGCCTGGTCTATGTGCAGTTTGTCTCCACGATGGTACAGCGTCCCTGCGTACAGCAGCTGCTGCCGGTGGAACCGTCCAGCATACCGTCCGCACAGAATGTGGACTATATCTATGAGCCGGGGCATGACGAGGTGCTGGGTAATCTTCTGCCCCGTTTCGTTGAGATGCAGGTCTATCATGCCATTCTGGAGTCAATCGCCAGCGAGCAGTCGGCGCGGATGGTGGCCATGAAGAACGCGACGGATAACGCCAGCGAGCTTATTGATGGCTTGACCCTGCTCTATAATAAGGCCCGCCAGGAGGCGATTACCACGGAGCTTCTGGACATTGCCGGCGGCGTGGAAGCTCTGGCTTAACCTAGGAGGTAATAATGGCAAAAGGCAAAGTAACTCAGGTAATTGGTACGGTGGTGGATGTTGAATTCCCACCCGACGGGTTACCGGCGCTTTATAATGCGGTTGAGATTAAAACCGATGGCGGCAGCAAGGTGGTGCTTGAGGTCCAGGAGCATATGGGCAATAACTGGGTCAGATG
>Ga0163203_1000565_pt1 | contig 10173 bp, 9 predicted proteins | sample PL_2010_330m_FD_113534 | JGI IMG/M metagenome (GOLD analysis project Ga0163203, IMG submission 113534) | Freshwater microbial communities from Powell Lake, British Columbia, Canada to study Microbial Dark Matter (Phase II) - PL_2010_330m | ecosystem: Environmental > Aquatic > Freshwater > Lake ... | reverse complement strand
GCTTTATACCTCCCCCCACCTTCATGATTTCACCGAGAGGATACAGGTGGACGGGGTGGCTATTACCGAGGATGAATTTGCCCGCCTGGTGGAGATTCTAAAACCTCAGGTTAAAGCGGTAAACAGGTTCGGTGCCTATGGCCAGCTTACTACCTTTGAGCTGCTGACTACCTTAGCCTTTGCCTACTTTAAGGGTAGGGGAGCGGGTTTCCAGGTGCTGGAGACGGGGATGGGGGGGCGTCTTGATGCCACCAATGTGGTCAAGCCCGGGGTTTGCGTCATCACCTCCATAAGCCTTGATCATACTGATGTCCTGGGCAGTACCCTTACCCAGATAGCCGGGGAGAAGGCGGGTATTATCAAGCCGGGGAGTATTGTGGTATCCTCCCCCCAGCCCCCCGAGGCAATGGCGGTGATAGAAGGGGTGTGCCGGGAGCAGGGGGTGAGGCTGGTCAAAGTAGGCAGCGATGTCAGCTGGAGCCGCAAAGCCTTTAGCAGTGGGGGGCAGTCGTTTCAACTAAGAGGGATAAGAGGCAAGTATAGCCTTAACCTTCCCCTGCTCGGTGAGTACCAGCTCGAAAACGCGGCTACGGCGGTGGCTGCAGTGGAGACCCTAGCTGAGCGGGGAGTGGTGGTTGGAGCCGAGAGCATTGCTTCGGGGCTGGCGCAGGTGCACTGGCTGGGGCGGCTTCAGGTTCTAAGGCGAAAACCATGGCTTATCGTCGATTGTGCCCATAACGCTTATTCAGCAAGGAAGCTGGCTGAGGCTCTCAGGCAATACTTTGATTTTAAGCGGGCAGTTATTATCCTGGGGGTTTCCTCGGACAAGGATGTTGGCGGCATAGTTGCTGAGCTTGTGCCTATCTCCAGTACGGTTATTGTTACTTCTACCCGGCACCCCCGCGCCCTGGAGCCAGCCAAGCTTGCCGCCCAGTTCTCAGAGCAGGGGATAACCCCTGAAGTAGCGGGGAATGTTACCTCAGCCGTGGATCTGGCATTAGCCAGGGCAGGGCCTGAGGACCTTATTTGTGCCACCGGCTCAATCTTTGTTGTTGCCGAGGTAATGGAATACCTGCCGAAGCTCGCCTGAGAAGCCCTATCTCTTGGCTTTGACCATGCTCCGAGAGAGCAATTTGTCAAAGGCGTCAAACCACTTTAGCTTGACCTCATCAGACCAGCTTGGGTCAAAAGTGGGGAATTTTGCCGTAAGCTCGTCTACAACCTCATGTGGAATTACTAAATTCCGACTTAGTCTGGCACTTTTTCTTTTTGCTTTAGTTCCGGAACTAGCGGTCAGCTTTCTTACCCGCTTGGTTATAAATGATGATAATGGAACTCCAGCATCGGTGGCTAGGGCGACAAAGAACTTGATGCATTTGCGGTTAACGTCGTCGGCTAGCTCAAAATTACGGTGAAAGACCTCTTCTAGCTGGGCATAGGTAGCAATGTGGAAGTCAAACGACCCCCCTAAGACGAAGTTATACGAGTCAGTGGCTACCTGGCGGAGAAGCTCCGCCCTTTTATCACCCCTGGCGGAAACAAGCTGCCTTAACTGGCTTGTCGGTACGCCATCGGTATCAATAAGGCTGAGAAAGCGCAGGGCGCCCATAAGCTGGGTGCCAGTGCTGCCGGCTAACCTATCACTCCAGTAGCTACGGTCAATGCGGGCTGGCATTTCCCCTTCCAGGCGCTCGGCAAAGTTCAGGAAAGTGCGGTAGGAAACGTAGGGCGGTAGGCGTTTTCGTCCTCTCTCGTCAACCATATTAGCTATCCTGTTCCTTAATTATACCTTAATTATAATGGAATGGAACTGGAATTTCAATAGGCACTTGTTTTTTGACCATTTTTTACCCCTAATTCCAGCACCGAAATGTGGCGTGGAACTTGCGGTAAATTGAAGTGGAACTAATTGGAATTTTTTAGGACACGCGAAGACAAAAGTTGACGCATGCCTTTGGAGACAAGTACGATATACGGCATACTTTGCAAAAAGGAGGTATTCCATGGGCACATCAATAGAGTTCCAGAAGCTTTTGACGGAGATAATCTACGTCAATTTGCCTGGACCGGAAGAGCCGACTCCGGGGATGAGCGGCGGAGAGCTACTCCATGGTTTTCTGGCAGATCTTTACCGGCCGACCAACCCCGAGATAAGAAGCTGTGTTAATGCCCTGTGTAACAAATGGAACATCCACTACCGAGACCACAAAGGACAGTGAGTCGGCATAGACTAGAAAGGAGGAAATAATGAAAAGAAGCAGAATTGCAGCAATAGATGTTGGTTCAACTAAAGTATGCACGGTCATGGCTGATGTTGATGGCGATGAGCTACCCCGCATCCTTGGTGTGGGCGTAGCCCCGACCCAGGGGCTGCAAAATGGCCTGGTGGTTAATTTCAATGAAGCCAAGCAATCAATCCAGGAATCGGTAAGGGAAGCTGAGAGGACCGCCGGTAGCAAATTGGAATCAGCTTTTATCGGCGTTACCGGCAGGCATATCACCTCGGTAAATAACCGGGGGGTTGTTAGCATTAGCCGCAATGACAAGATAGTGCATCCTAAGGACCTGAAACGCGTCCACGAGGTGGTTCGTAATATCAAGGTCCCAGGTGACCGCGAGCTGCTTCATATTATCCCTCGCGGTTACACCGTTGACGGTCAAGAGGGGGTAAAGAACCCGGTTGGTATGCACGGCTTCCGCCTTGATGTCGAGGCACATATCATAACGGCAGCGGCAGCCTCAATCCAGACCCTGACCAGGTGCATTCGTGGCGCTGGTGTTGAGATTGAGGATGTTATTCTGGAACCGCTGGCCAGTTCCGAAGCTATCCTCTTAGATGAGGAGAGGCAAAATGGTGTCCTTGTCGCTGATATCGGCGGTGGCACCACCGACCTTGCCATGTTTAAGGACAACAGCGTCTGCTTTACCTCTGTCCTGCCCGTAGCCGGTTACCAGATTACCCGGGATATTTCTATTGGTCTTGGGCTTCCCTTTGAGCTCGCCGAGGAGATGAAGAAGAGGTATGGCAATGTGACACCGGTGTCGGAGAAGGGTAGGAGAGTGCCTGAGAAAAACATCACCCAAAACGGGCATAATATTTCCTACGCTGACCTTTCCGAAATTATCCGTGTTCGCGTTGAGGAGCTTCTGCGGCTTATAGTACTGCAGTTGCAGCAGAGCGACTATCTCAAGACCCTCCCCTCAGGGCTGGTACTTACCGGAGGCTCAGCTAATCTTCTTGGTATTGCTGAGCTGGGAAGCAGGATAACCCGACTTCCGGTAAGGATTGGGGTGCCGAACAACCTATATGGTGTCTCGGACATGCTGCATGACCCAGCCTATGCCACCGGTGTTGGCCTTCTTCTATGGCGGAGTAGGAACGGCAACACAAAAAGCTGGCGACCTAAGGGTGTTGGCCGCGTTCTTTCCGGAGTTTTCCGGCTCTTCGATTAAAAACCAGTAAAAGGAGGAATAGAAAATGTCAAGAGCAAGTTATGTCCCCAGTGGGGCAAACATTAAGGTTATCGGGCTGGGTGGGGCTGGTTGCAATGCCATCACCCGAATGGTTCGGGAGCAAATCCGCGGCGTTGAATTTATTGCCATGAATACCGATGCCCAGCATCTGGCAGTTACTGAAGCAGCGGTACGCATCCAGCTAGGTGAGGAGTCTACCCGTGGTCTAGGCGCCGGTGGTGACCATTTGGTAGGCAGAAAAGCTGCCGAAGAGAGCATTGAGCAGATTAAGCAGGCTGTTGCCGGAGCAGATATGACGTTTATTACCGCCGGTATGGGAGGCGGTACCGGCACCGGCTCAGCACCGGTAGTAGCTCAAGTTATTCAGCAAACAGACGCCCTCAATATTGCCGTGGTCACCTGCCCCTTTGACTTTGAGGGAACTCACCGCGGCGATGTTGCTGAGAAAGGGGTTATGGAGTTGATGGATAAGGTGGACACCCTGGTTATTATCCCTAACGACCGCTTGTTCGACCTCTGCGACCAGAGGTTAGGCGTTGATGGCGCCTTCAGGATGGCTGATGACATCCTCTGCCATGCGGTTCAGGCAATCGCCGAGGTGGTCACTGTCCCCGGACTCATTAACCTTGACTTTGCTGATATCCGAACGGTGATGAAAGGCGCTGGTCCGGCATGGATGTCTATTGGTCGTGGTTCAGGGACGAACCGGGCAATAGACGCCGCCAAAGATGCCCTGTCTAGCCCGCTTCTCGATGTATCTATGGAGGGGGCGAAGGGGGTGTTATTCAATGTTGCCGGTGGTAGCGATCTTTCCCTGTATGAGGTTAATGATGCTGCTGAGGTTATCCGGCAGGCGGTTGACCCGGATGCAATTGTTATCTTTGGGGTTGTCCTTGACCAGAATATGGGCAATGACATCAGGCTGACCCTCGTCGCTACCGGCTTTGCTTCCAAGGATGCTCTTTCTGGCGTATCCTGGGAGAATCGGATGATGAAGACCCTTAAGGGAGTGACAAGCGAAGAGGAACTGGGGATTCCCGCCTTCATGCGATACCGGCGTGTTCTCCCCGGACAGAAAACTTAACTTCGCTGGCTTAAGAAACTATCCCATATAAACGTAAAGCTACCGCTGGTTTCACCCAGCGGTAGCTTTTTTATTTGCCTATTCTAGGCCGTACAGGTCTCGAACCTGTGACACCCTGATTAAAAGTCAGGTGCTCTACCAACTGAGCTAACGGCCCACTAGGTTTAAGTAGTTTAGCAAATCCAAAGCCCCGGTGCAACCTGGCTTAGAACTGGACGCCCGCCCACATCAGCTATATAATGGGAAGGAGGCATGAAATGGAGAGGCAAGCCGGAGAACTTGTGATTAACCAGGCGAGGCTATCTATAGTCCAGGGGGATATCACCAGGCAGACTACGGACGTCATAGTTAATGCGGCTAACCCTGGGTTGATGGGTGGAGGCGGTGTTGATGGCGCAATTCATCGTGCTGGAGGCCCGGTTATCCTGGAGGAGTGCAAGCAGATTGTGGCTAGCCAGGGACGCTTGCCCACGGGCAAGGCGGTCATCACCACTGGGGGAAATCTGCCGGCCGGGCATGTGATTCACACCGTTGGCCCTATCTGGCAGGGTGGAAATAAAGCTGAAGCATCCCTGCTGGAAAGCGCCTATAGAGAAAGCCTGAAGCTGGCAGCAGCCCATAATCTAACCAGTGTCTCCTTCCCCTCAATAAGCACTGGTGCCTACGGCTATCCACTGGCTGAGGCGGCGAGGGTGGCGCTTAAAGCCGTGGTCTCTTTTCTCAAAGGGGAGGACACCTCGGTAAGGGAGGTAGTATTTGTCCTCTTTGACTCCAGGACCTATGAGGCTTACTCCTCCGCCCTTGAGGAGGTGGCATGAGAATAGGAGTGCTCTCTGATACACATGTAAGGTCACCTGGCGAAATTCCTGGGCGGGTATTGGTTGCCCTGACTGAGGTGGACCTTATAGTCCATAGTGGAGATTTTGTGGCTAAGGGCGTACTTGACGGTTTGAAGCAGCTTGGAGAGGTAAGAGCGGTACGGGGTAATATGGATTCGGAGGAGCTTAAGCGGCTTCTCCCGGAAAAGGAGCTATTGAGGATAGAGGGGAAGAGAATCGGGATTACCCATGGCTGGGGTGCTCCCTTCGGTATAGAGGATAGGGTAAGAGGGATGTTTGAAGCAATTGATATTATCATCTTCGGCCACTCACATCAGTCAAAGAATGAGGTAAAGAAGGGTATCCTTTTCTTTAATCCCGGCCGGGCACAAGATTCCTTCGGCATTTTAACCATTGGTGAAGAGATCAAGGGGGAAATAATAAAGCTGTAACCCAATCTGCCCGAGCAGACATGTTCAGAAGGGAGTTATATGAGATATAGAGGTTCTGGTCTGACTACGGTCTGGGTTTTAATCGGTATAAACCTGCTGCTATTTATCGCTACCTCTATTAACCCGGACCTTATCTGGTTTCTTGGGCTCCAGCCAGCGGGCTTTTTAGATAGGCCCTGGACATTGGTGACCAACATGTTTGTCCACGGGGGCATATGGCATATCTTAGCCAACATGTTGATTCTGTTCTTCTTCGGGGGTTTCCTCTACCGCTTGATTGGGGCAAGAAATTTCCTTATCACCTACTTTGGCGGGGGGATACTGGGGAATATTCTCTATATCCTTCTCGCTGTGCCCTATACCGTGGCTATAGGTGCCTCGGGGGCTATTTATGCCCTGGCGGGAGCGCTGGTGGTGATGATGCCTAACTTGAGAGTTTTGGTGTACTTTATTGTCCCCATGCGCCTGTGGATGGTGATTTTATTCTTCTTTGTTCTCTGGTCTTTTATACCCGGTGTTGCCTGGCAGGCTCATCTTGGCGGTCTTGTTTTTGGGCTGATTATGGGCTTTTTCTTCAGGAGGAGGGGGCGCTATTACTACTAAAAAATATGGCGTCCCTGGAGGGATTCGAACCCACGACCCGCTGCTTAGAAGGCAGCCGCTCTATCCAGCTGAGCTACAGGGACTAGCTATTACCCCAATGTAGCACGGGTTTGGGCAAAGGTCAATATTGCTTGACAATGGCTTTGCCACATTGTTAGTATGAGGTCAACTTTAATGCCAAGGCTATTAGATAAAATAGATAGCCCCGCCGATTTGAAGAAACTAACCGAGCCGGAGCTCAAGCAATTGGCGGCTGAGCTCAGGCAGGAGCTGGTGACCAGGGTAAGTGCTAATGGCGGTCATCTGGCTTCTAATCTGGGTGTAGTTGAACTGACCCTGGCTTTACATCGGGTATTTGATAGCCCACGGGACAAGATTATCTGGGACGTGGGACATCAAAGCTATGTCCACAAGCTGCTCACCGGCAGGAGGAAAGCCTTTGCCTCTCTCCGCCAGTACGGGGGGCTATCCGGTTTTACCTGCCGCAGCGAGAGTGAGCACGATCCCTTCGGCAGTGGCCATGCCAGTACCTCAATCTCGGCGGCGTTGGGTATGGCTATCGCCCGTGACCTTTCCGGCGATGATTACAACGTGATTGCCGTTATTGGTGATGGGGCGATAACGGGAGGGATGGCGCTTGAGGCGCTGAATCAGGCAGGGCATCTGGGCTCAAAGATTTGCCTGGTTTTGAATGATAATGGGATGTCAATCTCGCCCACCGTTGGCGCCTTTGCCAAGCTCCTGAGCCGGGTGCGGTTTGACTACCGCTACCGCTGGGCGGAGGCGGAGAGCAAGCGGCTACTGGACGCTTTCCCCTGGGGGAAGCAGCTATGGCAGATAGGCCTGCGGATTAGGAACGTATTCAAGAGGTTAATTATGCCCACCGTGCTCTGGGAGGAGCTCGGCTTTACCTATATCGGGCCTATTGATGGGCATAATATTGGTGACCTTGAGATAGCGCTGACTCAGGCGCGGGACTACTGCACAAAACCAGCCTTTGTCCATATTGTTACCACTAAGGGTAAGGGCTATCTTCCCGCTGAGGGCGATGCCGTTTACTTTCACGGCGTACCAGCTCAGGGCGTAACTGCTGAGGAAATACCGACCTACAGCGAGGTGTTTGCTCAGACGGTGCTTCGTCTGGCTCGGGAGAATCCGAAACTGGTGGCAATTACGCCGGCTATGCCTGAGGGAAACTATCTGAGTATAGCTGCGGCTGAGTTTCCCGAGCGGGTTTTTGACGTTGGCATCTGCGAGCAGCATGCCGTTACCTTTGCCGCCGGGCTGGCGACACAGGGTTTTACACCTATCGTGGCGATATACTCCACCTTTCTGCAACGTGCCTTTGACCAGCTCATTCATGACGTTTGCCTCCAGGACTTGCCTGTCGTCTTTGCTATCGACCGCAGCGGTATTGTCGGTGATGATGGCAAGACCCACCAGGGGACCCTGGATATCTCTTATCTGGCATTAATCCCTAATTTGATAGTATCAGCGCCCAAGGACGAGAATGAGCTTCAGCACCTGCTCTACACCGCGGTGAGGTCAAAGCACCCTATGGCGATACGCTACCCCCGGGGCTCGGGGTTGGGTGTGGAATTAGACTCAGAGCTTCATGAGATTCCCGTAGGCAAAGGGGAGATATTAAGACACGGTGGGGATGTGGCTATATTAGCCATAGGAACTACAGTGGCTCCAGCTCTTGAAGCCGCCGAGAAATTAGCCCCAAAAGGAATTGAGGCTACAGTGGTTAATGCCCGCTTTGCCAAGCCGCTGGATGCCGAGCTTATATTAGGTCTGGCGGGGGATATTAAGCGCCTGGTTACGGTTGAGGAGAATACCCTCAGCGGAGGCTTTGGCAGCAGCGTAGTCAGCCTGCTTAAAGAAGCGGGTGTTAGCGATATCCAGGTAAAAAGCATTGGTATCCCTGATGAGTTTGTGGAGCAGGGCAGTCAGGCCATCCTCCGTTCTAATTATGGTCTTGATGCCGAGGGGATAGCCAGGCAGGTTATGGGGTTATTTCCCAGCCACTCGTTACTCAGGGGAAGTAATGAATAAGCTTACAATCAGGGATATAGATGTCGGCGGTAAAAGGGTCCTGGTCAGGGCTGACTTTAATGTCCCCTTGGATGAAGCCAGCGGGGCTATTACCGATGATAGCCGCATCCGAGCCACCCTGCCTACAATCAAATACCTTATTGGGCGAAAAGCCAGGGTTATCCTGTGCTCTCATCTTGGTCGTCCCGGGGGGAGGGTGGTTGAAAAGTTACGCCTGGCTCCGGTTGCCCAGCGCCTATCAGAGCTCCTGGGGCAAAAGGTAGAGCTTGCCCCTCATTTCAGCATTGGACCTGAGGTGGAAAAGGAAGCAGAAGGTCTAAAAGGGGGCGATGTTCTGCTCCTGGAGAACCTCCGCTTTCAGCCTGAGGAGAGTGAAAACGTTCCCTCCTTTGCTAAAGCCTTGGCCAGGCTGGCTGATATCTATGTGAATGATGCCTTTGGCGCCAGTCATCGGGCCCATGCTTCGATAGTGGGGGTTGCCAACTATCTGCCGGCAGTGGCTGGGCTACTATTAGAAAAGGAAATCAACGTCCTGGAGGGTATTTTGGCTAAGCCGGCTCGTCCCTTCGCCGAGCTTGCCGGCGGCGCCAAGGTAAGCGACAAGATTGCCGTATTTGAAAATACCCTGGACAAGGTAGATTGCCTCCTCATCGGCGGCGGCATGGCCGCTACCTTCTTAAAGGCTAAATCTTATGAGGTGGGCTTATCGCTGGTAGAGAATGATAAGCTGGATTTTGCCGCTAAGCTGCTGAAGGAGGCCGCTGAGCGGGGGGTGCGCTTGCTATTACCGGTTGATGTGGTTATTGCCGATATAATCAGTGCTGAAGCCAGGGTTAAGACAGTATCGGTAGAGGAGATACTCCCAGACTGGAGGATTGTTGATATCGGCCCCCGGACTATAAACAATTTCTCCGAGGAACTGCGCCGCTGCAAGACGATTTTCTGGAACGGGCCTATGGGCGTATATGAGATACCCAAATTTGCCCAAGGTACAGAGGCTGTGGCAAGACTTCTGGCTAGTCTTGAAGCGACTACTGTTGTCGGCGGCGGCTCTACGGCTGAGGTTGTAGCTGGGATGAAGCTGGCGGATAAGATGACCTTTGTCTCTACCGGCGGCGGTGCCTCACTCAGGTTCCTGGGTGGTGAGAAATTGCCCGGGGTGGAGGTACTGCTTGAGCGAAAGGGCTAACTATGATAGATAAACTGGAGCTAATGAGGGAAATTTCTATCCCTTCCCCAACCAAGATTGTGCTGCTGGTTGTTGATGGCTTGGGCGGACTGCCCAGTCCCAAAATGGGCAAGACCGAGCTGGAAACGGCCAGCACGCCGAACCTTGACCAGCTGGCAGGTAAAGGTATATGCGGCCTTATCGACCCGGTGAGCCCGGGGATAACCCCGGGTAGCACACCAGGTCACCTGGCTCTTTTTGGCTACGACCCACTCAAATTTAACATCGGGCGGGGGGTGGTGGAGGCAATGGGGATAGATTTTGACCTGCGCCCGGGGGATGTAGCCGCTCGGGGCAATTTTTGCACTATAGATGGAGCCGGGCTTGTTACTGACCGCAGGGCGGGGCGCATCTCTACTGAGAAGTGTGCCGAGCTATGCCGCTTATTTGATGGGCTAATGATAGATAGGGTTAAGCTCCTTGTTAGCCCGGTCAGGGAGCATCGCTTTATAGCCG
>Ga0163203_1000564_pt1 | contig 10175 bp, 8 predicted proteins | sample PL_2010_330m_FD_113534 | JGI IMG/M metagenome (GOLD analysis project Ga0163203, IMG submission 113534) | Freshwater microbial communities from Powell Lake, British Columbia, Canada to study Microbial Dark Matter (Phase II) - PL_2010_330m | ecosystem: Environmental > Aquatic > Freshwater > Lake ... | reverse complement strand
GCTTTTAACTATTATGGTTATTTCTTTCTTTTACTATTTATACGGATGATATTCAATAAGTTTTCCTTAAAGTGTCATGAATATGAAAAATTTTGGGGATATGCCGAGTATAGAGTGTAATTCTTGACACTGTATGAACCCGAAAAAAAAGAGAGATACATCCTCTTGTGTTAGGATGATTTTTTTAGGAGGATATATGTCAATATCGGTTGCTCCCGATGGAACTGAATATTCATTTCCAACTCCGGAAGATGACAAGCAGGAATTCGAGATCCTGAAGACTCTTTCAGAAAGAGAGAGAAAAAGTGGTAGGAAGATCGTTGTAGTGCAGGGAATGGGATTCGTTGGCTCGGTTATGGCTGCCGTTGTCGCGGATATGAGAATTGAAAAAGATCTGAGCAAAACACTTTTTGATGCAGAGATCGTTGTGTTTGCAGTTGGTCATAAGCCTTATAAAGCTCTTGCTCCCGAGGATATTGTTCAAATGTGTGGAAGAAAACCACTGATCGTTGACTGCTCCAATTTTTTAACTGATGAAAAGATCATGAAGTATATCGAGCTTGGATGCAACGTGATTGGCGTTGGTAAAGGGCATATCAAGAATCTCAAAAAGAATATAAAGAAATAATTGTTGGACTTAAAATGGCAGAAACTTATCGAATAAAAGAACATCCTATTCTTGAAATAAAAGAGAGAAAGGCAATTCCCTTTTATTGGAACGATCAAAAGCTGTATGCTCAAGAGGGTGAAATGATCGCTTCTGCATTGTTTGCTCATGGAATACATGTTTTTGGTCATCATGTGAAAGATGACAGTCCTCAAGGGATATTCTGTGCAAATGGTCAATGTGCACAGTGTACAGTAATTGCAAACGGAATTCCGGTAAAATCCTGCATGATACCTGTGGCAGAAAACATGATCGTTCAAAGCTGTGAGGGGCTTCCTGAATTGCCGGAAGTGAATGAAAGTCCATCTTTTGATCCAATAGAGGAATATGAAACTGATGTTCTTATAATTGGTGGAGGACCATCCGGATTATCTACTGCGATCGAATTATCCAAAAACAATGTGCCGCTCATTTTAGTTGACGATAAGTCAGAACTTGGTGGGAAACTGGTGCTTCAAACACACAAATTTTTTGGTTCGATAAAAGATTGTTATGCCGGAACACGGGGAATAGATATCGCCAAAATTTTATCCGAAGAACTGCTGAAATATGATACCGCAACAGTATGGACGAACAGCACTGCGGTTTATGTATTCAGCGATAAAAAAGTAGGAATTCTAAAAGATAATACCTATTTGCTCATCAAGCCCAAAATCTTGTTAAATGCAGCCGGCGCTCGCGAAAAAATGCTGGTTTTCCCTGGTAATACTTTGCCGGGTGTGTATGGAGCAGGAGCATTTCAGACAATGGTCAACAGAGATATGGTTATTCCTTCTAAGAGAATTTTCATTATTGGCGGTGGAAATGTTGGACTGATTGCCGGTTACCATGCATTACAAGCCGGTATTCAAGTGGCGGGACTGGCAGAAGCGATGCCTGAATGCGGCGGTTATAAGGTTCATAAAGACAAGCTTCAACGCCTTGGTGTACCTATTTATACTTTGCATACAATTCTTTCTGCGAATGGCAGAGATGAGGTTGAATCCATAACTATCGCAGAGGTTGATAAAAAATTTAAACCAATTTCCGGCACTGAGAGAACCATTGCTTGCGACACGATTCTTATCGCAGTGGGTCTCAATCCAATCGATGAATTTCATAAAGAAGCTGAGGAAGCAGGAATGGAAGTTTTCTCCACCGGTGATGCGGAAGAGATCGCTGAAGCTTCATCAGCAATGTTCAACGGAAAAATTATGGGCATCAAAATTGCAAAAGCATTAAATCGATCTTCAGAAAAAATTCCTGAGGAGTGGAGCAAAAAAGCAGAAATCTTAAAGAGTCCACCACAAAAGACTTTACCTTACAAACTTCCCAAATCAGAAGAAGGTGTATTTCCGGTATTTCATTGTGTCCAGGAAATTCCGTGTAATCCATGCGCATCTGTCTGTCCGCTTGATCAGATAAAGATTGAAGATGATAGCTTGCTCGGCTTGCCAACTTTTGAAGGAAAGTGTACCGGTTGCATGCAATGCCTTACTGTATGCCCCGCACTGGCGATCACGCTGGTAGATTATAGGAAGGATTCGCATTTCCCGACGGTTTCGATTCCATATGAAGTTGGAAATCATCCAATCGAATACGGGCAACCAATTCATGTTGTTGATATTGATGGTGACCTCCTCGACGAGCTTCATGTGGTAAAGGTTCGTGATACAAAAACTAAAACCCAGATCATACAGGTGAAAGCTCCTTCACATGTTGCAAAAAAGATCGCAGGTATTCGGATTCAGGAACTCGTTGTTTCCGAAGTGAGGGAAAATCCGCTGCTGGATACTATTGATGACAGTGTCATTGTTTGCCGGTGTGAACGGGTTACTGCGGGTGAGATCCGAAAATGGATTCGCAAGGGGATAACCGATATGAACCAGCTCAAGCAGCTTACACGTGCTGGTATGGGCGCATGCGGAGGAAAGACTTGCGAAATTCTCATTTTACGAATGTATCAAGAAGAAGGATATGCTTTGCAGGATATTACCTTAAACACTCGCCGTCCATTATACGTTGAAGTTTCACTTGAAATCCTTTCTGCAATGAAGGAAAAGTAGGATCGTATGAATAAAAATTTTGATATCATTATCATTGGCGCCGGCTCTGTAGGAGTTCCGATCGCTTTATTTCTTGCTGAAGATCATTTCTCTGTACTTGTTATCGAAAGTCTTGCTTCACCTGGACAAGGTCAGAATAAAAAAGCAATTGGGGGCATCCGTGCAACTCATTCCGATAAAGCAAAGATCCATATTTCGATAGAAGCAATAGACGTATTCTCTACTTGGAAAGAAAAATATGGCGACGATATCGAATGGCGGTCCAATGGCTACTCTTTTCTTGCATATACTAGTGAGCATGAGAAGATGCTCAAAGACCTATTAAAAATCCAAAAAAGTTATGGTTTGAATATTGATTGGATATCGGCTGAAGAATTCCTTAAAATAGCCCCAGGAGTTAATCCTGATGGTTTGAGAGGTTCGACTTTCTCTCCTGATGATGGCAGTGCGTCGCCCTACCTTGCACTCAATTATTTTTATTTTAAGAGTATGGAATACGGTGCATCCTATATTTTCAATGAGGAAGTAACCGGGATTCAAAAAAAGAGCAACGAATTTTTAATTCACACAAATAAAGGAAATTCCTTTTCAGCACAAAATGTAATTAATGTTGCAGGAAATAATGCAAATCTCATTGGTAAAATGGTCGGCTTAGATATACCGGTTGTACCGGATAGTCATGAGGGTGGTATTACTGATGCGGTTCAGCACTTCTTTGACCCTATGATCGTTGACCTCCGACCTGCTAAGAATTCAAAAAATTACTATTTCTATCAGCGTCCTGAAGGACAGGTTATTTTCTGCATAACTCCAGAACCTCCAATTGTCGGTACAGACAGCAGGGCGACATCTGTTTTTCTTCCTAAAGTAGCCCAGAGAATGCTGGAACTTTTTCCTCGTTTGAAAAATTTGAAAGTACGCAGAACATGGCGGGGACAATACCCTGCAACACCTGATGGTTTTCCCATACTTGGAGAGACCGAAGTGGATGGCTTTTACCTAGCTGTCGGTATGTGCGGACAGGGATTTATGCTGGGACCCGGAATAGGAAAATTACTTACACGTTTATTTACAAATTCGCTTTCAGGAGACGATAAAGATAACCTGAAATCTCTCAGTTTATACAGAGATTTTGGGGTTGAAGAAAAATTTAAATAGAGCTATATTTTACAGCAAATTCTATGCCCAAAATCCTATGAGCAAATGAGGGTTTTTCCCCTAAGTTACTGCTATATAAGAAGTTCTATTTTGACGAGAGAAAAAAATATTATGCACCTCACACAAATTTAGTAAAAATTCATAACTTACATAATAGAAGCTAATTAGCAACCAGATGGTGATGGAATTGTGAGTTATCCACAAGTTGTGCACAGGAAAATCAGCGGATAACAGCCAGTTTAATTGTCGCTATCGTGTTACCTGATTTGAGTAGACAAAAATAGATACCTGAAGAGACATTATCCGGAGTGTAATTCACCTCTATCGTTTGTTCTGTAGTGTCATCAATTTTAATCTTATCAACCAACTCACCTGCAAGGTTGTAAATAGATATCTTTGCATTTGAATGATTCTCAATTGAGACAAGAAATTTTCCGTCAGTATCTGTATTTACATTAAAGGGATTTGGATAATATCTGAATATGTTTTCATTAGATACAAAATGCGAGGTTGTGCCAGAAGATGTGTTCCCAAACTCATCAATTACCCGAAGTTTGAATTCATAGTTACCTGTTTCAAACTTGGAGGAATAACTTGTCGCATGAGTGATCGTTGAATCCTGTATCTGGATGAAGCTTGTGTCTGGACTTGTTTTATAGTATAATTTATAAGACAAATCTGTAGTAGCGAAAACTTCCCATGAGAAATTTACGATTTCACTTACTGATGATATAGCAAACTCTTCAATAATGGGCTTATCTGAAAAATTACCTATATAGTAGCTGAGGAATCTATCCCATTCAGTAAGGTCGTTGAAGTCTAAGTTGTAATAGAGTTCCCAATTGAAACAATTCATATTTGGAGGAAAATATACGCTCATTCTTCCAAGGTCTGGATAAAGAATATCCTGGTAAAGCGCACTGTATGCGATAGTCATTGAATCTACCAAAGAAGCAATATCTTCTGCTGCTGTTTGCACATCTTTATTAAGAAAAGCAACTTCGTCGAAGAATTCCCAAAGATCTAAATTATTTCCGTTGATTTGAAAACAGTTGCTGCAGGCATCATGGTAAAGATCACTATAAACAGTATCAGAGTAGGTTCTTGTAAATTCTTTGAGTGTGTTTAAATAAGATGAATAACTATTCATTTCAATAGCTGAAAAAGCAATTGTGGATCCATACTGACAGTGTGTAGTGTACGAGTTTATGTACCGGTTCACGAGTTCTTCAGAAAGTTCAACTGCAGAACAGGATGGATTGTCCACGATATAGTTAAAGAGCCCATATTGAGAACACGCAGTACCGGATTCAGCTCCATAAAATATACCATCCGCTGGGACTGTAAATTCTGAGCCGGCGACAATATCACAGTATTCATAAATTTCTGTAATTACTTCTGTTGTCTGCATAAGGCACGCATCGAAAGCGAGAATATCTATTGGATAATCTATTGTGGAAATTGCCTGTTTCAGTTCACCTTCCGAGACATTCATTCTATCACCAAAATAAGTATCAGAGCAAACCCATTTCACAAGATCATTATCTTTGGTCCAGCCATTACCATGATCCCAGATGATGAGCATCCTCTTTTGTGAGGGAGCATAGTCAAATCCCCAGTTTGCAAAATCCGAAAGAGTTTGAGGGGCTGCGGAATTGATTTCACCGAGGTCATCCAACAGAATCGAACCTATCGAATCCGGATTATTATCATGACGTATCAAATATCTTCGGCTGGTTGTGAAATAGGGGGGGTAATTCGGATCATTTAATGGGTCAACCTGTATGATAAAAGTCACAGAATCGTTATCCTCAACAGTTTCCATTTCATTGATGTCAATAAAGGATTGCTGGCTCAAACTGTTATCCGCAGCCAGATAGACGAGTACAGTCCATTCTGTTTCTGCAAATAATGGTGATACAGTCATCAGAAGCAGCATGAGCGGAAATATTTTCTTCATAATAAATTAGTTTCATCCAGAAACTTTTAGAATGTTTTCTAAAATTGTATCTTGATTGAGCATTTCAGGAGTATCTATATCAAGCCAGAGCTTATTACCGATATCGAGTCCTTTCATCCTACCGGCATCGCAGAGTAAATTGCATGCATCAGAAAGAGAATCCTTACCTCCTGCAATAGATTTTTTTAAGTATTTAAAAAAGGAGAAGTGCAATTTGAAAATTCCTGTATCTATTGCCATGAAGTCGTGTAAGGTTTTTCCAAATTTGTTTATTTGATACACAGAATTATTGATTTTTACTGCCTGTACTTTCATTCCGTCATCGATATCAGGTATTTTTTCAATTTTAAGATCGATTGCTAAAAGTGCTTCATCAGTTTTGATCTCAGTAGAAATAATCTGAGAGATAATTTCTTTGCTGAAAATATGGTCACTCATGAGAAGGACGAATTCATCTTTTTCTGACATGGCTTTTCTTGCACTGAGTACTGATATGCCATTTGCTTCTTCCCATCGAGGATTATAGATGAATTGGATATTGATAGTTGTATCTTTGTACTGAGCTAAATATTCCTCGAGGAGTGCGCTTTTATATCCGGTTATTACTACAATATCGAAGATGCCATTAGCTATAATTTTTTCAATGATATCATCGATAATTCGTTTGCCATGCACGGTGATGAGTGTTTTTGGAATGCCTTGATGATAATCTTTTAATCGACTTCCACACCCAGCAGCAATAATAACAGCCTTCATTAGTTACTCATTTCTGATCATATCAGATAGCAAGGGCTGATCACTTTTCCTCAGGGATGTTGTCGTAATAATAATCAAGTCCGAGATGAGTGATCATTTCTTCACCCATGATGTAGCGGAGTGTGTTTTTCAGCTTTGCAAGTTGAACAAAAAGATCATGCTCAGGATACAATGTAGGAAGATGCATCGGGCTTTTGAAGTAGAAAGATAACCATTCCTGGATGCCTGAGAAACCCACTCTTTTTGCCAGATCGAGGAACAAGATCAAGTCGAGTACAATTGGTGCAGCGAGGATGCTGTCTTTACATAAGAAGTCGATCTTGATCTGCATTTTATAACCAAGCCAGCCAAAAATATCGATGTTGTCCCAACCTTCTTTGTTGTCGCCACGTGGTGGATAATAGTTAATGCGTACTTTATGATAAAGATCCTTATAGAGATCGGGATTTTTCTCAGGTTGTAGAATTGAGTCCAACACGCCTAATTTGCTGACCTCTTTAGTTTTGAAGGATTCAGGATCATCAAGCACTTCGCCGTCCCTGTTTCCAAGAATATTCGTCGAGAACCAGCCATTAACACCAAGTACTCGAGCCCGTAAACCAGGAGCGATGATTGTCTTCATCAGGGTTTGACCGGTTTTGAAATCTTTACCACAGATAGGAAGCTTATTTATTTTTGCAAGTTCCCAAATCGCAGGAATATCGACGGTGAGGTTGGGGGCACCATTCGCAAAAGGTAATCCCATTTTCAGCGCTGCGTATGCATAGATCATACTTGGAGAAATGGCTTCATTATTTTCTTTGAGACCTTTCTCAAAGTTTTCCAAAGATTTATGAACTTCTTGCTCTTCAATATAAATTTCTGTAGAAGCACACCAGACCATGATAACATTTGTAAGATCATGCATTTTTTTGAATTGTTTTATGTCATCCATCAGCATTTGAGCTAATTCATACTTATTTTCAGCATGTTTGATATGCTTTCCATCCAACTTTTTCACATATTTTTTATCAAAAACTGCCTTCATCGGCTTGATCGCCATGAGTTCATTCTTCACAAGCTCTATGTGCTCATTACTAAGCACCTGAGCATTCTTTGCTGACTCATACGCAGTATCTTCAAAAATATCCCAACCTGAAATTACAAGGTCGTTTATATCAGCCAAAGGAAGAAAATCTTTGATCAAAGGTGATCTGTTGTCTGTTCTTTTCCCAAGGCGAATTGTCCCCATTTGGGTAAGACTTCCGATCGGTTTGGAATATCCTTTTTTAATGAGTTCCAGCCCTGCAATAAATGTCGTACCAATTGCACCGAGTCCCGGAATAAGAACACCCAATTTTGATGATTTTTCTTTTATTTCCATTATCGTCTCCTATTAATATAAATTAAAAGATTAAATTTGCGGTAAGTAAATTCTAAGTCAATTTTAACTCTATAAAACTAAAAAATCACGGCACATTTTCATGATCGTCTGCATAATATAGCTCTTCCAACCTTTTCACAAATCTCTCAGTTGCCTTTCCATCCAATTTGTAAAAATATCGATTCCGATATTTGTCAGCTTGCTCGATCATTTCTGGAGTTGGATTTATGCTTTGTTCAATTGCTTGTTTGAGTTGTTTTCCTGAGTTTATATGTACGAATGTTCCTTTAAGAAATTCCCGATTGTCGATTTCAAGTAGAGCTTCTCCATCAGAATGGCTGAGTTTGTCGCAGGGAAGATCATATATGATGCCAAATTTTTGGAAGGCAAGGAAATCAAAAACCGTGCTTGAAGCTTCACTTAAGACTGTATCAGCAGCAGCATAATAAGGCACAATATTATATTCACTAAAAGGTAGAAGAACAGCATGAGCATATTTCTTTACCCTTCGTTCATATATCCTGTGCTGGCGGTGAGGAGCGTACTTTCCCATCCAGCTGTAAGGATGTAATTTTATGATCAGATTGTAATCCTTCGTTTGTTCAAATAAATCATCTTTTATATTATAAAGACATGTTGGTTTATAGGTTGGAGCAAAGAGAACTGTTTTCTTGTGAGGATCTAAGCTCCACTTATTCAGGATGTTATCTCTGTCGTTAAATCTTCCCTGAAAATAGAAGTCAAGCTTGGGAAGTCCAACCAAATACACTTCATTTTTACCAAGAGAAGGTGAATTCATCAGTGAGTCAACCCGGTGTTGTCCTTCTACAAAGATGAGATATTTATCATTGGGAACACGTGCAAGATTTCTATAGAGAATATTTTTGATGCCTGTTCCGTGGTTTAGAAAAATCAGCATTGTTTTTCCATAATCTGCAGAATTTCGCAAGGTATCACCTGAAATTATAATATCAAAACCTCTTGTTTCTTTTGTGAAACGATAACCCAGTTTCTTCCATTCATCAATTATTTTATTGCGGTAGGTAATATCAAAAATGAGGTAGCGTTTTTTTTCCATATCCAATGAAAACCAGATATCATATTTTGGGTCGTCCATCAGATATTCAATGACCGGATCGAACCCCGCTTTGTGGTATGCGTAGCCGATGCGAAATAAAAGTTTTATTTTTTTCATCTTAATTATTCTGAAAATTTTTCATAAATTTATCAATTTTTTCGATTACCGTTTCAACTTTCAGATTCTTGATTCCCGGTATTTCCGGCTCGATCACCAGATGTTTTTCCATTTCCGGCGGAGTCCAGTGAGAAGCATGAATATGACTGAAAATCCCGATTGTTGGAATCCCGCATGTGATGGCAATATGTCTTGGACCATTATCATTTCCGAGAAAAAGAGATGATCTTTCAAAGATGGCTTTCAGTTGTTTGATATTGGAAATTTTGTAGTTGATCTCGATTTTATTATTCATCTTCTCCTGAATGGTTTTTATAATATGAAATTCTCCGGGACCCCATGTGAAAACAATCTTTGCCTGATATTTATTGATTAGAAAATCGCAGATTTGAGAGAAATTTACAGAATCCCATAAACGATAAGATTTGATACTGACAGGCGAAAGAGCGATTATCAAATCTTGCTTTTGAAAATTGAGATCATGCCACAATTTTTCTGCCCATTTTTTCTCTTTATCGGTTATGAATAATTCGGGCAGGAAATCATCAGACTCATTTATACCAAGAGGTTGGAGCAATTTTAATTTATTTATCGCTGCATAAATTTGAGTATTGATAGGTCCGATCTTAATATTATAAGCATAATTCCTGTGTCTTTCGGTGAAAGAAATCCTCTTTTTTGCAAAAGTCAGAAAAGTGATCAATGCAGATCTCGGATTCTGTTGAAAATCGATCACAATATCATACTTAGAAAAAACAAACCTGAAAAGAAAAATCAAGTATTTGAAGAAATTCATCGGCAAATTCGGGGCAATAAATTTATCGATGTTGGGATTATGACGAACTGCATCGAAAGCTTTATTTCCTACAAGAAAAGTTATTTCAGCTTCAGGTAAATGTTTCCTTAAAGCTCGCACTGCCGGAGTGCACATCAATACATCGCCGATTGCACCGTGTTGGATCAAGAGTATTCTTTTCATATTGTTTGAGGTTATTTTATAGTGGCATAAATTTTAAAAAAATCTATAAATT
>Ga0163203_1000563_pt1 | contig 10180 bp, 8 predicted proteins | sample PL_2010_330m_FD_113534 | JGI IMG/M metagenome (GOLD analysis project Ga0163203, IMG submission 113534) | Freshwater microbial communities from Powell Lake, British Columbia, Canada to study Microbial Dark Matter (Phase II) - PL_2010_330m | ecosystem: Environmental > Aquatic > Freshwater > Lake ... | reverse complement strand
CGTAATAGCATCCCCTTCATTAAGAAATGAAAGATCCAGAGTGGAAGGAAAAGAAGAAAGAACTAACAGTGCTTCTTGAAAGAGAGGCGCTATTTCTTGAAATTACCCGGCAGTTGTCCGGACGTGTACAGAATGTATTTGCTCGGCCGGAATCTCTTGAGAAATTAGCTGAGGAGCTAAAAGCATGTGAAACTGACATTGTCAAGCGCTATTTCTTTCCAGTCGACAAAACAATAGATACGTTTACCGATAAACCCTCAATTGCTCGTGAGGAACTGATTAAAGCAAGTACGGAAGATAAAGAGAAGCTCCTTCGGTTTATCGGTGTCCTCGACAAAGAGATTATAAATAAGGAGGAGGAGATCACCGAATTAAAGAAGGAGACTGAAAAAATGCGTGAAATGCTTACGAACGTGTAAGGCTTCTAATAGATACTGAAGAACTCGTCCCAAATCCCTTAGAAGCAAATTGGCACTCGTTGCAAAGAGCGTCTGGATAAAATCCGCAACTCTTCATAGCTTGTTTGATAGGGCTATAAATAAATATGATGGAAGGGGTTTTCCCTGTATAGAACGATGAAAAATCCCTACGAGCTGAGAGTTAGACTCATGTGCGACAAAGCGGGAGATAGAAGAACGTTTACGCCCCCTAAATTACCGCGGGGAACTGCTCTCTTTATTCTGTCACTTATCCTTATTTCAGGTATTGGAACAGTCACAATTCCTCCTGTAGCGCAAGCTGCTGGTAATGAAGCGCCACCGTTTAACCTTACAAGCATCGACGGAACGACTTTCAGTCTCAGTGACTACAGAGGAACGGTTGTGGTATTAGATTTAATGGCCACATGGTGCTCGCTCTGCGATAAGGAAATGAATGAGCTCTCGCGGTTGAGAGAAGCGTACCCCGACGTGGTGATAATGACAATATCTGTTGACCCCACAGAGACTGACGAAATGTTGAGAGACTACAAAGAGAAACATAACGCAGACTGGCTATTTGCACGCGATACCGATAATGTCTGGGATGATAAGTACCGGGACCTTGGTTTACCAACCATTGTTCTTATTGACCCTCAGGGGCACCGAAGCTTTCAAAAGGCGGACTTTCTGCCGGTAGAAACACTGAGTTTGGAGGTTGAAAGGGCGTATTCAGGAGGTGATGAGGAACCGGAAGAACCGGAAGAACCAACGGAACCGAAATACGCCGTTACGGGCTTATATGTTGGAGCTTTGTTATTGGGGCTTGCGAGTTTTTTTGCTCCCTGCGCGTTTCCGCTATTGCCGGGCTACATAAGCTACTACCTAGGGAGATACGAAGGCGGACCAACGTTGAGCGACTCAGTGAAAGCGGGAATGGCTGCAGCGACAGGAATCAATGGCATGTTTGCGTTAATAGGTATTGCGGTGGCTGTTGGAGCAACAGCAGTTAGATCGTACCTTGAGCAGCTCACACCCGGAGTTGGCTTTATTATCGTCCTTTTAGGGCTTGCAATGGTTTTTGGCAAGACCGAAATCTTCGACAAATTCGGAGGAAAACTGTCATCGTATTCATCGAAATTCGGCGGAGGGACTGGGCTCTTTGGACTCTTTATGTACGGTGTTGGCTATGGGGTGGCGTCCATGGGATGCCAGGCTCCAGTATTCATTGCACTTCTATTTCAGGGCTTAGCTGCTGGCGGATTATTGGAAGCGTTCATGCTCTTTCTGTCATTTTCTATTGGGATGGGAAGCATGATGCTTGCCGTCAGTGTAATCGTGGGAACGGCGAAGACGACAATTTTGGAACGTGTGAGAAATATGACTCCCTACATAAACAGAGCGTGTGGAGTCATACTCATCATTGTCGGCGTATACTTCCTATTAGAATCTTTTTGACGCTGACACGATGGAGGCAGGGATTGATCTTAGTTCGACTTACAAACTGCCTGTATTCTACACTACAGAATCAACAAGTTTACTACAATAGGTAAATTTATATAGCATAAACGTTCAATAGTCTAGCGAGGTGAACACTAAAAATGGACAAAAAGAAAGTTGCCTCGGTGATTTTGATAGGTTCGATTCTGGTTGTCCCACTCATGGTTTCTAGTGTAGTATCGGCAGAGCGTATTGACATATCGGTGGACGAAGCGTATAAAATGCTACAGAAAAACCCTGACGACATTATTCTGCTGGATACCAGACCCGAGCAGATATACACTTCTGAGCACATAACGGGGCCAAATTATCATGTAGTGAACATACCCCTGAGTGTCGATACTACTGCTTTTGAAAGCGATATCGAGGAATTGGACAAGTCGAAAATTATTATCGCGTACTGTCAGGCGGGTCGTGCGAGTCAAGTAGCAGGCGATTTACTCCTCCAACACGGTTTCGAGCGCGTTTATACTATGGTTGGGGGGATCAATGCATGGAAAGAGAAATATCCGACGACGCTCACATCGACTCAGCCCACGAAAGCACCAATAGGTGCTATTAGGGCACCCTCGTTTACGCTTACACGCATAGATGGAACGCCGTTCAGTCTCAGTGATTACCAAGGAAAGGTCGTGGTATTGACTCTGATTCTAACAACCTGTCATCTGTGCCAAGAAGAGATGGGAGAACTCGCACAGTTACGACAAGCGTATCCCGACGTCGCTATTCTAACCGTGTCTATAGATCCGTTGGAGACAGACGAAAATCTGAGAAGTTTCAAAGAGAAATATAACGCAGACTGGACATTTGCACGGGATACCAGCAAGGTTGCTTCGCGGTATCAAGGCTACGTTTTGGCCACACCAACCATTGTTGTTATCACTCCTGAGGGGTACATAAGTTTCCGGAAAGTAGATGTTGTCCCATTAGAAGAGCTTAAGTCAGCAATTGAGAGAGCTTACCAGGAAGAGGGAGAACTGATACCGAAAGCAACACCGACTCCCGAGGAAGGGCAGATTCCCGGATTCGAAGCGACGGCGACGGTAGCGATATTCTGCATTCTTGTCGTATCGCAGTGGCTGGAGAGAAAAAAAAGAGAAAGAGGTAAGTAGGAGAGTAGCCTAGAAGTTTTGGGATCGCCTGCCGGGTAGTCAAATTTACGCGGTCTATGGGGATACGGAAAGTTGGTTCGCCGATCTTTCCTGTTTTATCTTTGCAATCTCTTCTGGCGTACCGAAAGCTAACGCACCGGTCAAGCACGTGTGAACACATGCAGGGTCTAAGCCTTTATCGATCCTGGGGTAGCACGATATACATTTTTGCATCAACCCATCGCTTCCGATTTGAGGTACTGCAAAGGGGCATGCCATTACGCAATATCCGCAACCGATACACTTGTCCTTGTCGTTCAGAACGATACCATCTGCTCGTTGATATATCGCACCCATCGGACATGCTGCCATGCAATAGGGACGTGAGCAATGGAAGCATGCGATCGAGACAAAATCTCTGGACGGGTTAGGATAGTTTCCTCCCTCCAGTTCAAGTCACTCTCCTCCATCTTACTCCAGTCTCAACGTCGTTTTGCTGTTTACAGGCGACTTCACAGGCCCGGCAATTAATGCACCGGGCTCCATCAAACAGAAATTGTTGTACCATCTTTATCCCTCCTTATATATCCTTACAAATGTCTCATCCATTGGGCATACCCCGCCTATTGGATCTGCACCGGCTTTGATGAAATCGCCGTCGTTGAGGCCTTTTCCGTAGGCTAACGTGAGATCAGGTGATGTATGCCCGAATCCATGCAGCATGAAAACGGTATCAGGTCTTATTTGTTCGGTTACCTTAGCTTTTATCTTGCCCTTACTGAGTTCGTTTTCAACCCAGATGTATTCCACATTCATGATCCCTAAATCCATAGCGGTTTCTCTATTTATCCAGAGTTCATTTTCTGAGCAGATTTCGTTCAGGTACGCATTGTCAAACGTTGCGGGATTTGCATGGGTATGCACTGCGATATGTCCGTGCAGTAGTCTAAACATGCCATTGGGAGCTTCTGTTGGTGGCAAAAATGTTGGTAATGGGTCAAATCCATTTGCCTCAAGTTTCTTCGAATAAAGCTCTATTTTACCGGTAGGCGTGTTTATTTTTACCCCTTCAAGCCCTTTCAGCTCAGGACTTATACCAGAAGACCAAATCGAATTCTCTTTGAAATACTCTTTGTTAATTCCAAGTGGCTTGAGTTGAGCATTGATGTAGTCGTCTAACTCGAAGTCGAAATAATTACCGATCCCTACTTTCTCAGCTAACTCTTTAAGTATCCAGAACCCCGGCTTTGACTCGTACATCGGCTCTACACAAGGCTGGCGTAAAGCGACCTTCGGCGATTTCCCTGTAATGACCATCGGTGGCTCATATCTCTCTAAATAGGTACACTCCGGTAGGATAACGTCAGCATACCAGGCTGTATCGCTTGGTAATATATCAATAGCTACGAGCAAATCGAGTTTCTTGAACGCTTCGATAACTCTATTTCTATCTGGCATCGCAAGCAACGGGTTAGAACGATACACAATCAAGCCCTTTACCGGATAGGGGTCTTCATTTATGATTGCATCGGGCAATAACTGCCAGAGCCCGTGGCTTGCGGGAACCAATGGGTATTTGTCTGGGATACCATCCACCCGCTTAGCGGTGATCTCAGGATATGCTGGTGGTTTTATGTCACCCAGTGCTACTCCTCTTAAATAAAATAGCCCTCCTGGCTTATTTATGTTTCCAACCAGCGCATTCAGAATTAATATTCCTCTACTTGTCTGTGCCTCGTTCGCGTATCCCTTTGGGTGCCAGTTTGGATGTGCTACCGCAGGCTTTGTAGTAGCGAACTCCACGGCAATCCTCTCAATCTGCGCTGCAGGAACACCAGTAACTCCTTCTGCCCATTCTGGTGTATAATCACCGATAAACCCTTTTAGCTCTTCAAAGCCATACGTGTATTTAGTCAAGAAGTCCTCGTCATAGAGTCCTTCTCTAATAATAACATTCATCATCGCCAGGACGAACGCCAGGTCCGTTCCAGGTTTTATTGGTATCCACTCGTCCGCCTTTGAAGCAGTAACCGTAAACCGGGGGTCTAAATATACCAATTTCGCTCCTTTCGTAATAGCAGCGGATAAAGCTTGAACGGACGAATTTGCCGGAGTTTCAAAGCTGTTTCTGCCAAAGAGCATGATATACTTTGCGTTTGTGTAATCAACGGCATTACCAATATGCGCACCTAATGTTGTAGCATCCGCTACGATCCTCGAGATTTTGCAAGTCCCAAGAATAGAGAAGAAATTAGGAGAGCCTAAGGCTTTCTGGAACCTCGATAATAAAGGCGTCATTAAGCTGCACATTTGTACCATTGCGATGCTCTCTGGGCCGTATTTCGCCTCAATATCTTTAAGCTTCCCCGCCGTGTAATCTAATGCTTCACCCCAGGTTGCGCGCTTCCAGCCACCCGCACCTCTCTCACCGGTCCGTATAAGTGGGTATTTAACCCTGTTTGGATTATATATCACCTGTTCTGCCGAGTTTCCGCGTGCGCAGAGTTTCCCTTTTGAGTGTGGCTCCTGTGGATTTCCTTCTATCGATTTTACTACTCCTCCATCACATGTTACTTTTATTCCACATCTGAATGGGCACATCTCGCATATACTATACACAACACTTTCTGTTTCTAAGGGAGCCGCAATTGCTGGTTCAATCAACGTACCGAACTGCTTCATCGGATAAGCGCCGACATTGCCGATTCCGCTCAGCGCAGCTGCTGTTCCTAAAGCTGTTAGTTTGGTAAAAGTTCGCCTTGATACTCTTGCGCCACAACAATCAACATTTGTTCGTACATCCATTTTTTTGCCTCCGTTCTACCTACAAAATTTACATGTACGTATACTAAAAGGTGGGATGAGTATATAAACCTAGAGGGTTTTTACTTAATAGTGGATATACGTGAACAAAATTCTATTTTTTTAAAACGAATAAATACAAAAATGAACAAAATCCAATTTTATTGAACAAATGTAGACAAATAAAGGTGTCTGGTAGATACTTTAGCCTGAAGTAGCTATAAATAAACTAAAACATCAAAAAAAACTATCGAGAAATGAACACGCTCACAACTTGACCTTAAGCTCTTCTTTCAGTATCTTGAGCACGACTTCTGAATTCACACTTTCCACACCTTCGATTTCTTTTATCTTCTCAATAAAAGCCCCACATCTCCCCCGTTCAGGGCACTTAGTGATAGCCATGAGGTCAAAATCACCGGTTATGTGGTAAATGCTACAACTTCCTTCCAGTTCCGCTATCTCTTTCCCCACCTTTTCGATACCACATCCCGACTTGGTTTTTATCCTCGTGATCAAGGTGGCCATACCGATCTCAGCTGTATTGAGGATCGTAGTATATTCACAGATAATCCCTTCTTCACCCAGCCTTTTTACTCTATCGCTCACCGTAGCAGTACTGATTTTTATCTTCTGCGCAATCTTCGTGAAAGATTGACGTGCATCCAACTGGAGTTCTCCCAATATTTTCTTATCTAATTCATCCATTTATCTTCGAGTAATTTTTAGTCTCTTCCCTTGCTATCTCCGCCAATGCTAACAATTCTTCTTCTCATTGTTATAAAAAACATATTTCTACACAGTCTCTAATAAATCGCTGATCACCGTATCGTCCAATAGAATGAAGCCTTTTGTGAGCTTTGCAATGCCTTTAAAGAAATCAGCTATCTCATACGTGTAGATCGCATCGCAGTAATTCGGCACCCATTTCAACATATGGTCATCGAGAAATTCTCTCTGTAGTTTGAGACATTCTCCCAATCGTTTTTGAGTGGCCGCAGATAATTCCTCCTCGCAGAGATAATGCATAAACTTGAGTTCAAATCCGATGTGGTCTTCGGGCTCTTTATACTCTCGTGATTTCACGATACCTGCTTTCCTGTACGCTTGCTTCACCGCCACCAGCGACTCACCCATCCGCCTTCCGCTCACCCAAGACGCCTCGTAAGGCTCCACCGGGGGTCTAAAGGGTCCGATGAACAAAAGGGTATATTCTCCTACCAGATCGTCATACAAAGCATCAATATCCTTGCCTTTGCTCTTCTCCATAAACTCGTTTAATAAACGGAAACCCTCGAAAAGCTCTGTATTTGTGTCTAACGATTTCAGCTCCTGAAACTGGAACTTTCCGTTCACTAAATCCGCTGCAAGTTCTCGTGCCGGCTCTTCCACATACATCCGAAACAAAAAGGCATAAAAGTTTCTTCTTGTCTCCAAAATTGCTTCTATTTCGCTCATTTACTCATTCTCCAATTTTTCTAATGACATCTCAACGGCTTTTGCCGGTCTGCACTTTTTACAATATCTGAGCAGGTCTAACCGCTCCCCTATGTTAAGCTCTCCCTCGCCTTCGCCTTCTTTCAATATCTGCCCCATTCGTTCAAATGCGGATTTCGGCATAAATAGTTCTCCACATCCCGCGCATGCGATAAACTCGACTTCAACCAGTTTTTTGCTTCCTTCTTCAGCCAGTTGAGAAAAGTCAAGCACCGGCTTTAACGCAATCGCTTCTTCCGGGCAGGCTTGCTTACACATACCACAAGCAATGCAGTGCCCGTATACAAAATCAATCTTAGTATCGTCCTTACTCAGCGCGTTTGTCGGGCACATGGTCACACACGCATTGCAGAGTGTGCACTGCGAATTGATAGAGAGATCCGCGAACGGATAAGACGTATTTTCCTCTATTAACGTTGGACGTACGCCAGTCTTCAGACGAAGGGTCTGTATTAAGCTCAGCAGAATATCCCGTTTCGGTTTGGTAAAATCGATCTCCATTGGCTTCTTCTTTCTGATAGACGAAGGACTGAGCTGGGTAACGAAATTAGTAACTTTCTTAGCGAAATCCTCCACGTCGAACTGGGCATCACCCAGCAATAGTACCCGGTCTCCCAAATAGAAGGCGGATAACGTCTTCTGCGCAAATGTTACCGCAGATTCGATCTGTTCATGGTGGCTGTTCTCGCATTCCCAGAGAATAACCCCATCAGCTCCGCGTTCAAACGCACTGAGTATATGGGCCTCTGAAACCATACCAACGGACGGTACGAAGAGCGGTACTACTGCGGGATAATGAATCTTCTTTCTGCCAGTGGCATTTAGCTTTTCGACGTTCTCTTGATCTGTGAATAAGAGAACTTTTGGGCGTAAATCCTCGGATAATAAGCTTTCTATTTGTGAGTACAGCAATTGATTGGGATAGTCACGCAGTTGCGGAACTGATAATGGACATAAAGAAGCGCAGAGTCCGCAGCCAAGACATCGCACATCGCTGAACACCATTTTGACACCATCTCTCATGATGGCCTCGTGAGGGCAGGGTAAACAATACTCACACCCAATTAATTTGCTCCTACCACTTGCGCACCGTTTCAACTCTAATTCTAAATACTTTTCCTTCCCTATTTCGCCCAAATTAGAAACTAACTCCGGTGCTTTCCGTAATGCATCTTCGTAATCGTCAGCTTTATAGATACCAAAGTAGTTAGGTCCATGCCAGTCCTTATCAATCACAAGAATCTGCCCTACGTGTAACACCTCCTGGTTGTGGAATTCAATAGCACCTGTTGGACATACTTTAACGCAATCGCCACATTCGTCACAAGCCTCGTCAATCGTGTATACCGCATCGTAGTGTACCGCATTTTTCGGGCACGCGTCAACGCAAAGGCCGCAGGAGATACACTTCTCTAAATCTATGTCGCGCTCGATCTCGACGTCAAAGTCACCAATCTCTCCCGTTATGCCTTTAAGCGAGCCAATATGGAGTTCCGGCTCAGCACACCACTCGTGCGCATTCTCCGTCAGCAGATGGACGTAAGCCCCGGTGGAAAGACCTTTCGCAACTTCTAACGCTCCGTTTTCCTCGGACCCTATCACTAACACATCATAACCCACCTTCAAATCGATCTTTTCAGGCCTCGGAAGTGTTTCTTCCATTTCACCATAGCTGATAGCGGCTTTAATCAGGCTCTTCGTTTTTTCCGTACCTTCTTTCTTTCCGTGTACCCAACCGCAGTGTTCCCTGAGGTTGATAAGGTAAGTATCACAGCCAAATCCAGATGCTACCCGTTCAAAGATGCGCCTCTTCTCTGTACACGCCGCTATGACTATGGCATCAAGATTCAATCGCCTGACGTCGTCTACAATATAGTCCAAGTCTCTCTGGCAGAGCTGATCAACCGTCTCAACGATCTCAACTTCCTTCTTTATGCTCTTTCTAACGTTTCTAAAATCTATGTCCATAGTGCTGTTGCACGTGCAGAGAAAAACACCCAGTTTCATGTATTTCACCTTTCTTCTTGCTTTGATCCCCTTATACCATCATAAACTACTTTCAAACTACTTACTAGCTTTTAATTATGTAACATTGAAAGACGGCTATTTATTTCTCCAACGTTGTAGTACCCCTCTCACAGTCTAGTAACTTATCTCTCCTCAAGCCACACAATCGGGGATGAGCGGGGGGGTGACGATTAGAGAGTTCCGTAATCACACGAACTTAATCACACCGCTTCCCGGCGAATACAGTATCCCGTCACGTTTCATCGCTTCGATTATCTCTTCCACCTTGTCCCTTTCCATCCCATCCTCTTCCGCAAGGTTGAGTACCTCATCCAATGGCACTTCCTCGCCGTAGTCCTTCTCTAACTCCTTTATTATCTCCCGTATCGATCGTGCACGGTCCCTTCTGGTTTTCGTCGTGCCAACGGTTACCCAATCGGCGTCCAGTTTGCCCGTTTCGGGATCCACTGAAACCTGTCTCAAACAGAAGTTAACGACGTTTGTTACAATCTCAGCATCCTCAGGGGTGACTTTATCGCTCATTCGAGTTCTTGCCCGCGCTTCACCTAAGCGGATCAGCGCTTCTAACTGCCGTGCCGTTGCAGGAACGGGAGCATCTTCTTCTTCATAGCCCTCACTTCGAAGTGAGATGTAGAAATCCAAAAACGTTTTCTTCGCTTCTTTGGTCATCACGGGGAATACGTTTCGCTTACTCCATGCGACGTATTTCCTCAGTAAGTCACCAGATATCGCGGGCTCCATTGCTTGAACCTGCTCGCTGAAATGCTCCTTACCCTCTTCTTCCATTTTACCTTTGTTCTTATGCTGTGCAAGCAATTCTCCGGCATAATGGGACTCTAATATATG